>Ga0208042_1000091_pt1 | contig 30669 bp, 23 predicted proteins | sample Sb_taG_10_FD_187708 | JGI IMG/M metagenome (GOLD analysis project Ga0208042, IMG submission 187708) | Peat soil microbial communities from Weissenstadt, Germany - Sb_50d_7_NC metaG (SPAdes) (version 2) | ecosystem: Environmental > Terrestrial > Soil > Wetlands > Peat | place: Germany... | reverse complement strand
ACTGCCGCCGAAGGTGCTGCCGTGGTCTCCGGGCTCGAAGATGCGCATGATTTCCGATGAGGAGAGCACGGCGGAGACCGGGTAGAAGCCGCCCGAAAGCGCCTTGCCCACGATCACTACATCCGGCCTGATTCCCTCGTGCTGGTAAGCGAAAAGTTTGCCCGTGCGGCCGAGGCCGGACTGAATCTCGTCCACGATCAGAAGAACGCGGTTCTGGCGGCAGATATCGGCGGCCTGCTTCAGGAATCCGGCTGGGGGAATGATGATCCCCGCCTCGCCTTGAATGGGTTCGACGAGGAAGGCGCAAGTGTGTGGAGTGATGACATCCTCCAGAGCTCGCACGTCTCCAAAGGGAATCACCTTGAATCCGGGTGTAAACGGCCCGAAGCCGTCGCGATACTGAGCGTCCGTCGAGAAACTCACTTCCGTGATGGTCCGCCCGTGGAAATTATTGGCGCAGACGATGACCTCCGCTTTGTCCTCGGGAATGCCTTTGATCTTGTATCCCCACTTACGCGCGGTTTTAATGGCGGTTTCCACCGCTTCCGATCCGCTGTTCATGGGCAGCGCCATGTCATAACCGGTCAGCTCGTGAAGTTCTTTGTAAAACAGCGGAAGTTGGTCATTGCGGAAAGCCCGCGAGGTCAAGGTCACCTTGTGTGCTTGTTCGACCAGCGCCTGGAGAATCTTGGGATGGCAGTGCCCCTGATTGACCGCGGAATACGCCGCCAGGCAGTCGAGATAACGCTTGCCTTCGACGTCGTAGACCCAGACGCCCTCCGCCCGCTCGATCACGACATCAAGAGGATGGTAGTTGTGGGCGCCATACTGGTTCTCCAGTTCAATAAAATCGCGCGTGCGCATGTGTTCTTCGGTCATGAGTCCGCTGTGCATAAATATCTTTACCTTACTCCTTATCCAACAGCATGGTCAGCAGCGCCATGCGCACGTACAGTCCATTCACCGCCTGGCGGAAATACAGCGCCCGCGGGTCTTCATCCACTGACTTGTCGAGTTCCACGGTTCGCGGCAAAGGGTGCAGGATGAGCGCGTCCGGCTTCATCTTCCGCAAGACCGCCGAGTTGATCGCATACTGTTGCGGGCTTCTCAGACCGGTCACGCGCTCAGGCCGGATGCGGGTTTGATAGACAACATCCACTTCTCCGATGATCCGGTCGATGTCCGGCTCAAGTTCGTAACGCACTCCGTGCCCCTCGAGATATTCGAGGATGTCGGGCTTCATCTGCAGCTCGGGCGGACTGACAAAACAAATCTTCACCCGTTCGAACTTTGCCAGGAGATAGGCGAGCGAACGCGCCGTACGCCCTTTGTCCAGTTCTCCGATTATGGCGACGCTCAAGCCATCGAGCGGACGCTCGCGATAGATGGTGTACAGGTCGAGCAACGCCTGCGTGGGATGCTGCCCGCCATCGCCATCTCCGGCATTGATTACCGGCACATGAGAGACCTGTGCCGCCCGTTTGGCGCCGCCTTCCTCATGGTGCCGGATTACGATCACATCGGAATAGCTGCCGACGATGTGGATCGTGTCCTCGACGTTCTCTCCCTCAATCTCGGAGGAAAACTCTCGCGCATGCTCGGTCGACACGACCCTGCCTCCCAGCCTCTGCATGGCGGCTTCGAACGAAAGCCGGGTACGGGTCGAAGGCGTGTAAAACAGCGTCGCCATGATGCGGTTTTGATAGTCGAGTGTTCCTCCGCGCTCCACCACCCGCTCCATGCCGCGGGAACGGTCAAAGAGCTCCATCAGCAGCGGCACCGTGAACTGCTGCGACTCGATGACGTGCTTCAGCTTCCCTTCGCGCTTGGCCTTGGTTTCTACGCGTCCGCTTCCTTGCGTGTCCGGAATGAAAACCTGGTCTTTCATTATCGCCTGCCTCCCACCGGCAACTCAATCCGCACAGGGGCGTCGAGCGCGGCCACTCCCCGATCCAACTCAACCCGATTCGGCACAATATGAGTGCCCCCCGGTCCAGACACGGCTGAACACAGGTTTTCGCAGGATGTAATGATTGCCTCGCGCCCTCCCTGCGTCAGGAATCGCAATACGGATTCGACTTTAGGTCCCATGTTGCCGGGCGGAAAGTGTCCGGCATCGGCGTACTCCTGCAACTTGCTGCAGCCAACGAGGTGCAGCGGTCTTTGCGTCGGCTTCTTGTAATCCAAATACACGTAGTCCGTGTCGGTAGAAATGACGAACAGGTCCACTCTCAGACGCGATGCCAGCAGCGCGGAAGCGCGGTCCTTGTCAATCACCGCTTCGACACCCTGCAATCTCCCCTCGCGCCAAGCCACGGGGATGCCACCCCCTCCGCAAGCGATTACCAGTACGTTCCGCTCCATCAGGTCGCGAATGATTTCGAGTTCTATGATGTCCTGCGGCTCGGGCGAGGGCACCACTCGCCGATAGCCACGCGCCGCATCTTCCACAATTTCCCAGCCTAACAGACGCTTGCGTTCCTCAGCATCGGCCCGGGAGTAGAACGGACCAATCGGTTTGCTCGGTCTCCTCATGGCCGGGTCATCCAGCGAGACCACGACCTGGGTCAGCACCGTCACCACCGGCACCTGCAAACCCGCAAGCCTAAGTTCCGTATCAAGGGATTGCTGCAAGACGTAGCCGATTTCGCCCTGCGTGGAGGCGTCACAGACATCGAGCGGCTGTCCCGGAACCTGGCTCGCTCCCCGTTCCGAGCGCAAGAGTGCCGCTCCTACCTGCGGCCCGTTGCCGTGGGTGAGAACGACGCGGTAGCCGTCACGCACCAGCCTGGCGACCTCTGCCGCCGTGCGTCGGGCGTTCGCCAGCTGCTCGGCGATGGTGCCCTTTTGGCCGGCGCGAATCAGCGAGTTCCCGCCTACCGCCAGCAGCATGGTTTTCATGTCTGCTCCTGTCACGCGTGCACCAGTTCCGGTATGGTTGCCGGACGCACCGGCCCAACGGCCACGTCCTTCATCAATTCCAGCATGATCGCCTTCTGGACATGCAGCCGGTTCTCCGCCTGCTGGAAGACAACCGAGCGCGGCGAATCAATCACTTCATTGGTCACTTCTTCCCCGCGATGTGCCGGCAGGCAGTGCATGAAGATGGCATCGTGTTTAGCGCAAGCGAAGAGCTCCGAATTCACCTGATAGTTCCGGAAAACGTCGAGCCGCTTGGCGGCGTCGGCCTCCTGCCCCATGCTCGCCCACACATCGGTATAAACCACATCCGCCGCCGCAACCGCTTCTTTCGCATGGTTGGTGATCTGGCAACTGCCTCCTGTGTCTCTGGCCCGCTCCCTGGCCCAGGCGATCGCATCCGCTTTCGGCTCATAGCCCGGAGGCGTTGCCACCACAACTTCCGCCCCGAGTTGCGCGCCTGCGAACAGGAGCGAGTGCGCGACGTTGTTTCCATCCCCGACGAATGCGACTTTCAACTTCTGGAGCCTGCCTTTGACCTCCCACATGGTCAGGAAGTCTCCCATCGCCTGGCAGGGATGGCTGTAGTCGGTCAGCCCGTTGATCACCGGAATCCCGGCATACTCTGCCATCTGTTCAACGATGGCGTGAGCGAAGGTCCGGATCATGATGCACTGCACCATGCGTTCCAGGTTTTTGGCCACGTCGTACACGGATTCGCGCTTGCCGAGGTTGATCTCCGCGGGAGAAAGGTAGAGTGAAAAGCCGCCCAGTTGCTGGATGCCGACATCAAACGTCACCCGTGTCCGTAACGACGGCTTTTCGAAAATCATGGCCAGAGTTTTCCCTTTGAGGGCTTCGCGATAAACATCAGGGTAGGCTTTGATCTGCCGACCCAGCAGCAAGAGGTCTTGAATCTGCTGCGGAGAGAAATCTCTGATCGAAACGAAGTCTTTGGGGTTCATCGTCAAACCTCCGCCGGCATTTCAATTTGCGCGAGGATCTCAGCCAGTCCTGGATGCGTGAGCTCTTCCACCTCGTAAGTAACCCGCAAACTGGGTTTGTTGAGCTTGATGACTCGCGCCAGGTCAATCGGCGTAGCGATCAAAACCAGGTCACACGGCACGCGGTTGATGGTCTCTTCCAGTTCATGCCGTTGCATAACGCTGTAGCCCATCGCAGGCAGAAGATTGGTCAGGTGTGGATAGCGGTCAAAAGTGCCGCGAATGGAGCCGACTGCAAAAGGCTTCGGGCACACCAACTCTGCCGCTCCCCATTTCCGCGCGGCCACCACTCCGGCGCCATAGGGCATTTCGCCGTGGGTGAGGGTTGGGCCATCTTCCACCACCAGCACGCGCTTCCCCTTCACTAGTTCAGGCGTAGGCGCGGAGACCCGGCAGGCGGTTTCGAGAATTCTGGCTTTGGGATTGCTTATGTGGATATTGTGCCGCACGGTCTCGATGTCCTGCTGCGCGGCAGTATCTACTTTGTTGATGACCACCACGTCGGCGCGCCGCACGTTTACTTCTCCAGGAAAGTACGACAATTCGTGCCCGGGGCGGTGCGGGTCGGCGACCACAATTTCCAGGTCGGACTTGTAGAACGGCGTATCGTTGTTCCCTCCATCCCACAGGATGATGTCCGCTTCCTTCTCTGCCTGGCGCAGAATCCTCTCATAGTCCACGCCCGCATACACGGTTGTTCCCTGACGGATGTGCGGTTCGTACTCCTCGCGCTCTTCGATGGTGCATTTCTGAAAATCCAGATCTTCCACGGTGGCAAAGCGCTGCACCGCCTCTGCCGCAAGGTCGCCGTAGGGCATGGGATGGCGGATCACTACTGGCTTCCAGCCCTGGCGCCGCAGCTCGGAGGCCACCAGTCTCGACAACGGACTCTTGCCGCAGCCGGTTCGTACCGCGCAAATAGAAACCACCGGGACTGCCGACTTGAGTTGAGTGTGCTCGGTCCCCAATAACCAAAAGTCCGCGCCCGCCGCCACGACGCGCGACGCGAGATGCATCAGGTTCTGGTAGGAGATATCGCTGTAAGCGAATACCACCTCATCCACCCGCTCGTTGGCAATCAGTTTTTCCAGGTCCTTCTCTTCAAAAATCGGTATTCCATCGGGATAGAGCAAACTGCCTGCCAGTTCCGGTGGGTATCGGCGGTTTGCAATGTCGGGGATTTGCGTGGCGGTGAAAGCAACTACCTGGTAGTCGGGATTGTCGCGGAAAATCACGTTAAAATCATGAAAGTCCCTGCCAGCCGCACCTAAAATAAGGATTCTTTTCATGGCTTTCCCCCTGCAGATCCACCCTTAATGTTATATGTTCTCGCGTCCAATGGAAGCTCAGCTGTGCTGCATATCACCGCCTCGTGTGATCCCGCGCAGGAGGCTAATTTTCCGGGGCCAAGTCACTCGAAGGCGCCCAGCCGAGCCGTTCGAAAACCGCACCGGGGCATGACGTGACCAGCATCACATAACTCGCTGAAAACTAACGTCATAATGTAATTGGAAAGCGGGGCCTCACCCTCGACCCCCGGGGAAGGAGAGCGTATGAAAACAGCAACGTTGGGAAGGGATGCGGTAATGATGCTCAGCCACAGGTTCGTTCGGCTCATTGAGGACCGCTCTGACGCCCTAGCCAGCGGCCTTCTGCACAAGGTTCAACGGTCCGTCCGTACCGAGGCCTTCCGCAAGGTTCCGCCAGACGAGCTGAAGGAGCGGGTATATGAAATCTATCGCCACCTCGGTGAGTGGCTGCTCGACAAGAGCGAAGCCGACATCGAGCAGCGCTACACGCAAATTGGCACGCGCCGCGCCGCGCAGGGTGTCCCGCTGAGCCAGGTGATCTGGGCGATCATTTTGACGAAAGACAATCTCTGGGAGTTCGTCCTCGATGAGTCGTATCCGGACCGCCCAGTAGAGATCTTCGGAAAGCAGGAATTATTGCAGTTGCTCGATCAATTCTTCGATCGCGCGATCCACGCTGCCGCCGTAGGCTATGAGTGGGCGGCGGAAGCGAAAGTCAGAACAGAAAGCAAGACCCGAAAAGCCGGATAGTTGCGATCATGCCATGACCAGCCATGCAATTGTGGAGGCTCGCGCCGCCCGGCACGAACCCCTCTGCCTTGGCGTCCATATTTTGCCGTCGGTCCGAGTGCCGCACCGGTTCTGAAACCCGCGCCGGTTGGTCGCGCTTAGTGCACTTCTACCGACACCAATTCTCCTTCGTTCTTCCCCACGGCACGGTAGTTCACCGACACGACACGGTTCTTCCACTCGCAGGAAAACTGGTCTGCGCCAATCATCAGCAACGATTTGTAATCCGAAGCATGAAGCTTGTAAGTCGTCATGCCACTCAGAATCGTAACCGTTGCCTCGGGAGGCTTGGAGCAGTCACTACTCACGATCTTGCCTCTCAAGAATTGCACCGGTCCCGTCGTCCCCGGCTTGACGGGCGCAGGTTTCGGCGCCGCATCAGCCTCCTCATTTTGATCTTGTGCTGCGCTCACGGCCGCTGAAGCCGCGCTCGTCCCAGCCGAAGGAGTGCTCGCCGCGCCCGCCGGCGCTGCGCCTTTCCCCGCTCGCCGCGGACGCACTCCGTACTTTTGCAGCGACTCTAAATCCTCTAATTGCTGCTTCGCCGCCGATGCCGCCGCCCGATCCGGTCCCGCCTTCAGCCGCGTAAACACTTCCCGCGCCAGATCCCACTTCTTCCCCGCAACATAAATCTGTCCCAGGTTGAACTGATACTCCACATTGCGCGGCGCCAGCGCGATCGCCTGCCGTTGCGCGTCCAGCGCCGAGTTGATTCCGCCCCCCTCCACTCGCGCCATGCCCAGCATGTTATAAGCGTCGGCTAACTCCGGATACCAATCGGTTACCGCCCGCAGATCCTGCATCATGTTTGCCAGCCCCGACATCTCCTGCCGCGTCGCCTGCGCCTTCTGATACTTCAGCGCCCCACGGTAATACCAAATCCATGGGTCCCGCGGATTCAGCTCCGTGGCCTTCCCCAGCTCGTCGGCGGCCGCGTCGAACTTCTGCTGTCGCAAATAATCCCGCGCCAGCCCGCGATGCGCCGCCTCATTATCTTTTGCATCCTCCGTCAGCTGCTGCAAATCGTGCAGCGCTTGATCGCGATGCTCCGGAATGCGCGCCATCACGTCGTCAATCACAGCTCTAGCTTCTTCATCCTTAACCGGACTGACCGCCATCCCGATGTCGTCCGCGCCAAACGGCAGCACGAAATGATCCGGCTGCTGAATGTCCGCCGGATTTACAATCGGCTTCTTCGCCTGATCGAGCGCAATGCCCAACCCGCTCAGCGTTTTGAAATAGGTCTTCACCGCCTCTTCCATCTGCGCCGGCGTCATATCAAACGCCTGCACCATCGCCTTCTCCACCGGCACTTTCTGATTCACCACCAGATCGAAGTAAGTCCCCGCCTCCGGCATCTTGTTCTTGTTCAGCAGATAGTGGACGACCATCCAAGCCTGCGCATAGTACAGCGTGTTGTGCGTCCCCTCGCGCGTCCCCGACTCGTCATGCTTCATCGTGAACAAGTCCACCATCGACAGCCATACTGGCGAACTCACCAGCTGCGTCAGCGACTGCGGCACATTCGGGTCTCGCCGCATAAAATCGAAGATGTCCTCGTGCCACTCCGATTGCAGTTCCGGATCGCCTCCAATCTCCACTTCCTTGCCGATATAGATCGATCCAAAATATTCCGCCAGCCCTTCGTCAAACCAGCCCTGCACCGGAGGATAGTTGTAATTCAAAAGATAGTGCGCCAGCGAATGCGCCACCGCGTGCCACGGGTCGGCCTCAAAAAGATTCAGGACGATATAAACCCGATCCGACCCCGGCACATAAAACCCGGCCGCCGTGCTCTGTTTCGCCGGAGCAACCAAGGCATATTGCTTGTCGCTCTTAAGCGCGATGACGGTGATGGGCACCGACATTTTCAGCTTGTCTTTCAGTATCAGTTGTCCAAAAACCGCCCGCATCTGTTCCATCCGCAAAGCAACTTCCCGCCCGCGCTTTTCCCCCGCATCGGTAATCACGGAAAAATGCGCGGAATGCACTTCGATCCACTTGGGCTCATCCTTAGCGAATGCCAGAGGCGAGAGACAGCCCGCGATCAGCAGACTCAAAATAACGGTGCCGATACCAAACCTGCGCTCCACGGTAGAGTCCTTCCCCAAAAATGCTAGCATGCCAGGCAGCAACATCGCCGCAGAGAAGCGCAGAAAGAAGCGCAATACGAATAGCCGATGGAGAGACGGGCGCCCTCGCCCGTCCGCCTTTCACCTTGGCCCCACCCCCGTTCGCACGTTACACTCTCGGCGGTGACCTCGGCCCCTTCTTCCCGTCTCGCTTGGATCGACTGGATGCGCGGCCTGGCCTGCGTGCTGATGTTCCAGACGCACTGTTACGACGCATGGCTAGGCGGCAACGCCCGCAAAACCAACTTCCTCAAAGGATCGCAACTCCTCGGCACTCTGCCCGCGCCCCTCTTTCTTTTTCTAGCCGGAGTTTCCTTCGCCCTGGTCACCGACAAACTCATTCGCAAACGGCTGACCCCCGCCGAAATAACCCGCGCCATGGGCCGCCGCGGCGCCGAAATCTTCGCCTTCGGACTCCTGTTCCGCCTGCAGGAATTTCTAATAGCCTGGGGATGGGCACCATGGTCCGACTTACTCCGAGTGGACGTACTGAACATCATCGGCCTATCCATGATGCTGATGGCGCTAACCTGCGGCCTCACCCTGACAATCTGCGGAAGAAGGCGCGATTCGCAAAAGGATATGCCTTTAAGCAGTTCGTATCAGGGGATGCTCGAGAAGCCAGCCCCGGAGGGGCGTCCGAGCTTAGCCCAGCGCTTTAGCGCTGGGAAAGGTGGAAAGAATGATTCAAGTCCCGGAGGGACGACCGAGTTATCGAGCTCGGTCGTTAGACGCTGCGGTTCTGTGTTAGTAGCCGCCGCCCTCGCCGCCGCAGCTCTAATCGCCCTGCTAACTCCGCCCCTCTACACCACCTGGCGACCAGCCTGGCTGCCCTGGCCGCTCGAGTCCTACATCAACGGATGTCACAACCTGGGCGCCCCCCAGCCCTGGCTCTTCCCCCTCTTCCCCTGGGCCGCCTTCGCCTTCGCCGGCCTAGCCACCGGTTTTATACTCTTCAGTGACCAAGCCCGCGCCCACACCGCCAAAACGCTAGCCCTCTTCGCCGCCGCCGGAGCCGCAGCAATCCTGGCAGCGCGCCAACTCGACCACTCCTCCTTCCATCTTTACTCCACTTATGACTACTGGCACACCAGCCCTAACTTCCTAATGATGCGCATAGGTCTCCTGTTGGTAATCGTCTTCCTGAGTTATGCCTGGTGCCACTGGGGCCTCGGAACCCGCGGCTTCAGCCCGCTAATTCAACTAGGCCAGACGTCCCTCCTCGTCTACTGGGTCCACATAGAATTCGTCTACGGACGCTTCGCCCTTCTTCCCAAACGAGCCCAATCCATCCCCACCGCCTCGCGAGGATTGCTGGAAATTTTTCTATTCATGCTCATACTCTCGCTCCTCCGCACCAGAATCGACTGGAAAAGGATCGAGTGGAAGAAGATCAACTGGAAAAAGATTAGCCGACGAGTCCAGCCCGTGTAGTTGTAGGGAACGGGAACCCTTTGCGTACTGTTGTCAGTGTGGGGACTCTAATTCACCACGCCTCAATACACGGATGGGTCTCAGGGTAAAATCAAACCTGCGAAGCCTGCGCCAACTCCACGCTTGGTGTGACTGCGTAAGCGAAACGACGATGGCCACCCATCCCACGTTGTCAGAAAAAACATCGTCCCGATTTGTACCCAACGTGTTGGGTTTTGAAAGAATATGTCAGTTTATTGTGTTGCTGATGGGAGCGCACTGTGCCTTCGCTGGCCGTAATTTGCCGGTTGGAGCTGACGGCGTTGCTTACCTGGACGTTGCCCGCTCCTACCTTCGCCACGACTGGCACACGGCCGTAAATGGATATTGGGGGCCGTTGTACTCATGGCTGCTGGCGATCGGGATGCGGTTTTTTCACCCCGGGATACGTACCGAATTTGCCATGGCCAGGACGCTTAATTTTGCACTCTTTACTGCTGCCGTGTACACGTTCAGCAGGTTCTGGCGCGCACTCACGGAGTGGAGCAAGCGGATCGGCGGCGTCGAGAGTTCAATTCCTTATGCAGGTCCCTTGGTCTGGATTGGGCTCGGGTATTTGTTGTTCGTTGTGAACTTTATCTGGAATGTGGATGAAGTAACCCCCGACATCCTGGTAGCCACGATTGTCTTTGCCATTGCGGCTGTCCTGTTCAAGCTCAACTTCAAGCTCAACGATAACCGGCAAGACAGCATTGCCGCGTATGTATGGCTAGGCCTGTTACTGGCCCTTGGTTACTATGCGAAGGCCATTCTGTTGTATTTTGCAGTGTTTGTCCTGGGAGCGATGGTGGTCCAGGGTTTTCGCTCTGGGATCCTTCGAAGACCGATTACGGCGATTATAGTTTTTGTGGTATTGGTGTCACCCTTCATAGCCATCCTGTCACGGGCGGTCGGCCACTTCACTGCGGGAGACAGCGGCAGATTGAACTATGCCTGGTTCGTGAATGGACCGGAAACGAAAACGTGGATGAAGGTTTCGTATGGCTATGCACCACTTCCGTTTTATCCCGGTCCAATCGCCCTGGATTCACCACGTGTTTTCCGTCTGCCCTGGATCGAAGGGGTCACGTATGCGCCCTGGTACGATGCGGCACGGTTTGATAAGCGCAGCCACCCGGCCTTTGACTTGCGCGCTCAGCTTCGGCAGCTTGCCGTGAATCTTCCCTTTCTAAAGGACCAGGTCTTTGGGGCAGGAGCGGCACTGTTGGTGCCTTTGCTGATTCTCGTGTGGTATTCACCAAAGGCGTCACTCCGCCACTTTGCCGCCACCTGGTTTTGTACCTTGCCCGCGGCCGCCGTGGTTGGGATGTATTTGCTCGTCCACCTGGTGCAACGATTCGTGCTTGGCTTTTCGCTGGTACTCTGGGGTGCCGCTTGGGCGTCGGTTTTTGTGCCCCCGGGACTGCAACTCTTGGCACGCCGAGCAATGCTGGCTGGGACCCTCGTCTTTGCAGCTTATATGATGCCGGGTCTGCTCCACTACGTCGTTTCACAGCGCACGGAATCGGTCGGGCGCGACATGGCTATTGCCGAGGCCATTTCCCACCACGGCATCGCGCCGGGCGACGCGGTCGCCAGTATCGGCGACGGACAAGAAGCCTATTGGGCGCATTTGGCAAGGGTTTCAGTTGTGGCTGAAGTTTGGTCGATTGATTCCGCGCGGTTCTGGTCGGCGCAGCCGGCCGTGCAGCAGGCAGTCCTTAGCTCGATGGCTGATTCCGGCGCGAAAGCGGTGGTTTGGCGCACCGATTCCGATCAACCCTGCCCACCCCGGTGGCTCTCGCTGCCTGAAAATTCCGGCTGCATGATTTCGCTGCCTTGATTTCCCTGCATTGATTTTGCTGCATTGATTTCGTAAGACGCGGATTCCCTGTGTCAAGCGCGGGATTCCACGGTCGCGTCCCGCTTGGGACTCCCTTTACCTATCACCCCACCCCGCCCGCCGACAACTGCATGATCGCGTTCTCCATCAGCTTCAGCCCCGCTCCCCAATTCTGACGCGCGCTGCCACTGTCGTTGCCGTAGCCGCTCACATACAAAGTGCAGTAAAAACCTTCGCGGGCGCCACCTTCCTCCCCGAAGTAGCACCGCCGCACGCACACCTCCGCCGACGACGCAGCCTCCGGCGCCCGCCGCAGCAACTCAACCAGATTCCTGGCAAACTGTTCGTGAGCGGACAAAGATAGACGTACATCAATCTCAGAAAACACCACGTCCACATAACTCGCGAACTTGTGCGTCGCGTCGTAAATCTCTTCCTCCGCGTTCAGTTCCATCGTCGCCCACGCATCGCACTTCGCCGTCTCCACCATGCTCCGCGCCGAGTTCATCGCCGGAAGAAACTCCCCCAACTCGGAAAACTTTTCCGCCTCCTCGATCCTCGCCATCAACTCCGGACGCCGCTTCAAGTCAAGATAAGCAAGCTTGCCCGCCGGATCTGTCCACGGAAAATCCAGCGCCGGATCTTCCCGCCCCAGCTCGATCGAGAAGTCGGCATCCATCAGAACCTCATCAGAACCGGCGCAGGAAGTTCACGATCTCACGCTCCGCCCAATAACCGTCGTCATAACGACCATCGCTCGCATTCCCCACTCCGGCGGGCGATCTGCGGGGGGACGCGGCAGCTGCTCCGATAAACGCGCAGTGCCCGCCGTCGGCCGTCTCCACGAAGACGATGTTCGGGTTCGACGAAATCTTCCGCCGCGTCTCCGCCGTGATGCGAATGAACGGATCGTTCGCCGCGTACAAAATCAGCGCCGGCACCGCGATCCGCTCCACCACGTGCGCCGCCGAAGCGCGATCATAGTAATCGTCGACGCCCGTGAAGCCGCAATAGTAAGCCGTCACCTTGTCATCAAACTCGCGCAGGCTCCGGATGCCACGCAGACGGCTCACGTCGAAGTGGCCGGGAAAGAGCCGCGCCTTCTGGAGCATTCGCCGGTGAAGGGCCCATAAAAAATATTTTTCGTAAATCCGGTTGGCCGGTTCGTGCAGCGCATCCGCCGACGTTGCCAAATCGATCGCCGGGCAACACGCCGCGACGGCGCGAAACTGCGGCGGCGCCTGAGATCCCCACTCCCCCGCCAGCTTCAGCACGATGTTGCCGCCCATCGAGAAGCCAACCAGAGCCAGGTGCGAAACGCCGTCGCGCGCGATGACCTCGCGCGCCACCGCCGCGACATCATTCGACAGCCCCGAATGATAGAGCACCGGGGCGAGCTCGTCCGTGCCGCCGCAGTTGCGCTGGTTGTAGCGGATCACATTCATCCCCGCGGCCAGCGCCTTCTCGGTGACGCCAAGCATGTACTGCGAGTCGCTCGACCCTTCGAGCCCGTGCACAATAATGATGGTCAGCGCGTGCGTTCGATCCGCTTGCCAGTGGCAGTGGCAAAGCACCTGGACGCCGGGCGCCACTTCGATCAACCGCTCCTCGGGCGCGGGCAGATGAAAACGTCGCGGGATTAAAAAGCTGGCAACCGTTTGCACATGCCCGCCGCGCAGCCAGCGGCGCGGTTTGAAGGGACGCGTCTGCTCGTGTGTTTGCGAAGTACCCACGCTTTGATTTTAAATAGGAGACAGCAATTTTTTTCGCGGAGTTTTCTTCATGCCCATCTTCGAGTACGTCTGCAAGGAATGCCAGCACGAGTTCGAAGCTCTGATCTTCGGCAAACAAAAAGCCGAGTGCCCGAAGTGCCAGAGCAAGAAACTGGAGCCGCAGCTCTCCGTGTTCGCCGTGTCGGCGAAGAGCGGAGCAACGAGCCAGCCGTCGATGTCGGCGGGACCATGCGGGTCGTGCGGCAACGCTCGCGGGCCGGGGGCCTGCTCGCTGAAAGACTTCGACTAAGTCCTTTGTTTGCGTTCCAAAGTGTTCCACGTGGAACATGATTGCGTTTTGTAGTATCTCTGAGCTATAGACAGACAATAGCTGTTTCCTCCACTATTCCTTCCGTCATGCAATGTAACTTCGGGAACTCGTTCGCGTGTAACTGATGTGACGTTTCGCTTTCGGGCGTTCGTGGTTATGATCCGCTTGAATCGTTGTAACGAAATTCGGAGCGAAAATGGATCGGCGAAAAGAGCGCAGACTGAACCTGGAGTTGCCGGTACGCATCTGGGGAGTGGACAAAATGGCGCGGCCTTTCGCGGAGATTGTCCGGGTGCGCAACGTCAGCAACCACGGGGCGGTTCTGATCGGCGTGCGCTCGAAGGTGCAAACGGGTGAAGTCCTCGACGTGCAACTCGGTGCGTCGCGGGCGCAGTTTCGCATTGTGTGGATGAGTCTTTCGGGAGAGGCCGGCATCGAGGCTCTGGCATTCGAGCCGCCCATCTTCGATATCGGCTTCGGCATCGGCCCAAAGTTTTTGAGCTGGTGGGAACCGGATAGGCCAAAAGCCGAACGGCATTGATCGGCCAACTAACGTGGATTCACGTGGCCGGTTCCCACTTTTGTTTCTTCGGCAAGAAATCTGGCAAACACTTCATTAGATAAGAGACGGCCGCGGCCGGTGAGGCGCACGGTTGCGCCTTGCTGTTCGAGCAGGCCGTCGTGCACGCATTGCTGGATCGCCGATTCCCAAGTGGCGACTGCGTCTTGGCTGAACATCGGACTGAAGTCTGCGCGAAGGCGTTCGAGGTCGATGCCGCGGTTGAGGCGCAGACCCAGAAAAAAACTTTCTTCCATCGCTGCCTGCGCCGAAACCGGAGTCACCGTGTGCGGCGCGCGATTCATGTAAGCGTCGAGCGAGTCGGGGGTTGCGAAACGGACGGCCTCGATGCCGTCAGGGGCTATCGCGGGTCCGGAGTTGGCGTGATCACGGGCCGCGGCCGAGCTGCGCCCGACTGGGCAGCCGAGGGCGGCTGTCCCTACGCGGACGGGCGAGGGCGCCCGTCCCCACACGAGCTCTAGCATCGAGTGCGCATCGACACCGAAGCCGAGGTAGGGCTGGCGGGTCCAATATTTCAAGTTATGGCGCGATTCGTTACTTTGTAACTCGCCGTTTTGCGAATGCGATGCGGCGCGGGCAAAGTTGGAAATTTCGTACTGCGCGATACCGGCGGAGGCTAGCATCTGGCATGCCTGCTGGTAGAAATCCGCGGTCGCGTCGTCATCGGGGACAAAGTGAGCGTGGTAGCGGGCGCCTCCAGCGATCAGTTCCCTGCCCAAGCGCGAATCCTCGTCCACTTCGAGCATGTAGACGCTCGCGTGCGGAACGCCCGTGGCAATCGTCTCCGAAACCGAGAAGGCCCAGCTTTCGGCCGTCTGGTGCGGCAACCCGGCAATCAAGTCGATGTTAATGTTGGCGAGGCCGGCCTCCCCTAGGCGACCAATCTCTTCGAGAACGGTCGAGCGTTTGTGCAGCCGTCCCACTGATCGCGCTTCCTGATCGACGAAGGACTGCACGCCCAGGCTCACCCGGTTCACGCCGCATTGCAGCAAGGTTTCAATGAGAGCGGGAGTAAGGGTGCCCGGAGCGCATTCGACCGTAATCTCGGCATCGGGCGTAACCGCAAATTGACCGCGCACGGCGGCAAAGATGCGCAGTAACTGCGAGGCATCGAGGATCGAGGGAGTTCCTCCGCCGAGGTAAATGGAGTCGGCGGTGTCATTGTACGTACATCCGTGCGCAGATCCGAGCGCACATCCCAGGCCCGTCGCAAGCTGGCGCGAGTTGGCGATATCTTCGAGCACACGGGCAACGTAATTTTCGTAAGCGGACTTCGAGAAGACGTCGGAGGCGAAGTTGCAGTAGCTGCATTTGGTCCGGCAGAACGGGATCGAGATGTAGAGGCCGAGGGGCATGCTTTGCTTTATTCTATGGGACGGGGCCGCGGGCCGTGTTAGCGCGGCAGTGGCTTAGAATAGAAGGGCAGGAGTCCGCGGCCGAAGGGCTACACAAATCAAACGTGGCGCTGTGACGAGAATAAAAATATGAGTGCTGAGCAGATTGATCTTTTATGCAATCACTGTGGCCAGGCGTTTTCAGCTTTTCTGCACGAGATGGCCGATCACAATGCCAAGGTCACCTGCCCGAGTTGCGGGAAAATCCATGACGGCAATCCTCCGAAGGCTGCCAAACCGGTTGCGAGGGCGCCATCCATCAAGAAGACTATCAAGACGATTTAGCAGACTGCGGAAAAACTCGCATTGCGGGCCGCTGCTGCCCTCAGCGGCTAAAGCCGCCATTGATTTTGCGGCTCCTACGGCGCGGCTGAAGCCGCACCCCTTCAAAACAAAGTCAAAACCCGAGTTTTTCCGCAGCCTGTTAGAGCGCTTCTTTCTCTTTCCTTGCTCATCGCTTCATTCGTTGTTTTCCGGCTTGCAATGGAAAAAATGCGGGGCGGCCTCGCGGCCGCCCGATTCGCAGTGTTAGCTTGCCGAGTTAGTTCGAGTTCGCCTGCGGCGGTTCTGCCACAAGACCGGCAAAGAACGCAAGATTGCCTTTGTTGTTGGGGTCTTGCAGCAAGAGACCGCGCGTGATCAGCGGCACCGCGGTGGTGTCGTTGGCCAGCGCGCTAAGGCCGCTCAGATTAAGGAACAGAGTATCGTTGCCGGTGTAAACGGTCACCGGCCCGCCGGCAGCGTAGCCTACCAAGCCGTTGTTCGAGAGTTGGAAGAACCCCGCGTTGCCGCTGGTGACAGTGACGCTTCCCGGCACGAATAGGCCGTAGACGCCCTGGCGCCGCAGCGAAATCATCTGCGGCGTAAACGTGGGGCTCACGTAGCTGCCGCCGATAAAGATTCTCTGGCCAACTTCAATGGAAGTATTGTTGAACAGTGCGCCGGTGAGCGGGCCATCGAGGAAGCAGATTTCGTACTCGGTCACCGCGCTGATGTCGATGGTCTGAATGGTGTCCACATCGCTGACGAGGTCTGCGCCGGTTTCGCCCACCCACATGGTCACTGATTGCGCTTGGCCTGAACCGTTGGCCGTCACCTGTAGAACGCGCCCGGAGAGGAACGATTCGGCGGTGGCGATGACTTCCACGCCGGTGGCCATTAGGCTGCCATCCGCCTGAAATGCGCCCTGGACCCCGACAATCGCCGGAGCCGCGAGGTCGGTCATGTTCCAGCCACTGTTGAACTGCGTGCTGTCGTTGACGTACACCGTCAATTGGCGCCCGTAAGGCCCTTGCATGACAAAGGAGTTATTGGCGGTATTCACCGAAACCAAACCACCGGTCAGATCCGTAACTTGGCCATCAGGATCGCTCGCCTTCGTGGCTTTTATATAAATGACCGGATTCACGGCCCCGGTGATTTGTCCGCTGCCGTTAACGGCGAGGGATTGCCGGATGTCGAATTCCATTTTTAGGCCGGCGAGACCATTGCTTCCCACCACCATTGGAGTGGGGAAGTTGACCGTCAATGTGTAAGGAGACTGGGGTAGCGTACCGTTAGTCGTATTCAGCTCCGGCGGATTCTGGGTCATGTCGACATAGGAAATGACCGGGTTCGCCAGCACGAAGGTCACGCTGCTGTAAGTGTCGGCAGGAACGGAGTTGAAGGCAAGCGGGGACCGCAGGCCTAAAAGGCGTGCGCAGTCCACGGTGGTCGGGGTCGAGATCACCTGTGGCGAATTGCTCTGGCCATTCAGGGTGATGGAGTTGATGGTGAGGTCAAGGCCCACTACCGAGGGCAAGGGCGCATCTTCGCCGGTGACGAACACGTTGCCGGACTGCGATTGTCCCGGATTGGGGTTCGAGGAGTTAGACCCGCAACCAACGAGCATGAAGGTTGCGAGCAGGGCTGCAGCGGTCAATGCAAAGAATCTTTTCATGCCAAGCTCCGGATGAACAAGTTTTGGGGGAGCAAGCTATTTGTCGTACGGAAATGGAAACACGCTCAATTCAGGAAAGTCGCGTGACCATGGTGTATTACTTCTGGGGAGCCGGTCCGCGCGTCCGCCGCGATTACCCTTGCTTTTGAGTAAGTTAGATAGGCATGCGAGGGGGAAGACCTACCCGAACATGTAACACGAAATTTTCTTGCTGCTGCCCCCCGGAATTCCCTCCGTTCCATAACGTCCGCGTCCGGCGTTGCAGGAGCGGGCCGAGCTTTGCTCGGCTTGGACGGGCGAGTCGCCCGTCCCCACACGAGCCGTCCTCACACTAGCCGAATCTTTTCCATCCCGCCCGGCGGTTTGGCCATCTACTTGGGTTAATGGTTTTGGGGTAATCTTTATTGGGGAGATCCTCAATTACGGTGATCTCGCGCGCCACCGATGGCCTCCGATCAGGAAGAAGAAGTATTAGGGAAAGCGTACGACGGCCGGCTGATGCGGCGGCTGCTTACGTATCTGCGTCCGTACAAGTGGTACGTGGTGGTGGCGCTCGGGGCGATCATCCTGAAGTCTGGGCTGGACGTGCTGGGGCCGTTCCTCACCAAGATTGCCATCGACAAATACCTGGCGAAGTCGCCGAACTCGCATTCCTGGATTGGCGACCGGCTAAGCGACGCTCCGCTGACCGGCATCGCGCAGATTGGCGGGCTTTACGTCGGGATTCTCATCTTCACTTTCACGCTGGAGTTCATCCAAACGTACCTGATGCAGTGGACCGGGCAGAAGGTAATGTTCGATCTGCGCAGCCAGATTTTCCGACACCTGCAGCACATGCACGTCGGGTTTTTCGACAAGAACCCGGTGGGCCGGCTGGTGACGCGCGTGACCACCGACGTCGATGCGCTGAATGAAATGTTCACGGCGGGCGTGGTCTCCATTTTTGAAGATGTCTTCGTGCTGGCCGGCATTATCTTCATCATGATGAAGATGAACTGGAAGCTTGCGCTCATCACCTTCGCGATGCTTCCGCTGATCGTATACGCCACCAAGATTTTTCGCGACAAGGTGCGCGATTCCTACCGGCGCATCCGCACCGCGATCGCCCGCATCAACGCTTACTTGCAGGAAGCGGTCTCGGGGATGCTGGTGCTGCAGCTTTTCAATCGTGAGAAGCGCGCCTTCAATAAATTTTCCGACATCAACGCCTCGCACATGGAGGCGTTTAAAGACGCCATCATGGCGTACGCAGTGTATTACCCGGTGGTCGAAATAATGTCGGCGATTGCCATCGCCAGCATTATCTGGTGGGGCGGGAAGGACGTGATCCGGGGCGTGGCGACCATCGGCGTGCTGGTCGCGTTCATGCAGTACGCGCAGCGGTTCTTCCGTCCGATTCAGGATTTGAGCGAGAAGTACAACATCCTGCAGTCGGCAATGGCGGCGGGCGAGCGCGTGTTCAAGCTGCTGGATACGAAGATTGAAGTGACCTCGCCGGCCATCACGAAGCGTCCGCAGGGGGCGGGGCGCATTGAATTTGATCATGTGTGGTTCGCGTACGGAAATAAGGTCGCGGCGGAAAAGCCTGCCGACTCTTCGAGTCGGCTTGGACCCTTTGACTTCGCTCAGGGCAGGCTCACGGGGCCGCCCGTCCCCACACAAGCCGGTGAGCCCGACTGGGTGCTGCGCGACGTAAGCTTTGTGCTTGAACCGGGCGAGACGATCGCCGTCGTCGGCCACACCGGGGCGGGCAAAACTACGCTGATCTCGCTGCTGATGCGCTTCTACGACGTGCAGCGGGGAGCGGTGCGCATCGACGGCGTCGATATCAAGGAGATGAACCTCGACGAACTGCGCAGCCGCTTCGGTGTTGTCTTGCAGGATCCGTTCCTGTTCAGCGGGACGGTTGCGGGCAACATCCGGCTGGGAACGGCGCGCATTCAAGACCAGGACGTGGAGCAGGCGGCGGAGGACGTCAACCTCGCCGACTTCATCCGGAGCTTGCCGGGAGGATTCAAAGAGGAAGTGCGCGAACGCGGCTCGACGCTCTCGACCGGACAGAAGCAGTTGATTTCGTTCGCGCGCGCGCTGGCGCACAGTCCGAAGATTCTCATTCTCGATGAGGCGACTTCGAGCGTGGATACGGAAACCGAGTTCCGCGTGCGCGACGCGCTCAACCGCATGGTGGAAGGACGGACGGCGCTGATCATCGCGCACCGGCTCTCGACCATCCAGCGCGCCGACAAGATCATCGTGATGCACAAAGGCCAAGTCCGCGAGATGGGATCACACCAGCAACTGCTGGCCCAGCGCGGGATTTATTACAAGCTGTATCAGTTGCAGTATAAGGATCAGGAGATGGCGGCGGGCGCGCCCTCGGTCACGGCGAACGCGGACGACTGAACACCGCTTCTATTTTGCCCCGTTACAATGTCCCCGTGCGGATTCTCATCTCGGCCGGCGAAGCCTCGGGCGAAATGTACGGCGCGCAGCTGATTGAAGCTCTGCGGCGGGCGGCGGAGCTTCGCTCCGCTGGACAGACGAGGGCGTCTGTCCCTATGCAGGCTGCCAGATTGGACGGGCGAGTCGCCCGTCCCCACACGAGCATTGAATTTTTTGGTGCGGGCGGAGAGCGCATGGCTGCTGCCGGTTGCGACATCGTTGTCGATGCTAAAGACCTTGCAGTCGTTGGCATCACTGAGGTTCTTAGCCATCTGCCGAAGATTATTGGGCTCTATCGGAAATTGATTCGATCGGCCGACGAGAAGCGGCCGGCGCTCGCCGTCGTCATCGACGCTCCGGCTTTTAACTGGCGCGTGGCGCGGCAGATGCGCAAGCGCGGCATTCCGGTCGTCTACTACGTCTGCCCGCAGTTCTGGGCTTGGCGGCAGGGACGCGTGAAGTTGCTGCGCAAGTATGTCAACAAGGCGCTGGTGATTTTTCCCTTCGAAGAAAAGTTCTATCGCGATCGCGGAGTGGACGCGACGTTTGTCGGACATCCGCTGGCTGATTTGCCCGCGCCTGCGATTACTCGTGAAGCTTATGCCGCGCAGCATCAGATCGACGCCGCGAAACCCTGGATCACGCTGATGCCGGGCAGCCGCCGGAAAGAAGTGGGCATGAATCTGCCGACGATCCTGGAAGCGGCGGATTGCCTGGAGAAAGATCGTCTAGAGAAAGATCGCCTGGCCAGCGGTTATGAATTCCTGCTGCCGGTGGCGCGCACGCTCGACGCGGCGTTTCTGAAGGGATTGATGGAGACGCGGCAAGCCGCGTCTCTACACGGAAGACGCGGCATTTATCTGGTCCCCGATGCGCTGCCTGCGCTGTTTCACTCACGCGCCGGGATTGTGGCCAGCGGCACGGCTACGGTCGAAGCCGCCCTCATGGGCACTCCATTTGTCATGGTGTACCGCGTATCTCGTCTGACCTACGCGCTGGGCAAGCCGCGTGTGAGAGTTCCTTACTTTGCGATGGTCAACCTGATTGCCGGCGAAGAAGTCGTCCCAGAACTGGTGCAACACAAGTTCACGGTGGAAAATGTCGTCACGGAGCTGAACAAGATCATCCCTGATGGCGCGCCGCGGGCGCGCATGATCGAGCGATTGGCGGCGGTGAAGACCAGACTGAAGCAAGGGAGCGGCTCGGGCACCCATCCGTCGGAAACGGCGGCGGAGATCATATTGGGGGAGATCAGCTGGGGGAGATGAGCTGGGGAAGATGAGCTGACGGATATCCTCTGAAAATGATCAGGTAAGTTCAGCAAACAAATTTCGCCAACCCTTGTCGGCACAGCATCTTTTGCGGGAAAATTAACATCTTAGAAACTGTAGCCCTGCCAGGAGACTTTACTTGAAGCTCTGCCACTCTCGACCAGCGCGCCGGGCGCTCTGTCTATCTGTTGTCTTTTTTCTCGGCTTGTTTCTTACCTCGGTCGCGAACCGGCCGGCGCTGGCGGCCGAGAAAACGCGTCTGCGCGCGGACGACTACCAGATCGACGTCGAACTCCTGCCGCAGACTCACAAGCTCACCGCGCGCGCTACGGTAAAGGTCACGGCGCTCGAAGACCTCAGCGTGGTCACGTTGCAGTTGAATAACGCGCTGCGCATCACGAAGCTCACCGATGCGAATGACAAGCCACTCACTCCGGAGCGCAACACGCAGGATTCGACGGTGCGCTTCTCGCTCACGAGCGGCCTGGCAAAGAGTGCAAGCACCACCTTTTACTTCGAATACGAAGGCACGCTGGAAAGCGCCGACGACAGTCCGGTTCAGGGATTGAAGCTCGCCTACGTCGGCCCGGATACCAGCTACCTGCTTTACTCCGGACTGTGGTTTCCGGTCGCGGGCTACGGCGTCAACCGCTTTACCGCGACGATCAACGTTACCGTCCCGGCGCACATGGTGGTGATCGGCAGCGGGAAGGAACCGTCCGCGGCGGCGGCAACTGCAAAGAAGCCCGCGGCCGTGATTGCGAACTCCAAGACCTTCACCTTCACGTGGGACAAGCCGAGTTTCCCGGGCACGATCATTGCGGGCACCTTCAAGGAATTCAAGAGCGACGAAGCGGGCATCGACCTGCACGTGTTCTTCAAGCCAAATAAACAAGACCTGGGCGCGGAGTACTCATCGACGGCGATCAAGGAGTTCACTTTCTTCGTCACGCAGTATGGAGTCGCACCCTCGACGCGGTTAAGAGTCGTTGAAATCCCGGACGACACGCTGCCCTCGGCGTGGGCGCCGGAAATCGCAGCGCTTTCGAGCCGAGCGATCACGGAGAAGACCAACTACCGGTTACTGGCCAATACGATTGCCCATCAGTGGTGGGGCGTCTCGGTGAGTCCGGCGTCGAAAGACGACTGGTGGATCAGCGACGGCTTCGCGCGCTACTCCGAAGCTCGCTACATAGAGAGCGCGGCGGGCGCAGCCGGGCTCGGGGAAATGGTGAAGGACATGTCGGTGGGCGCGCTTGCCTATGACAGCGTGCCGCTTTCAAGCGCCAACAAGCTGGACTATTTTTCTCCCGAATTTCAGTCTCTGGTGACCGACAAGGGCGCCATGATCCTGCACATGCTGCGCTGGGTTGTGGGCGAGAAGAGGTATCTGGAGATCATGCGCGACTTCGCCACCAAGTATGCGGGTAAATCCGCCAGCACCGACGATTTCCGCGAACTCAGCGAGAAGGTGTATGGCGAAAAACTCACCTGGTTCTACTCGCAGTGGATGGATTCCACCAGCGCTCCCGAGTTCAAGGCGAAGTACACATGCTACCGGCTGGGCAACAACAAGGGCTTCCGCATTGTCGGCGCCATCACGCAGGATCTGGATCTGTTCCGCATGCCGGTAAATTTGAGAATCGATACCGATGGAAGAACGGAAGAAAAACGCATCGAGGTGGTGGGCACAGATTCTCCCTTTTCGGTCGAAACCTTTGGACGCCCGCGACGGATCACGGTCGATCCCGAAAACCGCGTGCTGACCAACTCCAGGGACATCAAGCTGCGTTCCTCCATCGTGCGTGGACAGGGCCTGATCCAGCAAGGCGATCTGGCGGGAGCGCTGAGCGAGTTCAACAAAGCGCTCGAAGTCAACAAGAACAGTTCGCTCGCCCACTACCGCATCGCCGAAGTGTTTTACATGCAGAAGAATTATCAGGCGTCGGCGAACGCCTACCGCTCATCGCTGAATGGCGACGGGGAGCCGCGCTGGACCGAGGTTTGGAGCCATTTGCAGCTGGGCAAGATTTTCGACGTAACCGGCCAGCGCGAACGCGCCGTCAATGAATACCGCCAGGCCATCCAGACCAACGACAATACCCAGGGCGCGCTCGAGGAATGCCGCCGCTACATGCAAAAGCCTTACGAGCGGGAAAAAGGAAGCTAAGCGGAAAAGGGGCCCGTACCACCAGGCGAATAGCGGTACGGGCCAGGAGGAAACAATTCCAACCATAGAGCAGTTTCCGGACAATGTCAAGTAAGTCTATCGACTTTATTTTTGCGGCCGCGACCAAGATAATCGCCCACCGCAAGTCCCCCCGCATTCTATTGAAAACAGGCTGGTTGTTCGAGTCTATCCGGCGCTGCCCCCGGTCACGCCGGCGCGGGCGGTAACTCCCCGGCTCGGGCAGCGGCGCTTAATTTTTTCTCCAGCACCAGGCACCAACCCACGGTGAGAAGAATCAAACTCCACGAAATTACCGGCGAAATCAGGAACAGCCGCAAGCCGTAGCGCAGCAGTACGTACCAGGCAAGCGTGAGCATGGTCCCGACCACGAGCGGCGTTCGGCGGACAGACTGCGGGAGCGGGACCGACACGGTCCATGCCGCCTGGAAAATCAGGGTGAACGGAAGCGCGACCACCAGGTCCACCAGATAATGCTCCCCCAACGCCAGCATGGAAAAAATTGTCGCCCACAGAAACAAACCCGCCAGCAGTCTTCCCCATCGCGGCCAAAGGCGTGAGTTCCACCAGATCGCCAAAGCGCCAGCCAGGTGCAGCGAAGGCATGCAATTGCGCGGGGCGTCGGGTACGGTCATGGGTTGAATGGCAATCTGCGTGAGCAGCGGCGGGCTCCAAGGGTATAACGCGCCAAACACATACCTCGGACCTACCGCAGGATAGATCCCGTACTGGGCAAATCCCACCAGCATCAGGGATAGAAACAGCGCGAGAATTAAAACACTGTGCCGCTTCCGCGCCCGATGCGATGCATAGAGAATGCAGGCCGCCAGCGGCAGCGCGTAATAAACGGCCGTCGTCAGGCCCCACGCGGTTGAGCCCTCCGGCAGAACTCTCCCCAGCACGAAACTTGGTTGAAACCCGAGGCCGCCGTCAAACGCCAGCAGGAAAGCATCGTAGGTCTTGGGGCGAAGCCAGGTCGTGAGCGGAACCGTGTAACCGATCAGCAGACTGCAGAGAGGAAAGACGGCTCCGGCATAAAAGGTTTGACGACGAGACTTTCGCTCGGGGTCGCGCGACCGGTCGCGCAACGGAACAACCTGAGCGGCCAGAACCATCAGGCTGGCGATACCGAGAAAGGCTCCCCAGCTAATCCACCACACACCGTAATACGCGCCCAGGCCGCCCATCAGCCGCGCGCACGCCTCCCGCAGCGCAACCGCGAGGATGAAAACCGCCAGCCGTGCGGAACGCGCCGGGCGCGTCCAGAGGTAGATCACGAACGTGCCCAGCAGGGTGAAGCAGAACGACGGGTTAAGCTCAAAGGTACTTGGCATGGGCTCGTCGAACTTTTCTTGAACTTTTTTCGAACTCGCTCCGAACTCGCTTCGAACTATCGCACGAAATCAGGCCTGCCTTTGGAGTTCGTATAATGCCGCTGAAGCATTGTAAATGCAGGATCGGCAAGAGCCGGGGCGAATGGACGGCAGCAGTACGGCAGCGGTACGGAGGTGTATCGCAACCTGTGCGTCTTGACCGGCCCGCACCTTGACCCGTAACAGGGCAGCGCGTACAGTTCTTGATCAGGGGTGGGGTTTTTCCATGTCCAGCGAAACAAGGTCGACCGAAGCCAGCAAATATCTGAAATTTGGCTCGGTCACCGTGCTGATTCTGCTCTCGCTCGGCTATCTTGCCTACACCGGCGTGCAGGACAGCAAGAGCTACTACGTCACCATCAAAGAATTGAACGGCATGGGAAAAGAGGCTTATTCCAAGCGTCTGCGTGTGGCTGGCAACGTAGTGCCCGGATCGATCAAGCGCTCCGGAACCCGCGTGGATTTCATGTTGAAGGAAAACGATCTGACGCTGCCTGTTTCGTACACGGGAACCGAAGCTCCGCCCGACACTTTTAAGGACGACTCGCAAGCCTTGGCCGATGGCAGCTTCGGACGCGATGGCGTCTTCCACGCCAAGCAACTGCAGGCCAAGTGCGCGTCGAAGTACGCGACGCAGCCCGGGTCGACCGGTCAACCCGGAGCCACTCCGGCCGCTGAGCCCGGCAAGAGCATGTCGCAGGCCCAGAGTTCCGGGTCGGGCGGGATGGCGAATTAACCTTCATTCCTTATTCCTTTGACTGAAAACACGCCCGTCCCCGTCAACGTCATTACAGTCTCGAACCTGATCAAACAGTTTGGCCGTTTTGCCGCCCTGCGCGGCGTTACCGCGGAGTTTTCCGGCGGCAAACTCTATGCCATTCTCGGCGATAACGGCGCCGGCAAGACTACACTGCTGCGTACTCTCGCAGGACTCAACCAGCCGTCGAGCGGCGAGATCGCGATTCTCGGCGCCAGCAAGTTTCACGACATCTGCCAACAGGTGGGCTACATGGCGCATCCGTCTCTGCTCTATGACGAGATGAGCGGCATGGAGAACCTGGAATACTTTGCCCGGCTGTACGGAATCACCAGCAGGGAGCGTTGCGCGGAGGTCATTCGCGCGGTCGGTCTCGATCCCGAGCTCGTGCGCCCCGTCGGCCAGTATTCGCAAGGCATGCGGCAGCGGATGTCTTTGGCCCGCGCGCTGCTGAACGATCCGAAAATCCTGCTGCTCGATGAACCCTTCTCAAATGTGGACACTCATTCCGCAACGGAAATGGTCCGCCTGCTGGCCCGTACCCGCGATCAGGGCAAAACGCTATTCATCGTCACCCACCAGGCATCGTTGCTCGAGGGCGCGGCCGACGAGTTCGTGTGGATGGAATCCGGCAAAATTGTCGGGCGCACGCGGGAACTGAAGCGGCCAGAGCGTCATGGGGAGAGCGCGGGGGGAAACTTGACGGGGGAAAACTCAAAATGACCGCGCCCACCGGCATCACCCGCGTCACCCTGCTCAAAGACCTCCGCCTGGAGTGGAGATCGAAAGACGCCATCAACTCCATGCTGTTTTTTTCTCTGCTGGTGGTGGTCGTGTTCAGTTTTTCGTTCGATCCGAGCGCCGAAGAATCGCGCCAGATCGCCGGCGGATTGATCTGGGTGGCGTTCCTGTTCGCGGCGGTGGTGGCGCTCAACCAGACCTGGGCGCGCGAGCTGCGCAACCAAGTGCTTGACGCCTACCGGGTATCGCCCGCTCCAGCGAACTCGCTGTTCATAGCAAAGACACTGGGCAATTTCATTTTTGTGACCGTGCTGGAAGCGCTCATGACTCCGCTGTTCGTCGTGTTTTATCGGCTGCGCGCGCTGGGCCCGGCCTGGCAACTGCTGCTGGTCGCGGTGCTCGGGACTTGGGCCCTGGTCGTAAACGGAACTTTCTTCGCCGCCATGTCCCTGCGTACCCGCAGCCGCGAGATTATGCTGCCCTTGCTACTGTTCCCCATCTCGATCCCGGCCCTCCTCGCCATGGTGCAATCCACCACCGCTATACTGAACGGCGAAGGCGCGCGTTTCTGGATCGTGTTGCTTGTAACCTACGATCTGGTGTTTACTACGGTGTGCCTGCTCTTGTTTGAAACCGTCTTGAACGCGGAGTGACAAACGCAGAATGACGAACACGGAATGAGAAAAGCCTTCCCCATCCTCGGCGTGCTGACTGCGATCCTGCTGAGCTACGCGTTGTACATGGCGCTGGTCGGTGCGCCCACCGAACGGACCATGGGCGACGTGCAGCGGATTTTCTACTACCACGTGCCTTCGGCCTGGACGGCGTTCATCCTCTTCTTCATCAATTTCGGAGCCTCGGTTCTTTATCTGATCAAGCGCAACCCGGCCGCCGACATCGTCGCGCTGGTCAGTGCCGAAGTCGGCGTGGTTTTCTGCACCGTCGTGCTGGTCACGGGCCCGATCTGGGCGCGTCCGGTGTGGGGCATCTGGTGGACATGGGACATGCGCCTGACCTCGACCCTGGTTCTGTGGCTCATCTACGTGAGCTACCTTTTTCTGCGCCGCTTCTCCTCCAGCGGACAGACGCCCTTGCTGGCGGCCGCCCTTGCGGTTCTGGGAGCGCTGTGCGTGCCGTTCGTTTACTTCTCGATCTGGTTCTTCCGCACCCAGCACCCGCAGCCGGTCATGGGCGGAGGCGGATCGATCGATCCGCGCATGCTGCACGTTCTGCTCATCAACTGGCTGGCGTTTTCGTGCTTCGCTTTTCTGGTTTGCTGGTCCCGCTATCGACTGGAAAAGCTGCAGCGCGACGTCGACCACGCCCATGCCCTGGAATCGCTGTTGGCCCCCCGCGGGAGCGTGCGATGAACAAAACCTATTATCTCTTTGCCGCCTACACCGTCACCTGGATCATCCACATCGCCTATTTGGGGACCATCGTCCGTCGCTACTCGCGCCTGAAGCGGGAGATCGACGAATTGAAAAAACCAGGTGCCAGGTCTTAGGTCTCAGGCCGCAGGTCTAAGACTCACGCTCGCGGTTTTATCGCCGACGTTTTTCCGAGACCTGAGACCTTGGACCTTCCTTTTTCTTTGCAACCATTTGGCCCTCTCTTGGCTTCTCACTATGCGGCCCACAGTGCCTGCCCAGCTTGACAGCGTATCGGTTGGATGTAAAAGTATCTGTTTGGTTTAACCCCAGTTCTGGTGACAGGTACGCATCTGCTCCTGAGGGCGTCGAGCGGCAGCGGCGTTTGTGTGCCATTCTAGTTCTCACCCCACGCAATTGGGAATCGGAGGAGCGTCGTGAATCGGAATTGCCCGCAGTCGGTAGGAGGTTCGGTGAGACGTTCGCTTTCAGAGAAAAAGACAGGCAAGACGGGAAACACAGGAAATGGGATGAAGGCTGCGTTTCTGGCGGCGGCCGTGCTCGCCACCGCAGGCGTCGTGTTTTATTTTGGAACCGCTGTACACGCCGCCAAAACCAGCGGGCCAGGATCTGCCGATCAAAGATCTGCTGAGCCCCGATCTGCCGAGCAAATATCTGCCGCCCATAAGGCGCTTGCGTCGAAGTCGCTGTCGCTGCCGCTGTTCTTCGAGCAGAACCAGGGTCAGACCGCTCCTCAGGTCAAGTTCCTGGCGCGCGGCGCCGGCTACGGTCTGTTTCTGACCGCCGACGAAGCGGTGCTGGAACTGCAGACTTCAGCCGTCAGCACCCAGCATTCAGCTCTCAGCTCTCAGCGTGCATCCAGTTCGGTGATTCGCATGCGGCTGGAGGGAGCGAACTCTTCGCCACGGGTCTCGGGCGCTTCGCTTCTGCCGGGTAAGAGCAACTATTTTATTGGAAACGATCCTTCCAAGTGGCGTCATGCCATTCCCCAGTTTGCCCGCGTCGAGTATCAGGCGGTTTATCCGGGTGTCGACCTGGTGTACTACGGCAATCAGGGACAGCTCGAATACGACTTCCGCGTCGCGCCCGGCGCTGACCCGAACCAGATTACGCTGAGCTTCGAAGGCGCTTCCGCGCACATTGTATCGACTTCGGGGGATTCGGGCGATTCCGGCGATCTGATTCTCTCGACCGACCAGGGCGACGTGCGCTTCCACGCGCCGAACGTCTATCAGCCCGCCACGCCCGAGTCCGGCAATCCGTCCGGCAACGCCCAGAAGACAATCGCGGGAAGTTTCCGCCAGCTCGCCGACAACAAAATCGGCTTCACCATCGGAGACTACGACCACAGCCGCGAACTCGTCATCGACCCGGTGCTCAGCTATTCGACCTACCTCGGCAACAGCAACGGCGTCGAGGGCGGCCTCATCGGCCTAAGTCCCCTGAATCTGGTGAAAGTCGCGATTGACTCCGCCGACAACATATATCTCGCGGGCTCGACCACTTCGACGGACTTTCCGGTGAGTGGCTCGACGTCCCCGTACATTCCGCCGTTGCAGACCACCCTTAACGGCACGCAGAACCTGTTTATTTCCATGATTAATCCGACGCCGCAATCGGGCAACCCACAGCTCGTGTTCTCCACCTACTTGGGCGGTAATGGGACCGACAGCCTGGCGGGAATCGCGGTTGATTCGAGCTACACTATCTACGTTGCCGGCACGACCACTTCTACGAACTTTCCTACCACCAGCAACGCACTCCCCCTACCAGGCCCTGTAAGCGGGACCCACGGATTCGTCAGTGCGATCACCCTGGTCAACTCCGATTACGATCTCACCTATTCCACCTATCTCGCCGGTACCAATGCAGCGGGCACTGCAGTGGATAGCACTGCAGTGGATACGGTCACCGGACTCGCCATCGACAGCGTCCAGAACGCCTACGTCACCGGCACCACCACTTCCAGCAACCCCGCTACCACGCTCTACCCTTTCCCCGCTAGCCCGAACGGCTTTCAGACGGTGTCGAACTCTTCCGGGAATCTCCAGTTCTTCGCCAGTAAGATCAGCACAACTGGCAGCGGTTACCAGAGCATGCTCTACTCCACATACTACGGTGGTGGATATCCGTCTGCGGCAACCGGAGTGCCGATAATTGCGGTTGGCGGCGGCATTGCCGTGGACCCTCCCCCGAACACTTCTCCCAACATGTATTTCACCGGCACCACCAACATGCTGAACCAGATCCCCACCGGTTTGGGGCTGGCGCCGTTTCCGCTCTTCAACGCGCAGCAGTCCTGCCTCAACGAATCCGGCCAGAATAATTGCACCCCGTCCCCGCAAGCCCCGACGCCCACTCCGGACGCCTTCGTTGCCAAGATCAATCCGAACCTGGCTGCCTCCAATCCGGTCTACTCCACCTATATAGGCGGCAGCGGTGATGACTACGGCAACGCCATCGACGTGGACACCTCCGGCAACGCCTACGTCACCGGTCGGACCGACTCGGCCGACTGGGTTTGCGGCGACTGCAGCACCGCTGAATTTCAGAACGCGCTTTGTCAGAGCTCCACTGCCACCACGGGCACTTGCACCAACGCCTTCATCGCCAAGATCGGCAATCTGAGTGGGTCGGAGTATCCGATGACCTACTTCACATACCTCGGCGGCTCGGGCAACGACATCGGCCAGGACATTAAGGTAGACGCTGTGCAAACCGTCCACGTGGTGGGCACCACCTTCTCCCCGACGGGCTTCCCCATCGTCAACCCCCTCCAGCCGCCGACAAGCCCGTACAATGGAGGCGTGTACGGCGGTGAGGGAGACGCCTTTGTCGCGCTGATTTCAACCACATCGGGGGGCACACCGGCAAACCCCCTTGGCGATTACTCAACCTATCTGGGCGGCAGCGGGCTCGATCAGGGCACTGGAGTCGCCATCGACCCGGTCTACGACGCAACTTACGCGGCCGGTGTCACCCAATCCTCAAACTTCCCCGTTACTATTACCCCAGCGGCATACCAATCGCAGTTGATGGGGACGCAGAATGCCTTCGTGAGCACAATCGGCAACAGCAGCACGCTCAACATAACCACCCCC
>Ga0208042_1000073_pt1 | contig 36295 bp, 29 predicted proteins | sample Sb_taG_10_FD_187708 | JGI IMG/M metagenome (GOLD analysis project Ga0208042, IMG submission 187708) | Peat soil microbial communities from Weissenstadt, Germany - Sb_50d_7_NC metaG (SPAdes) (version 2) | ecosystem: Environmental > Terrestrial > Soil > Wetlands > Peat | place: Germany... | reverse complement strand
CGTATGGCGGAGATCATCAAGGGCGTGGCTCGATCGCTGAATTTTCCGTTCATCTTCAAGGCGTCGTACGACAAGGCGAACCGAACTTCAATCCGGAGCTATCGTGGGCCGGGGATGAAGGAAGGCCTGCGCATTCTGAAGAAGGTGAAAGATGAAGTGCACATTCCGGTGCTGACCGATGTGCATCAAGTGGCCGATGTCGCTGCCGTCGCGGAAGTAGTGGACGTGCTGCAGATTCCCGCGTTTCTCTGCCGGCAGACCGATCTGGTGGTCGCGGCGGCGCTCAGCGGGCGTCCGGTGAACATCAAGAAGGGGCAGTTTGTTTCGCCATGGGACATGAAGCACGCCACCGACAAATGCCGCGATGCGGGGAATAGTCAGGTTTTCGTGACCGAGCGCGGGTCGAGTTTTGGCTATAACAATCTGGTCGTGGACATGCGCTCGCTGGCCATCATGCGCAAGTTTGCGCCGGTGGTGTTTGACGCGACGCACTCGGTGCAACTGCCGTCGGCGTCGCACGGTGACGAAGATCAGCCCGCGGTGAGCGGCGGCCAGCCGGAGTTTATTCCGGTGTTGTCGCGGGCAGCGGTGGCGGCCGGTGTGGACGGTGTGTTCATGGAAGTCCACGACAATCCGAAAGAAGCGAAAAGCGACGGCGCCAACGCGCTCGACACGCGCAACCTGCGCGGCTTGCTGAAAGAATTGCAGGCGGTAAAAAAAGCGCTGGACGTAGCGCACGCGACGCCGTAGGAGTGGGCGGCAAACCCGGGAAAGTTGCCCTGATCTCTCGATACTCAGGCAAGCCGGCGGAATGCTCGGAGCGACCTCGGAGCAGTTTCGCGGTGTATTCGCGCTTTGAGGTTCGGGCCGGATCCCAGTCCCGAAGGGACGACCCAGCTTAGCCCAGCGCTTCAGCGCTGGGTGGGCAGGAAGAAGAGACCAAGTCCCGGAGGGACGATCCATCTACCCGAGCACATGCGCCGGATCGTAGGCGATGCCATATCGTTTGAGCAACTCCAGAAATTCTTCCTCGTAATTCCGCTTCTTGTGATGCTCCGGTTGATTGTTGATGTATGCGATCACGTCGCTAGTTTGCGACGCGCTCACGCTGAATGCGCCGTAACCTTCCTGCCACGCGAATCCCGCCCCTGCCACATCCGTGTCATTGAGCCATTTGGAAGAACAGCCTTTCAGGGTTTGAACTGCCTTTGACAATGACATTGGCGCGGGCAGCAGGATCAAGGCGTGGCAATGATCTTCAGCACCACCGATCTTGATAGCCTCGAATTCGTGATGGCGGGCGATGCCGGCGATGTAGGCCCAAAGTTTAGGCTGGAGTTCCTCGCGCAGGCGTTTTTGCCGTTGTTTGGTGCTGAAGACCACCTCGATACGCATGCTCGAATAAGTGTGCGACATGGGCCGTCCCTCCGGGACTTGCTGTCAATTTTGGACGCCTACCCAGCGCTGAAGCGCTGGGCTAAGCTGGGTCGCCCCTCCTGGGCTTGGGCATCGGGATGCGCGGCTATCGGGCATGAATACGCGACGACGCATGTTCCTGGCCTCAGTGGTCGACGAGGCAGGGAGATGGGTAAATTTCCGGGAGGGGATACTCAGGCTAAGTCTGCCTGCCAGAATGAATCTGTGATGACGCTCACATCGCTTTTGTTCATTTCTGAATCTGCTACCATTCCCGCTTCATCTGAACTCTCATCTATGCATTGGTGGGCATCGATCGCCGGCGTTGTTCTTATCCTGATCATCCTGATGGATGCGTTTGAGACCATTGTCTTGCCGCGGCGCATCAAACGGAGTTTTCGCATCACGTCCTGGTTCTACAAGAAAACCTGGGGCCTCTGGACCCGAGTGGGGCGGCATATCAAGTCCGCGAACCGGCGCGAAGGCTTCCTGGCGTACTTTGGGCCGCTGTCGCTATTCCCGCTGCTGGGCTTTTGGGCGCTCGGGCTGATTTTTGGTTTCGCCTGCGTGCAGTACGGACTGGGTGAACATCTGTCGCTGGGCAATGAAAAAATCACATTCGGCAAAGTTGTCTATCTCAGCGGCGAAACTTTCTTCACGCTGGGCTACGGGGACATCACGCCCAATAACGCCGCCGCTCGCGCCCTCGCCGTGATGGAAGCGGGCATGGGCTTCGCGTTCCTCGGAGTCGTGATCGGATATCTGCCGGTTATCTACAACTCGTTTGCCTCGCGCGAGATTGAAATTTCGCTGCTCGATGCGCGCGCCGGATCGCCGCCGAGCGCCGCCGAGTTTCTGGGCCGATTGGGTTGCTGTCCCGATCAGAAGGTGCTCGACGATATTTTTCGCGATTGGGAGCGCTGGTGCGCCGACCTCCTGTCGAGTCACATTTCCTATCCGGTGCTGGTTTACTTCCGGTCGCAGCACAGCAATCAATCCTGGTTGAGCGCGCTGACGGTCATGCTCGATGTCACGTCGGCGATCATGACCGGAGTGGACGGCATCCACCCGGAACAGGCGAAGCTCACGTTCGCCATGGCGCGGCACGCCGCCGTCGATCTCGCGCAGGTCGTGAATGCGGAATACAGTCCACATGATGCCGGCCGGCTCACGGCAGCAGATCTAATCCGGCTGCGGGCGGAACTCGCCGAGCATGGCGTGACTCTCAATGATGGTGCGGACAATGATGGCGCGGGCAATGATGGCGCGAAGAATGACAGCGCGGACGAGCTCGAACGGCTGGCGGAACTTCGGATTCTCTACGAACCTTATCTTCATTCGCTCAGTCGCCGGCTTTTGATGACGCTGCCGCCGTGGATCCACACCGATCGCAAGAAAGACAACTGGCAGGGAGGCCCATGGGATCGCGCGATCCAGGCGCGAGCGCTGGAGCGTCCGGGACGTGCGAAGGACGATCACTTCTGAGCGGGCGATCTGGTTAGACAGGGTTTAGTGTAATGCCAAAAGTGGCGAGACAGTCTTCGTATAATGGCCACGAACTGCTCCGCGGGCTGCGGGCGGACCCACAGCCCCGGTTTGAGTCCCCCCCTCCGGACTACTTGCTCATCTTGTCCATCTTGTCCGTTTTGGCCATGCCCATCGAATACGTGCCGGTGCACTCCAAGTCCGCAGAACCGTCTGCGTTGCTTTTCCCGGAGCAGGTTCCGGAACCCTTGATACCTTTGTGCTTACCGGTACCGCCCACGATCTTCCATTTATTGGCGACAGGTTTCGTGACGTCGGGCGAACCGGAACCTTCATACGTGTAGTTAACCTTGTCGCCATCGTCCGTGGTCGCGATGAAGTAGCCGTGGTAGTTGAAGGACGCTTTCCATGCATCGTGGAATTCCGTGAAGGTACCATTCTTTTCCTTCAGGTCACCGCCGCTTGAGGTAGCGTCGCACGTGCCTTGCCCGATCCAGTAGATGTGATCCGGCGCGTCGCCGACGGCGAGTTTGTATTCTGTCGTTGCCTTCGGGCAGTGCCACTTGGTGTCAACCTTGCTCTGAGCCATTGCTACAGACACAGACACTAATAAAGTCAATGCAACCAGCAAAAGCTTGCGCATCTATCTCTCCTTTGAGTTTGAGTGGAAAAACCGGGCAACTATAGTGCACTCACCCAATTCTGGCAAGCGCCGAGCGGGCGCCGGCGAATCGAGCAGGCGAGGGGTTGAGATGACCCGATGGCCCGATCACCCGATGACCCGATGTCTTGCTCCTTCTGCTACCATTTCCCCTTCATGAAACACGTGGGCGAAAACGTGGTGCGCATTGAGGCGGAAGCGTTGCGGGCGCTGGCGGACCGGCTGGCGGGCCCGATGGCCGCGGACTTCAACCGGGCGCTGGAACTGATGTTCGGCTGCCGGGGCCGAGTGGTCGTGACCGGGATGGGGAAGAGCGGGCTGATCGCTCGCAAGATCGCGGCTACGTTGAGTTCGACCGGCTCGCCGGCGCTTTACCTCCATCCGGTGGAGGCACTGCACGGCGATTTGGGGATGATCGTGCGCGGCGATGTTGTGCTGGCGCTTTCGGCCAGCGGCGAGACGGAAGAGATCCTGCAGTTGATGGCGACGATCAAGCGCTTGCAGGCACCGCTCATTGCTATGACCTGCGAGGACATCGCAGAACCCCCCGCGGACAAGCCCGCCGGGAAAAGTGGCCGCTCCACACGGGCTTCTACGCTGGCATCGGCTGCTGACGTGGCTTTGGACTGCTCGATCTCCAAGGAAGCTTGCTCGCTGGGGCTCGCTCCCACGGCTTCCACTACGACGATGCTGGCTCTGGGCGATGCGCTGGCGGTGGCGCTTTCGGAAAAACGCGGGTTCAAGGCAGAGGACTTTGCCAACCTGCATCCCGGTGGAAAACTGGGCAAGCGGCTGGCGCGGGTCGAATCGCTGATGCACTCGGGAGACGCGGTTCCGCGAGTGACGCCGCAGACGAAGATGCCGGATGTGATTTATGAAATGTCGCGCAAGAAGCTGGGAATGACCGCGGTGGTCGAGGGCGACCGTCTGCTGGGGGTGATCAGCGACGGCGATCTGCGGCGATTGCTCGAGCAGCGCGGCAAAGACACGCTCGACCTGACGGCGGGGGAGTGCATGACGCGGACTCCTAAAACCATTGGCGCGCAAGAGTTCGCAGCCGCCGCGCTCGCGCGCATGGAAGAGATGAAGATTACCTCGCTCGTCGTCGTGGACAGAGTTGGGGACAACGACCAGCGCCTGCGGGGGATCGTCCACCTGCATGATCTTTGGGGCACGGAGATGGTGTAGCGCAGAGATGGAGTGGGTGGTGCGCAATTTGCCAGACTTTGTCATCCCGAGCGAAGCGAGGGATCTGCATTTTGCGGCGAACCACAGGTCCTTCGCTTCGCTCAGGATGACAATGCGGATATACGAGACGCGGGCGGGACGCCCGCGGCCACACAAGAGGCTAGTGGCAGAAACGCTGTAGTTTCGGCGGAGGCGGGGTAGGGAACTCGGTAAACTCTCCGTCCCATCCGGAGCATCCGCGCGCGGTGACGGCGCGAATCACGACCTGTTCCAGATCGCGCGCTTTCGCTTTCGCCTCTGAGATCTGCTCCGTCGTGAGAGAGCCGCCGTTCAGTTCGCCGAGGTCCGCGCCCGCGGCGGCATAACCGGCATCGGCCGCAATGGTGTACCAGATATACGCAGTGAAGCGGTCCTGCGGAATGCCGCGGCCATCTTTCAGCGCTTTGGCGTAGAAGTATTGCGCCTGGGGAAGACCCTGATCGGCGGCAATCTTATAGAGCTTCGGGGCCTTGGTGTAATCTCGATCCGCCATCAGACGGCCCAGGTAGTAGGCGCCGAAAGCGTTGTTCTGGTCGGCGGCCAGCTTGAGCCATTTCTGGGCCGCGTCGGGATCGCGCGGCACCCCGTTGCCGAGGAAGTAGTGTCGTCCAACCAGCCAACCCGCAAGTGGGTCGCCCTGTTGAGCGGCCTTGCGATACAGGTCGAGGGCCTGGCTCTGGCTGCCTGCGACCACGGTTCCGGTTTCGTAATAGTAAGCCAGTGCGATCTGGGCGGGTCCGTAGCCGAGATCGGCGGAGCGCCTAAAATAGTCGATCCCCAGAGAGTTGTTTTGCGACGGCCCAACGCCCGTAATGGCGTCCATTCCACGCTCGTACAGAACTTCTGGAGAGGAGCTCTGCGCTAAGGCGATAGTGCTCCAGAGCACGAGAATTGCCGACAGAATCGTTCGACGCATTGCGGATTTCCCGTAAGAAATATTGGAACCAGTATAGAAAATACGGCGTATCAGTGTAGAGTTACGAAAGTTTGATGCGACTGCACGGACGGCGGAGGTAGAACAGTGGCCATTTCAGAAGCAGCGCATGTGGCCCCGCATGTCGCCCCGCATCTCGCCCCGCATCTCGCCCAACGAGCGGCGTTCTACGCGGTCATCGTGTGCTGGTGGATCTTTCTCCTGACGTTCTGGCTGAGGAAACGTCCGCCCCGAGCCCGCGAGACGAAACGCGATTGGACTTCGCTCATCGGAATGTTTCTGCAAGGCGCGGCCTACTTCTGCGTCTGGTCTTTCCCCTTGCAGCAGAAACATTTCTCGCCGGTCAGGTTCGGTTCGCCGGTGGTGGAATGGGGATTGGCGGTGCTGACTGCGGCCATCGCCGTCGCCTCGACGTGGCTGGTGAACGCCGCCGCGCGGCGCTTGGGCAAGCAATGGGCGCTGGCTGCGCGCCTGGTGGAGGGCCACACGCTCATTCAGGATGGCCCCTATCGCTTCGTAAGAAACCCCATCTACACGGGCATGTTTGGAATGCTCGTGGCTACCGGGCTGGCCGTGACGCAATGGATCCCGCTGCTGGTTGCAAGTTTGTTGTTTATTGCCGGAACCTACATCCGCGTTCGAAGCGAAGAGCGGTTGCTGCGCGAGGCCTTTGGCTCCGAGTTCGAAGCGTACGCGCGCCATGTGCCGGCGCTGATCCCAGGGATCTATTGAGTTTCCAGATTTTGTCATCCCGAGCGAAGCGAGGGATCTGCAGTCCGCCGCAAAATGCAGATCCCTCGCTTCGCTCGGGATGACAATTCATGAAAGGTGTCGCGGGTAGAAATATCTCAATGATCGCCCCAAGTCCCTACGCGTAGCGCTCACGCATGAAGTCGCCAATCGCCGCGTACGCGGCGGTCAGCGTTTTTTCGTCTGGCAGGAAAACGATGCGGAAGTGTTTCGTCCCCGGACGCTGGCCGAATCCGGAGCCGTGCACGACCGTCACGTACTTCTGGCGAATGAGTTCGGTGACAAAGACATCATCGCCTTCCGGGATGTCGATGCGCGGGTAAGCATAGAAAGCCCCACGCGGCGCCACACAACTCACGCGCGCAGTTTCGGCACACCACTTCATGGTCAGGCCGCGGCGGCTGCGCAGCTTGCGTTTGACTTCGATGAGGTGATCCTGCGGGCCTTCGAGCGCAGGCTTGATGGCGTATTGCTCGGGATGGTTGGCGCACAGGCGCGCCCGCAACAACTTGTTTACACCTTCGAGGTACGGCTTGATGACGGAAGCTTCGCCGCTGGCAATGCCCCATCCGATGCGCCATCCCGGGGCGAGGTAATTCTTGGAGAGGCCGCCAAAAGTAATGACCGGCAGATCGGGCGCGACTGCGGCCATGGCGACATGGGGATCGTCGTCCTGGGTTTGACTGTCGATGATCAGCTTGTCGTAAATCTCATCCGCAAAGATAACCAGATTATGTCGGCGAGCGAGATCGGCGATCTGTTCAAGCATCGCGCGCGTGCAGACCGAGCCGGTCGGGTTGTTAGGATTGATCAGCACAATCCCGCGCGTCCGCGGCGTGATCTTTCTCTTGATGTCGTCGAGATCGGGCTGCCAGCCGTCTTCTTCGTTCAGGTAATAAGTGTTCAGTCCGATTTCGAACTTCGCCAGAACCGCGGAATAGAGCGGATAGTCGGGGCATGGGGTAAGCAGGTTGTCGCCCGGATTGAGCAGCGCGGCCAGGCAGATGTCCACCGTCTCGCTGACGCCCGAGGTGACGAAAACATCCTGTATGTTGGTGATCCCTTTGCGGGCCGCCTCGCCGCGAATGGCGTCGAGCGCTTCCTTGATGCCTGAGGAAGGAGAGTATCCATTCTTACCGTCGCGCATGGCGCGATAGACGGCTTCAATCATGTGGGCGGGCGTCTGGAAGTCAAAGTTGAGCGGGTCGCCGATGTTGAGCGGCAGAATTTTGTGTCCCTGCCGCGCGACTTCGTCGGCAACGCAGGCCAGATCACGAATGGCGTAGCGGACGTTTTCCAGGCGGGCGGCTGGGGCGATTTCGCGGGCTTGAGTGATAGACATGTTTGTTCGACTCGAAAATTCAATCACCGCCAAGACGCCGAGATCGCCGAGGACAATCCTTTCACAAATCTCGGCGCACTCTGCGTCTCGGCGGTGGATTGCCTTACTCTACCCGATCGATCTGCGCCTTCTGCAGCTTGTCGGAGTAATCCACGTATACTGCTTTCCACTCGGTGTAGAAATCAATCGCGCCGATGCCGCCCTCGCGGTGTCCGTTGCCCGTTGCTTTCGTGCCGCCGAAGGGCAGGTGAACCTCCGCGCCAATGGTCGGGGCGTTGATGTAGGTGATCCCGGCCTCGAGGTCGCGGACGGCGGCGAAGGCTTTGTTGACGTCCTTGGTATAGAGCGCCGACGACAGGCCGTATTCGATGTTGTTGGCGATTTCGATGGCGTTCTCGAGATCGTCGCAGGGAATGATCGAAACCACGGGCCCGAAGATTTCTTCCTGCGCAATGCGCATCTTGGGATCGACGTCGGTGAAGACGGTGGGTTCGAGGAACCAGCCGTGCTGGTACACGCCCTGGTCGAGCCGGTGGCCGCCGGTGACGAGTTTGGCGCCTTCGGTTTTCCCGATCTCGATATATTCCAGGTCGGTCTTGAGTTGGTTCTCGTTGATCGCTGGACCCATCTCGACAGTCTCGTCGAGGCCGTTGCCGACTTTGATCTGCTGCGCGCGCGCGACGAAGTGATCGACGAACTCCGTATAAACGCCCTTCTGCACGATGATGCGGCTGGTCGCGGTGCAGCGCTGTCCGGTGGTTCCGAAAGCGCCCCAGAGTCCGCCTTCGATGGCGAGGTCGATGTTGGCATCGTCGAGCACGATCATCGGATTCTTGCCGCCGAGTTCGAGCGAACAGCGCTTGAAGCTCTTGGCCGCCGTGGTACCCACGATTCTGCCAACCGCCGAGGAGCCGGTGAGCGAGATGGCGCGGACCACCGGATGCTCGGTCAGCGGCGTGCCGACTTCCGAGCCGAAGCCGGTCACGATGTTGATCACGCCTTTCGGCACTCCTGCGTCAGTCAGCGCCTGCACCAGGTTGAAGGTCGACAGCGGAGTGTCCTGGGCCGGCTTGATCACGCAGGTGTTGCCGCAGACGACGGCGGGCAGCAGTTTCCACGAAGAGATGGCCATGGGGAAGTTCCAGGGCGTAATCATGCCGCAAACGCCGATGGGCTGGCGGATGGCCATGGCAAACTTGTTGGGCAGTTCCGAAGGCACGGTCGGGCCGAACAGGCGGCGGCCTTCGCCGGCGTTGTAATAGGCGGCGTCAATGGCTTCCTGCACGTCGCCGCGGGTTTCTTTCAGCACCTTGCCCATTTCGCGAGTCATGTCGCGGGCGTGGTCTTCTTTGCGCTCGATCAGGATCTCGGCGGCGCGGAAGACCATCTCGGCGCGGCGGGGCGCGGGAACCAACCGCCATTTGGCAAACGCACGCTTGGCCGCATCCACGGCGGCGTCCACGTCGGCCTTATTCGAGCGCTGGAAGATGGCGACGACCTCGCGCGTATCCGCGGGGTTGCGGTCTTCGAACGTCCGTCCGCTGGCCGATTCAACCCATTCGCCGTCAATGAAGTTCTTGAAAACTCTGGTCTTGGTCGTGCCGCCATCGATCACCGGCTTGGTCAGAGTATCGGTCGCCATAGGAGCCTCCTGGGAGTAGTGCGGAACACTTCATGCTAACGCCCGGGGTAAAGACGGGCAAGGGAGGGGCCGTTGTCGGTGAACGGACTATTGTGTCCTATTCTTTTCAGGCATGTTCTTTCCCGGCATGCCCGGGTCGGACAACATTCGCTTCATCAGGAACCGGCCGATTGAAATCATTTGAAAAACACTTGACCTGTCCGGTCACTGGGGGGCGACGCCTTCGACGATAAATATGCGGCTCTTCGCTGAGCTTTGCCGGATCGGCTTGACCGCCTGATAGGCCGGCGAATCATACCACTCACGTGCTTTCTCCGCGCTGTCGAAAGCGATTACCACGATGCCGCCCTTTGGCGGTTCGCCCTCGAGGGCCTGGATCTTGTGGCCACGAACGAGATAGTGGTGATTGAAAGGCGCCAGCGTTGCCGGCACCTCCTCCCCATATTTCTGCATGGTAGTGGGGTCCGTTACTTCGACTTCCGCGATGACGTAGCCAGGTGGTGTCTTGACTTGCTGCGCATGAATCGCCCTGGCGCCAGCAATGCCGATCGAGACGCCAGCCAGCACGGCCAGCGCCAGTTTGTAGTTCGTCTTCATGGGTTCACTCTCCGCTGTGCGTTTTTGCGAAAGCCCGACTTTCGCTTCTTACCAGTTTCTTCAGGTTACTTAGACGCTGTCGTGCGGACAACGTCATCAACGACAACAAGAATAAAAAGAGAAGAGGTCAAGGCGAACGCAAACCGGCCTTCACCGTGAAGAAATGAGCCCTACCCGAGCCGAGATGTCCGGTTGGCTGGGGGGCTGCTTCCCCGCGTAGTCACTTTCGTAACCCTTTACCCCCCTGACCCAAGTTTAATACCCCTCTCAGCAGAGATATGATGGTCACAGTGAGAGATATCCGTATTTTCAGACTGTTGTAATGAGGTGGCACGGACTCGTGTCGCATAAAGTTAAGCCGGAACTCTACGTGGCGTGGAAGACGGTGACGTACCGCAGCGTGATTATAGCGCTGCTCGGTGCGGCGCTGATCTTTGGCGCCGTCATGCACGTGGCGTTTCCGAAATTCACCGACTCGACGGTGAAGGCAGCCGGGTCTTTTTCCACGGGCTTGCTCGAAAAAGTTGCGGGACTGACGCCTGCGTTCAAGGGGCCGTCGGCCACAACTTCGCAACAGGCGCACTTCACGGCGCTCGATGGCACGATCCGGGTAAGGAAAGGCAACGGCAACAGCTGGATTAACGCCGACTACAACGTCCCGCTCGAAAAGGGCGACGTGGTGCAGACCGGCGCGGAAGGCATGGCGAAGATTGTTTTCAACGACGGTACCAACTACACCGTGAAACAGGATTCGCTGATCGTGATCGAAGAGAACTCGGCCAACGATCAGCAACAAACCAGCGTGTCGGTGGCGGTGACGACGGGCACGGTGGACCTGACTACGGCGACCTATGTTCAGGGTTCGAGGTCGCAGGTGATCGTCGCCGGCGCGAAAGCTTCGCTCGCTCCGGATTCGGCGGCCATGGTACGCAATAATCCCAGAGACGATCAGCACGAAATTTTAATGAAGAAAGGCCGCGGCGAGGTCGAACGCAACGGAGAAGTGGCTCAGCTGTTGCCCTGGGAAAAGGTCACTTTCCAGAGTGCATCGAAAACCATGGAACGGGCCACGGAAATCGGTCCGCCAGCGCCCATTACGCCGGGAAACATGATGCCGGTTTTCATCAACGCTGGGGAGAAGTCGAAGGAAGTAGAGTTTGCCTGGACGCCCATGGCGAACGCCGCCGGATACCGGCTGCGCATTTCGCACAATCCGTATTTTTCGTCATTGTTGCTGGATAAGAAGGTGGAGGCGCCGAGCGTGGTGGTGACCGGTCTGCCTGTGGGGGCTTACTATTGGTCCATCCAGTCTTTTGATGCGGCGGGCAAGGAATCGGTGGAAAGCGAAAAGAATCGCTTTACGATCATTGTCAAGGCCAAGGAAAAAATAGGGCTGTCGCTCGAAATCGATCCCCTGATCCAGCACGGACACGTGATCGAAGTGACGGGCAAGACCGAGGCGGGAGCGCGCGTCATGGTGAACGGCAAGGAAGTGCCGATCGTCGGCGACGATGGTACGTTCCACTATTTCACGCCGCTCTTGCCAAACGGGGAAAACCTGATCACGATCACGGCGCAGAATGCGAAAGGCGGAGTCAATACCCACCAGGAAAAAGTGGTGATTCAATAAGGATTCGATGTTCGGGACAATGTTTGGAACGGGTGTTCGGGACGGTGTCCGTGAGAACCGGTACCCTAATGACAACCAGTTCTCCTGGACATCCAAGTAGAATAGAAGAAACATAGAATAGAGGAAACAAGGGGAAAGCGACTCGTACGGAAACCGGCGAAGGCCCAGGTTCCAGGGGCGAGACGAATTCCCGGAAGAGAGAAGTATTGCCATGTCAAACAACGGGTTTCATAACGGCTCATCGCGTTCCCACAATCTGCGTTCGCTGTTCAGCATGTTTTCGAGCGATCTCGCCATCGATCTGGGGACGGCGAACACGCTGGTGTACGCGCGCGGCAAGGGCATTGTGGTCAACGAGCCTTCGATCGTGGCCATCAACAAGAACACCGGCGAAGTGGAGGCCGTCGGCAAGGAGGCCAAAGAGATGCTGGGGCGCACTCCGGGCAACATCGTGGCCATCAAGCCGATGAAAGACGGCGTCATCGCCGACTTCAAGGTCACCGAGAAGATGCTGAACTACTTCATCCAGAAGGCGCACAACCGCAAGATGCTGGTGCATCCGCGGATCGTGATCGGCGTGCCTTCGGAAATCACGCAGGTGGAAAAGCGCGCGGTCATGGATTCCGCCTATCGCGCCAAGGCCAGCGAAGTACACCTGGTGGAGCAAGCCATGGTGGCCGCCATCGGCGCGGGTTTGCCGATTACCGAGCCCAGCGGCAACATGGTCGTCGACATTGGCGGCGGCACTACCGACATCGCGGTAATTTCGCTCAGCGGCATCGTCTATTCGCGTTCCGTGCGCATGGCCGGCAACCAGATGGATGAGGCCATCATGAACTACCTCAAGCGGAAATATAACCTGCTGGTGGGCGAGCGCACCGCCGAGCAGATCAAGATGGAAATCGGCTCCGCCTATCCGCTGGACAAGCCGCTGACCATGGAAATCAAAGGCCGCAACCTGATTGAAGGCGTGCCCAAAACCATCACAGTAGATGACAGCGAAATCCGCGAATCGCTGAGCGAATGCGTTTCGACCATCATGAATGCGATTCGCGTGGCGCTCGAACGTACGCCACCGGAACTCTCCGCCGATATCAGCGACCGCGGCATCGTGCTGACGGGCGGCGGCGCGCTCATCAAGAACCTCGACAAGCGCATCCGCGAGGAAACGGGATTGCCGGTCTCGATCGCCGACGATCCGCTGTGCAGCGTGGTGCTCGGCACCGGCAAGATGCTCTCGGACTTCAAGCTGCTGCGCAAGATTTCGATCGAGTAGCGAGAAACAGTTGTCAGTGGTCAGTGGCCAGTTGCCAGTTAAGACCCCGGGGGAAATAGGCTCGTTGTAGTGGTGCTGACCACACGCAACTGATCACCGGCCACCGACAACCACACAAACCGGCAACTGGCTACTGACCACTGGCAACTGGTGTTATGGATGTCCTCGGACGCTACCGCAACCTGATCGTGCTGGTGGGAGTGTTGTTTGCCCAGGTACTGGGCTTGGCCGTGCAGGTCAAGCGCACGACCGACAGCGAACCGACGCGCCTGATCCGCGTCTGGGCGGTGGGCGCGGTCACTCCTCTGGAAAAGGCGCTGGTGTGGACGCAAACCTCCAGCAGAAGCATCTGGCACAACTACTTCTACCTGCGCGGCGTGCGCGCCGAGAACCGCAGCCTCAAGGCGCAGATTGAGCGCATGAGTCTGGAGCAGGTGCGGATAAGCCAGGACGCCGATCAGGCGCAGCGTCTGCAGGCGTTACTTGCCTTCAAGGAACAGTTCATTTCCCAGACCATGGCGGCGCAGGTCATCGGATCGAGTGGCAGCGAGTTGTCGCGCTCGGTCTACATCGACAAGGGTGAACACGACGGCATCAAGGCCGACATGGCGGTCATCACCGCGGAAGGCGTCGTAGGCAAGGTGCTGCGCGTGTACGGCTCCACTTCGCTGGTACTCTTGATCGACGACCAGACCAGTGGAGTGGGCGCGATCCTCGACAAAACGCGGCTGCAGGGCATACTGCGCGGCACGCCGTCGGGTGAAGTGGTGCTCGAAAAAGTGATGAGCGACGAAACCGTGCCCGCCGGAGAACTGGTTCTCACCAGTGGCGGGGATGGCATTTTTCCCAAGGGCCTGCTGGTTGGCAGGGTGACAAAGGTGTCGCCCGGCAGTGAACTCTTTCTCAACATTCGCGTGCGTCCCGCAGCCGATCTCAGCCGGTTGGAAGAGGTTCTGGTCGTAACGAAAATTGATGAAAGACAGGCCGAGCCTGACCACACGGGCGCAGCGCGTGCCGTCGATATCCTGGCCGAGCGCCTGCCGACGGTTCCTGCCAAGCCGGAAAATGCTGAGAAAGGTGCTGCGCCGGGAACTGCCTCGCCGGGGACGGTCGCGCCGGGGGCTGGCGCCCCAACGACGGGCGCCCCACCGACTGTCGCGCCAACGACCACCGGCTCCGCTGCCAAACCAAAAGCCGCGTCCGCAGAAGCTTCCGCCAGCAGCGGTGCCGCCGCCGCCGCGCGAAAAACGGCGAGCCCCGCGTCTTCTTCCGGAACTGGCTCCGGAACTTCCTCTGGAACTCCGGCAAACGCAACTGCAACCCCTGCGGTGAAAGCTTCCCCCAAGCCCGTGAAGGCAACGGTCGAACCTCAGCCTCAGCCCAAACCGCAACCCGCCGTGCCGGATAGTCCGCACTAACGTGGCCATTACTTACACATCGGGAGAGCAGGTTGAGGTTTACCGTTTCAGTATTCCTGCGACGATTCTGATTCCCCTGATCGCGGTTTTTCTGCAGGCGTGGCTGCCGCTGCGATTTCCTTTTTTCACGATCTTCGATCTTCCGCTGCTGGTCGTGATCGGTTTCGCGACGGCGCGGCGCAATCCGCTGGCGGGCCTGGTCACGGGCGGTTTGATCGGTATTCTGCAAGACGCGCTGACGCACCAGCCCATCGGGCTCTACGGAATTTCAAAGACGGTGGTGGGATTCGGCGCATCCTCGCTCGGCATCAAGCTGGACGTGGAAAATACCGGCGCCCGTTTCCTGCTTACGATTTTCTTCTACGTGGTGCACGAGATTGTCTACTTCATGATTGCCCGCGGCCTGGTCGGGTTGCACATGGCGTGGAGCTGGCCGCACGAATTCCTGTCGGGCGTAGCGAATGCCCTGCTCGGCGTCCTGGTCTTCATGTTGCTCGACCGCGTCAAGCAGCGAACGTAGGGACCGCCGCCCTCGGCTGTCCAGGCGAGCGCAGCTCGCCTCGGTTTTCGTTTGTCCATCCTGCAATCCAGGGAATGGGCGGGGCTTCGCCCCGCTGGAAAGCCGAGGCGGCTGTCCCTACGTGAATATCGCGATGCCATATGCCAGCCCTGCCGCTGCCAGCGTAGCGAAGAGATTCACCGTTTGGTTGCTGATCCAGCCGCGGCGTTGCAGCGTCGCGCCGAGAACGCTGTCGATGAGCATTCCGGCGAATCCGGCGGCTAGCGGAATCCAGAACTGGGACGGAAGAAGCATCCTGCCCACCGTTGTGACCGCCGCCATCACCAGACCGGCCGCCAAGCCTGCGATGCTTCCGGGAATCGTGATGCCGCCGTCGGTCCCTGCTGGGACGCGTTCCCACGTCGTAATCAGTCGCGCCTCTGGGCTGCGGTATTGCCCGATTTCGCTGGCCACGGTGTCCGTAGCTGCTTCGGCGAGAGCTGCCGCTGCCGCGACCAGCCAAACCCGATTTCCGGTGGCGCTGAAAACGATGGAACCGAGCGCGGTTACCGCCAGATTCGCCAGTACCTGCCAGGCATTCCGGCCTTCCCTGCGCTCGGCGAGCCCGAGTGCCAGCTTACGGCGGTATCCGAGGCGGGTGGATACCCAGGTCATCAGAAACAAGGTTGCGAGCGCGACGAAAGCCGCTGGACCAGCGCCGGCAAAAAGCAGAAAACAGGCGAGAGCCCCTGCCAGAGCTCCGGAGCGATTGACGCCGCGCACGGCTCGAGCCAGCACCGCGAAGCCCAGCGTCACCGTCGCAGCGATTGCCAGCCGCTCCGGGGATGAGGCCCAGCCATGGGCTAGAAAGGGATTAAGCATTCTTAGAGGCAGCTCTCAGCTGTCAGCTCTCAGCTCTCAGCAGAATCTCACGTCCGTGACAGCTGATCTGCACGATCCGCGTTCGATAACACTATATTCGCTGTCCGGCGCCAGCCGGCCCCGCCATGTAGTGCTTGACCTTTGGATTCGCCCGTAATCTGGCGGCTGCAACCCCGCCCGATTTAGGCTACACTTCTGTACGCTCGGTGAGGTTCGGGCATCTGAAGACTTTGTGGCGACGCGGCCTGCCGCGTCTTCCGATGACAAGAAGAAACGAGGCAAGCCTCATCTCCGCTTCGTTTCTGCAATGGGGTGAAACCAATGGCGGCCTCAGTCTGGTCTGGATATCTTACGTTCGGGTTAATTTCGATGCCGGTGCGTCTGTTCTCGGGCGCGCGCAGCAGCGGCATCTCCTTCAACCAGCTTCACCGCACGGACCACCATCGGGTAAAACAGCAGCTCATTTGCCCGGCGGACAACCAGGTCCTCGAGCGTAGCGATATCGTCAAGGGCTATGAGTATCGCAAGGACGAGTACGTCATCGTCGATCCCGAAGAGATCAAGAAGATTGAGCCGAAGACCGCGAAAACGATGGAGATCCTCGAATTCGTGAAGACGAGCGAAGTCGATCCAGTGTACTTTGAGTCGTCGTATTACATGGTTCCGGAAGAAGCCGGCCGCCGTCCCTACGCGCTGCTGACCAAGGCGCTGGAGGAGAGTGAGTTCGTCGCCATCGCCAAACTCACCATGCACAACCGCGAATACACCGTTTTCCTGCGCCCGCATAAAGGTGGAATGATGCTGCACACCATGTACTACGCGGAGGAGGTGCGCGAGGTCGAGTCCTTCGGCGCTCCCGAGGTGGAGATTAAAGACGCCGAAATTAAAGTTGCGCATCAGCTCATTGAAGCGCTGGCGGGCGAGTGGGATCCGGAGAAATATCACGACACCTTTCAGGAGAATCTAAAGAAGCTGATTGAGGCGAAGCTGGAGGGCGGTGAAGTCCAGGCCGTCGAGCAACCGAAGAAGCTGGCCCCGGTGGTGGATCTGATGGCGGCGCTGAAGGAAAGCCTGGCCCAGACCAGGAAGCCGGTCGCCTCAGAAAAAGTTACCGAGATGCCAGCCGCGAGCCAACCGAAGACGCGCCGCGGGCGGGCGTAAATCCCCGATCTCCGCGGTAGACGCAGCTTGCTGCGTCTCCTGCTGCCGTGTCCCAAATGTCGCGTTACAGTGCCGCGTTTGCTCTTCGGGCTCAGTTGCGGCAAGCCGCGTCTCTACCGCAACGCCCGGTAGTGGGTCAGTCTGAAGCTGGCTTGACTGACCATGTTTGGAGCTTGGACGAGATGTGCGCCACTCTGCCTGCGCAGACTTCCGCCGCAAAGCGGATTGACAAAGGTCTTATCCTGAAAGCACTCGGGGGAAAGGCAGGTTAAACGCCAGATGAACGAAGAGACCAGGTTATCGCAGCTCGCCGAGAACATGCGGTTCTATGGGGACATGCGTTTCAAACAATTGACTCTCTTTACAGGCGCGATGACGGTGCTTGGAGCAGGTCTCACCGAGCACGCGCACGCTATGCTTACGCCCGTGCTCAGTCTTCGGTTTGCCTTAGCTTTGACTGGTCTTCTGGTTACCTCTGTCTTCTGGGTGATGGAGATCAGATCCTCTCTTTTTTGGGTAGCAATTCGGGAGGAGCTACAAGGCTGCCAACTCTGGCCGCGTCCAAGGACGAGGCTATGGGGGTGGATGAACGCGACTAACGCCATTTTGTGTCTCCACGCGGCGTCCTATGGATTCTGGCTTCTGTGTGCCCACGCGTGGTCAATTCATCAATGCGCTGTGCTACTTTGCGGAATGTCATGGCTTGTCGTCCTCGCATTGTTCACAATCTTAAGCTATTGGCCTATGTGGACACACAGAGAGTGATACAGACCTCTGGAAATCAGACTGACCCACTACCGCAACGCCCGCCTGATTTCCCCTCTCGACCCGGTTCCCGATACAATATCGGTTTCCGCGCAAGACGACCTTTTTCTATGGAGTTTGAATGAAGCGGTTTCTCTGGATGGGGTTCGTACTGTTTCTTTATGTGGTCTGTAGCGGCTGCGGCGAAACTTTCCGCCCGATTATCATCCCGAATCCTCCACAGTTTCCCAACCCGGCGGCGGCCCACACCGTGGTGTCGATCAACGATAACGGAACCCTCGTGCCCGGCAGCGCTATGGTGATCGACGTCTCCGGCGACTCGGACGCGAGTGTCGCCAACGTGGGCCTCGCTCCCGTTCACGCCGTGCAGCAAACCGCGAGCGTCGTCCTGGTCGCAAACCACTCCGTGACCGGAGCGGCGGCCGATTCGATTACTAAGCTGAACTTCAGCGGCACGACTATCTTCAGCACCAGCACCATCAGTCTGCCGGCGAATTCGGCGCCAAACTTTGTGGCTACCACCGAGTCGAGCCAGGCGTACGTCTTGCTGCCGAATTACGTCCCCGACCCCGCCACCAATGTCGTCGTTCCATCGGTCGGCGTGCTCAACACCAACCTCACCCTGGTGGCCACCATCCCGGTGGGGAACAACCCGGACGCCATGGCGGAGACGCCGAATGGCCAGAAGCTCTACGTGGCAAACCAGGCCGACAGTATGATCGACGGATTCAACACCGCGGTCGGAAACCTCTCTCCGCGGACCGTCAAAGGTTCGTTCAACGGGCCGCTCTGGTTGATTGCGCGCTCCGACAGCCAGCGCCTGTATGTGCTCAACGGCAATGGTGTCGTGAGCACAGTTGATACCACCTCTACTTTGGGCCCGGATAACATGATCGATGCCAGTGTCACCGTCCCTGGCGCTGCTTATATGCTTTACGATGGGAATCTGAACCGGTTGTACATACCGGCAGGCAGCCAGTTGACGATACTGGATGTCTCGCAGTCCGTCCCCGCGGTTCTGGCGGGAGGCCCGATTCCGATTCCTACCGTTGCGCCCAGTTCGCGCAGCGCTTCGGACCCTTGCTCGATGACCAGCGCACAGACGTTGACGGTGGCCGCCGTCGCAGCTCTGCCGGATGGCAGCCGCGCTTATGTGGGGGCTTACTACGAAGATGCATCCGATAACTTCTGCCCGCAGGTGACCGTGATCGACGCCGCCAGCAACACCATCAAGAGTTATTTTGCGGTCCCAGGATTTCCTGCCTACGACGCCTTTTGCTCGCCCTCACAGTCCCAGCGAGCTCCGCGCTTCCGCATTATGATGGCGGCCGGCGGCGACAGTTCCCGTGCCTACCTGTCCAGTTGCGATGGCGGGAATGTCAACTTCATCGATACCTCCAACGACACCTATATCCTGAATCTGCCGGCTCCAATCGGTTCGCGCTTGGACAACCCGCCGCAGAATCCGGTGTTCCTCATTGCCGGTCCGTAAGCGTAACGTCGTCAACGGAATGCATGTCGCGAAATGCATGTCGCGTATTGCGCGTTGATAAGGTTGGATGAGTTGCGGAGTCGAGCGGCTAGTGACCAACGACTAACGACTAACGACCAACGACCAACGACTAACGACCGAGTTCCTATCCCCCGACGACAGCGCGTTCCAACGCCCGGCGGCTTTGGTAGCGCAGCGCCACATTCATGAAGACGTTTCCGCTGGAAGTATTGAAGCACATCACCAGGGCTTCGGTGTCCTCACTGCTTTTGCTGCCCTGCTCGGAGGTGTGCAAGGTGGGGGGACGAACGTGAAAGTGAAATCCCTGGTCGTTGAGCGAGGTGATGGCGTTGCCAATGATCTGGTTGGCCAGTTCACAGACCGCCTCGCCTACCAGATCGTCGGTCTCGGAGACTTCGACGCCCGCCAGAAGAGTGGCGAGCTGCACCGCCGGCCCCAGGTCCGCATCAAAAATGATCCGCCCTTCGATCTCGCCCGTGAAGTAAACCTCGGCTGCGATCCCTTTCCGCCGGTAAGCCTCTTCTTCCATGCTCAGATTCTCGATGGAAATGGGCGACTGCAGCCCCTGTGCCAGAACGGCGTCGGCCGAGTTAATGAAGGGCTGAATCAGGTCCATCCGCATGACTAGGCTCCGGCTCCGGCGCCGCGGGCCGTCGTTCCATCGTCACGCATTACGTACTTGATCACTTCATAGAGAACTTCCGGCTTCACCGGTTTCTGCACGAAGTGGCGGGCTCCTCGCTGCAAGGCGGCTACGATGTTCTCCTGATAGCCGACCGACGACACCATTACGATGCGGGCGCTCGGATGCTCGCGTACGATCTTCTCCGCCGCCTCGATGCCTTCCATCTGCGGCATGGTGATATCCATCAGAACGATATCGGGCGTGAGCCGTTCGTACTCGCTGATCGCCGAAACTCCGTCGCCAGCCTCGCCGACCACCTGTCCGCCGAAGGTTTCGACCATCCGGACCAGGTTCTTGCGGGCGAACACGGAGTCATCCACGATCAGATAGCGCACCGGCTCTCCGTCTTCGCTCCGCTTTACGGGCGCAAACTTTTCCATGGCACTCCTCCACCACTATCACTTAATCACGATCTACGCACTTTCGATAGATAACTCTAGTTACTTCCGGTACTGGCTGCCTGCTTGAGGTCGGCCGCGTCCCGGCTGCCGGGATCGTGCCCGCACTGGGCCTGCAAGACATTGGGCAGATCCTGGAGGTCCGCGATCCTCATCGCGTAGCCCCGTTCGATGGCCGCCTTGGGCATGCCGAAAACCACGCACGTTTCCTGGCTCTGCGCCACGGTGAACCCCCCGGCCGCGCGGATTTCTCCCAGTCCGGCCGCACCGTCTTCTCCCATGCCGGTCATCAACACGGCCAGGGCTTGCGAACCAAACTCCTCGGCTACGCTGTGGAACAGCACATCGACCGAAGGACGATGCCCGTTCACCGGAGCCTCATCCCCCAGCACCGCCACGTTGCCCAGCGGCAGTTTCTTTACTTTCAGGTGGCGGTTTCCCGGACAAATGAGCGCCCGTCCGGCCACCAGCAAGTCGCCCGATTGCGCTTCCTTTACCCGGATCGGGCAAACATCGTCCAGCCGCTTGGCAAACAGTTCCGTGAAGCCGTCCGGCATGTGCTGCACCACCAGGATGCTGCCCGAAAAATCCACCGGCAGATGCGAAAACAGGTATTGCAAGGCATTCGGACCGCCCGTGGAAACGCCGAGGGCGACGATGTGCGTGGGCGCCACCGGCCGCAGCTTGCCCGCCCGTGCGCCCTTGGCTTCTCCCGGCAGGAATTGCGCCTGCACCCCCGCGCTCTGCGCCGCGGCGTGGATTTTCTTGATCAACTCATTGGCGATTTCGGGCATGTGCGCGGAAACATCCTGCGGCTTGGCCACGAAATCGAAGGCGCCGAGCGCCAGCGCCTTCAGCGTGATCGACGCCCCGGCGGTGCTATGCGAGCTGACCACGATCACCGGCAGCCGCGAGTGCCGCATGATCTCTTTCAGCGTGTCGATCCCGTTCATTCCGGGCATTTCCAAGTCGAGCGTCACCACTTGCGGCGACAGTTCCACGATTTTCTTTAACCCGAAATAACCGTCCATCGCCGTGCCCACCACCTCGATCTCGTTGTCCGCCTCGAGGATCTTGGGAATCAGCTTGCGCATCAGCGCCGAGTCGTCGACCACCAGGACCCGCACCGGCTTTCTCATGGCTGGCCCCCGGCCGCGCCGCGTGCTCGCTCGGCGCCAGTTGCGGTTTCACCGCCGCTGGTTTCAACCTTTGCGAGACCCGACAGCAGACCCGCCATCCGCGGGCCGGTGGCATCGGTCCGCCCGCGCGTGAAGCGCTCCATCAGGGCGATCATGTTCAAAATGAGAACCACCCTCCCATCGCCCAGAATCGAAGCCCCACTCACGAGGTCGGTCGTGATCGACTGGTCGTCGAGCGCCTTGATGACCAACTCGTCTTCGCCCTCGAGCGCGTCGACGATGAGACCGAACTTGCGGTCCCCGCTGTTGATGACCAGCACGAAGACCTTGAGCCGCGCCGTTTCCGGCCCGCTCGCGGGCCTCGAGCCCAGGCGGAGCAGCGGCAACACGTCGTTGCGCAGTTGCAGCACCTCGTAGTGCTCCACCTGATGAATATTTTCTTCCATCGTGCGCGCGATTTCCGCCACCGCGTTCAGCGGCAGGGCGTAGAGCCGCTGCTCCACCCGGAACAGCAGCGCCCGAATGATGGCCAGGGTCAGCGGAAGCCGCATACGGAAGGTTGTGCCCCGTGCCCGCGCGGTTTCGATCTGCACCGTTCCCTTCAGGCGCGCTAGCACGCTCTGCACCACATCCAATCCCACGCCGCGGCCCGAAAGTTCCGTGATCTCTTCCGCCGTGGAGAATCCCGGCCGCAGGATCAGCTCCAGCGTCTCCGCCTCGCTCAGGCGGGCTGCCTGATCGGCGCTCAGCAATCTCTGGGCGAGGGCGCGCTGCCTTACTTTTTCCGCATCGATGCCGCGCCCATCGTCGGAGACCTCGATGACGACTTGGTTCCCCTGGTGATACGCGCCCAGCCGCAATGTCCCCTGCGCGCGCTTGCCGACGCGAACCCGATCCGCGGCGCTCTCGATGCCGTGCCCGATTGCATTTCGCACCAGGTGGGTCATGGGCTCGGCAATCGCATCCAGAATGCTTTTGTCGAGATCGGTTTGCCCGCCTTTGATCAGGAGTTCGACTTCTTTCCCGCACTGACGCCCAACGTCCCGCACAATGCGCGGGAAGCGGCGGAACAGTTGATCCACCGGCACCATGCGAATCTTCATGACCGAGTGCTGCAGGTCGTTCAAGACCCGCCCTTGAAACGCCATGGCGTCGGCGAACTTTCCCCGCAACCCATCTTTCGGGAAGCGTTGTCCAAATTCGAGGAGCGCCTGCTGCAACATCGATTTCGCCAGGATCAGTTCACCGACCAGATTGAGCACGCTGTCGATTTTTTCCGCATCCACGCGCAGCAGGTTGTCGGGACCGCTCGGCACGGCGGGTGCCGGCGCCGGTTCCGCAGCGTCGGGAGCGTCGTTAGCGTTGTTTACAGGGCAACGGGCAGTGTCGCCGGCAGCGGCCGCGGCGGGCGCCGGCAACGCGGCCTCGTCCTGGCCTGCAGCAACGATGCCTTCAGAAGCGGCGGCGGAAGCCTGCGGGAGCGGCGGCAACGGCGCTGGGGCACGCAACGGCTTGACTTTTGCATTCAGCGCAATGGTGGGGATGCTGCATATGTTCCGTATCTGCTCCACCGGTTTTTCCGACACGAGCGCCGCTTCGACTTGTTTTATGGGATCGAGACTGCCTTCCGCCGGATAGAGGGCCAGCACCTCGCCCAGTCCTGCAAGCGCCAACTGGATCATCTGGCGTCCGGCGATGGGCATAGCGCACTGTGGGTCAATCTCCACTACCACGTGATGAACGCGCTTGCCCGTCGCCACCGCGCGGGTGATCGCCAGTTGCTCGTACTCAGACCATTGGCTCCGCTTCGCGCCGCTTTTCGTTTTCCTCGTCTTTCTTGTCGCTGGGGCCGCGCCGCCCGGCCTCGCGTGTGCCAGACGGGCAATGTCCGCGCGCAATGACTGGATGCTGGGAAGCTTTGTCCCCTTGCGGTACGCTTCCAGCAAGGCCGCAAACACATCGGCCGCGCGCAACGCGATCTCGGGAACCAAAGCCGCCGCTGCCGTGTTCCCGAGCGTCAGCACGTCCTCGAACTCATGGCACAGTTCGCTGAGCGCCCGGAAGCCGCAGGCGGCCGCGTCCCCCTTTAGCGTATGCACCGTCCGCCGCAGGCTGCGGGCCGTCTCCGCATCGCCGGGCGATTTCTCCAGCCGCATCGCTTCGTCGTTCAGCTTCTGCACGAGTTCCGCCGCGGTCTCGAAGAACAGCTGGCGGAGTTCGGTCATCCGATCCTCGGGGGGAACGGTCACATTCTTACCTCTACTCGCTGGTACGCCGTGCCGTTGTTGTGATGCACCATCTGAAATTTTTCGGTCAGCCCCAGCAGGCTCTCGGCATGGCCGACAAACATGTATCCCTGGGAATTCAAGCAACGATAAAACTTCTCGACCAGCCGCTTCTGCTCGGCTTCGTCGAAATACATCATGACGTTGCGGCAAAAAATGATGTCGTTGCGCTGTGGCAGGTATTCCGTCTTCAGATTGTGAAAGTCGAAATGCACCAGTTCCTTGACGCCCTTCTTCACCGCATAGCGCTCGCCCACTTTGTCGAAGTAGCGCAAGCGGTAGCCATAGTCGACTGCCGCCATCTGGTGCTCGCTGTAGGAGGCCTCCTGCGCCGTGCGCAACACCGAATAGTTGATGTCGCTGGCCAGGATCTCCACCCGCCAGGGCGCGGGTACCAGAGGCTTCGGAACCGGCGATTCGAACGGCAGAGGATTGCGCAGAAAGTAGTACGACAGGGTATCGGCCACCAGCATGGCCAGGGTGTAGGGTTCCTGCCCCGTGGAACAGCCCGCGCTCCAGATTCTCAAGCTGAAGTCCCGGCACTCCTGCTTGCGCCGCAGTATGTCTTCCATCACGTCGCGCTGAAACAGGTCGAGCTGCGCCTTGTTGCGGAAGAAGCTGGTCTCGTTGACCGTGAGGTTTTCGAGCAGGCACGACAGCTCTTGTTTTCCCGGCTGGCTGATGAGCAGACGATAGTAGCTGTAAAACGAATCGAGTTGGCACTCCTTCAACCGGCGCTGCAAACGGTCCTGCAGGAAGGGGGTGCGCCGCTCGTCGAAGTGCATGCCGCACTCCTGGTAGACCAGCGTCTGCAGGAGTTTCAATTCCGTTTCGGTGAGTGCGGGTGTTTCGCTCGGGTTCATGTGGAGTCGGTTCTGCTTGCTACTTCCCGGCCGAGGCGGTCTTTGTTGTCGTTGTTGTTCCTGTCCCCGCCTTGCCACTCGCGGCCGCCGCTTTTTCTGCCGCCGGCTCTTTGCCAACCTCGGGCGCCGCTAATACCTTGCTGATATCCAGCAGAATGACCAGCCGTCCTTGGTGCTTGCCCAGGCCGGTCACACAGTCCAATCCGCCTTCCTGCATCATGGCGGGCGCGGCTTCGATATCGCTTTCGGGGATTTTCAGCACTTCCGACGCCGAGTCCACAATCATGCCCGCGAGCCGGCCCCGGTGTTCCACCACCAGAATGCGGCTGCGCCGGTCGAGTCCGGCCGACGGCTGTCCAAACCGCTTCCGCAGATCCACCACCGAGACAATCTTCCCGCGCAGGTTGATGACCCCTTCCAGATAAGCGGGCGCGTCCGGCACCGCGGTGATCTCCGGCACGCGGACGATCTCATGCAGCGAGGTGATGGGCACGCCGTAGGTTGCGCGCCCCACCCGGAAGCCTACAATGTGTGTTTCCCGGCTCATGAATGGAATCCCCTCAGCGCGATCCCGCCGCCGCGGTCCGGGCTGCGTTCCTGTATCCCGGCGTGCTGTCGTTCGACTTGTCGTCCGAGCGCAGCGCAAAACGGTCCATCGAATCCAGCAGGCCCCGCGACATCTTTGACATCTGATCGGAGGAAGCGGCCAGTTCGGTGGAACCCTGCGTGTTGGACTGCACCAGTTCGCGCATGCGCTCCATGGCCTGCACCACCGCCCCCGCGCCGGAAGCCTGCTCTTCCACCGCCGAGTTGATCTCGTGCGTGATTTCGTTCAGCCGCGTGGTGGCGCGCGCGATCTGCGACGAGCCGTGCGACTGCTCGTTGGTGGCGGCCCCGATTTCCTGCGCGAACTTGTAAACCTCGGCCACCACGTTCGAAATTTTTCGCAGCGCGGCATTCAGTTCCTGTCCCAGATTCAGTCCTTCGTTCACGATGGTCGTGCTCTTCTCCATGTTTTCGACCGCTTTGCGCGCTTCCTTCTGGATGCTCCCGATCAGCTCGGAAATCTCTTTCGTGGACTGCGCGGATTTCTCCGCCAGCTTCCGGACTTCGTCCGCCACCACCGCGAATCCCAGCCCGTGCTCGCCCGCCCGCGCCGCTTCGATGGCGGCATTCAAGGCCAGCAGGTTGGTCTGCTCCGCCAGATCGTCGATCACTTCGACGATCTTGCCGATGTTGTCCGCCCGCGTGCCCAGCGCGTCGATGATCTCGCCCGAAGCGTGGATCGTCGTATTGATCCGGTTCAGGCCGTCGGTCGCCTTTTCCATGGTGCCGATGCCGTTGTGCACTTCTTCCCGAGAACGGTTCGAGATATCGAGCAGAACCTTGGCCGTATCCGCGACCCTCTGGATCGAGGTCACCATCTGGTCGATGGAGGCCGAGGTTTCGCTGACGCTCGAGGCCTGCGTCTGCGTGCTCTTCACCATGTTCTGCACGTTCACGCTCATTTCGTGCATGGTGCTGGTCACTTCATCGATGGCCGAAGAAGTCTGCAGGCTGTTGCGGGCCGACTCGTCGGAAGAGCTGGCCACCTGGGTGGAAGCGCTGGCCACTTGCGTAGCGGCGTCGCGCACGTTGCGCACCAGCCCGCGCAGCCCTGCCACCATGCTGGTGAAGGCGTTCGCCAGCGTGTCGTTGGCCGAGCGGGGGCGGACTTCCACCGCCAGGTTGCCCCCGGCGATGGCTTCGGAAACCGCCGCCATTTCCTTCAGGTACTTCACCAGCGAGTCGAAAGTCCGGGCCAGTTGCCCGATCTCATCCTTGCCGCGAACGTCAATATTGTGATCCAGATCCCCGGACTGGCCGATCTGCTCCGCCACGTGAATCAGCCGGTTCAGCGGTCCCGAGATTCCAGTGGCGGTCCGGTAGGCAATGATGATGCCCAGGCCCAGCGCGAACATGGAACTGACTGCCGCTGCCAGAATCGTAAACGTCGCTGCCAGTTCATCGGAGTGGCGCCGCTCCTCCAGCAGTTGGTGGTTCTCCCGGTCGACATCGTCCAAAACGTCGCTCGAATGCGAGACCCAGGAGTTGGGATCCTTTTGCAGGTAGAAAATCTGCAGTTCGGCCACCGTCGCATTGCCGCTGTCCACGGCCCGGCGTTTGTCCACCAGCTGGTTGGCGAAATCGCTTCCCCAAGCCTGCTCCAACCCCTGCACTTTTTGCAGACTGCTGCGCTGTTGCGTGGAACTCGCTAGATCCTGGGCATGATGCAGGGCGTCACTCAACTGGTGTTCCCCGTCATTCATTTTCTCCACGTTCCGGGTGTCCCCGCTGAGCAGGTAGTTCTGCAGGTGAAGCCGGTTCTGCATCATCTGGAAGCGGACCGACGAGGTCGCCTCGGTCATATCGATCGAACGCTGCGCCGCCGCCTTGGTTTCGTGCTCGCGTTGCACCGCGATCAGGTTGATCGCCAGAAGCACCAGAACCATCGCCAGAATGATGCCGAAACTTATATATAGCTTTTTCCCGATATTCATACTCCAACCTTCCTCAGCCAGCACTTCGGGCCCGGCGATGCCCTCTTACTGGGCCGGGCTAAAACGGAATTCCACAACCCCCGTTGACTCTTCCGGAGCCGCCTCGAAACGCCACTTCTTCACCGCATCCAGAGCGGCGTTCGCCAACACCGGATGCCCGCCAACCAGCCTTGCTTCCTTAATCGACCCGTTGGGGGAGACCGTGACCAGGATCTTCACCACCCCGCTGATGTTCATGCGTCTCGCCAGTTCCGGATACACTGGCGGCACCTTGCTCCTTGCTCTTCGATTGATTTCATCCTGGCCCCATGCCAGGGGAGTGCTGAGTGCGACGCATCCGCCAATCAGCAGCAGACCCACCGCCAACAAACGATTTAGGGCTTGCATTTACACAGTACCTCCCTATGTTGTTTTGCACTTGCCCTATCTTCGTGCAAAGACCACAGCAGCGGATATCAAAAGTTCCTTCTGTGCATTACTTTGGTGATCTTCTGCAAGGCGATGAAGAATCGATCCTTAGTGATCGGGTGATCGGATCATCGGGTGATCGGGTCATCTAAATTCAAGTGCGATTCGCTTTTGACTTTCGATCACCCGATCACCCGATGACCCGATCACCCACTTGCAGAGTGAGACGCCAGTGTCACTGTGGTGCCGTTTCACAAGTCGGTACTGCCAACTCGTATTTCCTTGACTCAATTTGAGAATCGAGCGTAGGTTTTATATGTAATTCAATTGTTTTCAACCGCTTAGGTAAGTGAACGGTGCGCACTGACAACCCATACTGGAAATTCGGGGCCCAGGGACGCGTCTCAGTCTGACGAGGCTTTTCAGAAGCTTCTCCTGGAGCTTTCCCGGGCCGCTTTTCAGAGCAGCGATCCCAGCCAGCTTATCCGGTCCTTCTGCGCCCTCACTCGCGCCTTCTTCCATGCCAGCGGCGCCTACTTTTGGAGCCGCTCCTCCGACGGCGAACTCGTCGGGGCCGAAGCCGACGGCGACCTGGCCGAGTCCTTTCGTGGCATCCGCCTGCGCGCCGCAGATTCATCCAATGCCCCATCCATCGCCATCGAGGCGGTTCAGAGGCGTCGCCCCTTCTTCCTCAACCACGTCGACGCCACCCGTCACCCCTGGCTGGCCGAATGCCAAGCGCACGCCGCCATGGCCGCGCCTTTGCTGGTTTCAGGCGAAGTGGTCGGTGCCATCGCGTTCGTACACAGTGCGCTGGATGCCGGCTTTGACGATGATTCCGTGGCCAAAGTCACCATCCTGGCGGCCCAGCTCGGCACCGCACTCGAAGCCCTCCGCTTGAACCAGCTTTCCCGTGAAGAGCATCGCCGCGCCAGCATTCTGGTCGAAGTCGCCACCGCACTGCATGGCTTGCCCGACACCGCGGGCGTGATGGAGAGTATCGCCGACCGCCTCCGCGTACTGCTGCATTCGCCCGCCGTGCTCGTCTTCTTCCACCAAGAGAAACTGCTCCAGTTGCAGGCGGTGTCGACCGAGGCCCCCAGGCTCGCTCTCTCCATCCGTTCGCGTTTCCAGCAGAACGACCTGCGCTCGTCACTCGAGATCGCCACTCGCGCCGTCGCCGCCGGCGAGCGCATTACGGTGAGCATCGACGGCGCCTCTCATTTTGGAGAAGACTCGCCGCCTGGAGTTCTCATCGCGGCGCCCTTTCGCACCTCGCGCTCGCACGGCGCGATTCTGGTTTACCCGCGTCCCGCCAACCCCTTCACCCAGGAAGACAAAACCCTGGTTTCCGCCCTGGCCGGTTTTGGCGCGGTCGCCATCGCCAACGCCGAGTTGTACGGCATGGCGCGGGCCCAGGCCCACGAACTGCACGAAATCCTCCAGATATCCTTCGAACTTGGCTCCGCCGGAAAACTCGACGAGTTCATGCAGACCTCGGTGGTCCGTGCCGCCAGTTTCCTCGGCTTCCAGCGCTGTTTCATCGGGCTTCTCGAAGAAAAGGACACCTTCCACATTCGATGGGGAGTGGAGAACGGCGTCGTCCGTCCCGTCGATATCCCGCTTTCCGATGGCGTCGCGACGCTCACGCTGAAGAAAAAAAATGTGTTCTTCACCGAAGACGCCTCCAAAACTCCGGGCGCGGATTTGGATTTCGTTACCGCTTTCCAAATCCGCCAACTCCTCGTTGTGCCCCTGCTCGGTTCGAACCGCGATGTGCTCGGGATGTTCGGTGTGCTCGACCGCATCGAGCCCGGGCCGATCGACGACGAAGACGTCCGCCGTGCCCGCGCTCTGGCCGCGCAAGTTGCCATCGCTCTCGAACTCACTCGTAACCTGCACCAATCCGAGGAGCACCGCCGCCGCGCCGAGGCCCTGGTCACGCTCGCCCTCGAACTCAACCACGTCCTGCATCTGCCCGCGTTCACGCGCAACTTCGCGGTTCGCGCCGCTGAACTGCTGGGAGCCCGCTGTGTCGCCCTCAGCCTTTTCCAGACATCGGTGACGGACACCATCCTGATGTGCGGCGCCTCCGAAGTCGACGATAAGCCCCTGCTCCGCCGCTTCAGTCAGGCGCTCAGTGCGGCCCTGCCGCAATATCCCACCGATGTCGCCTTCGCCCCGGCCAGCGATATGCTGGGTTCCGCTCTCGCCTCCAGTCTGGAATGGACCGATTGCACCCTGGTCCGGCTGGCCGGCTCATCGGGCGAACTCGTCGGCGTTCTTTGTCTCGCCGACCGTGGCGCCCCGCCCGCCACCGAAGATCACAAACTGCTGCGCGCCATCGCCGGCCATGCCAGCATCGCTCTCGAGAATGCCTGCCTGTTCACCCGCATGCAGCAGGCCAACCGCCACTGGCTGGAAGTCTTCGATGCCATCAGCGACTTCATCGTGGTCCACGACGAGCAGCACAACGTTCTCCGCGTCAATCGCTCCCTGGCTGATTTCGTCGGTATCGCCCCCGAGCAGTTGATCGGCATCAACATGCGGGCGCTCGAAGCTCTTTCCACCGGCGCTTCGCCGCACTCCTGTCCCTTCTGCCGCGCCGGCGACGGTCTCGACGAATACGTGCATCCCGTCCTCGAACGCACTTACCTGATTTCAACCTCGCGCATTCATGCCGCCAGCCAGGGGCCCCCATCGCGCGGGGTTGGCGCGATGGGCCGGGGCGAAATAGGAACGAGCGGCGCCCAGCTGCAAACCGTGCACGTGCTCAAGGACATCACCGACCGCCGCGAAGCCGAGCGCCGCTATCGCGAACTGTTCGACAACATTCAGGAAGGAATTTTCTTCTCCACGCCCCAGGGTCGCTTCGTGGAAGTCAACGACGCGCTGGTTCGCATCCTCGGCTATGGCAGCCGCGAAGAGGTCATTCAACTCGACATTCCCACCCAGGTCTATTTTTCTCCGCGGCGGCGGGAAGAACTGGCGGAGCTGCTCGAGCGCCAGGGCGGACTGCGCAATCAGGAAGAAATTTTCCGGCGCAAGGATGGATCGCCCGTCCGCGTTTTCATGAACTGTTTCGCGGTGCGCGACTCGGCCGGCAGCATCCTGCAGTACCGCGGCCTCATACTCGATATTACCGGCCTCCGCCAATCGCAAACCGAGCTGCAGAAAGAGCGTGATTTCTCCAACAAAATCCTCAGTCACACCCAGAGCCTGATTCTGGTCACCGACACCGAAGGCGTCATCAGTTATGCCAACCGGCGCTGGAGCGGTCTCGGCTTTCAGCAGAACCAGATCCTGGGGCATCGCTTGCCCGACCTGTGCGCCCCCCCGCGCCGCGCCGCGCTGCGTGAAGCGCTGGCCGCCGTGGAGAAGGGCCAACAGGTCGATAACTTCGATTTGCCCCTGCTTCGCGGCGATGGCGTCAGCGCCCAGTTCTCCGTCAATTTGAGCCCCATCATCGGCGAAAACGGCCGGGTGAGCAGCATTGTAGTAGTCATGAGCGACGTCACCGACTCTGCCATGCTGCGCTCCAAGCTGCTGCACGCCGAGAAAATGGCGGCCGTTGGACAACTGGTCTCCGGCGTCGCCCACGAAGTCAACAATCCCCTCACCGCCATCCTCGGATTCACCGACCTCTTGCTGGCAAACCCCGAGGTCCCCGAAAGCGCGCGCCGCGAGCTGGGCGTGATTCTGCAGGAAGCGCAACGCACCAAGCAGATCGTGCAAAACCTGCTCAGCTTTGCCCGCCAGATGCCGCCGCACCGCCAGCCGGTTCAGCTCAACTCCATCCTGCAACGCACCGTGCACTTGCGTTCTTACGACTTCATCAGTCACGGCATTCAGGTGGTCGAACGCCTCGACGAGTCCCTGCCCCAGGTCGTCGGAGATTCCCACCAGCTGCAGCAGGTGTTTCTCAATATCCTGAACAACGCTTACGACGCCGTCCGCGAAACCGCGCGGCCCGCCCGCATTGAGATCATGAGCGCCCGCGCCAACTCTTTCGTCGAGATTTCTTTTCGCGATAACGGCGTGGGCATCGCCGATCCCGAAAAGATTTTTGATCCCTTCTTCACCACCAAAGACGTTGGCAAGGGTACTGGTTTGGGCCTGAGTATTTGCTATGGCATTGTCCGCGAACATGGCGGAGAAATTGCGTGTCACAACAACCTGGACTCTGAAGGAGCAACCTTTATCGTCCGCCTCCCGGTGGCTTCCGAGGAGGCATCCTTTGGAGCGGTTGCAGGAGTGCATCCAAAATGACCCAGTCAGGAACGCAGTCTGGAACTAAGACAGGAACTAAATCCGCCCGTGCGCCGGTGCTTCTGATTGAAGATGAACCGGCCGTCATGGCTTTGGTACGCGCCGTTCTCGAGGGCCACGGCTATGCCGTCGTTCCCACCGAATCCGGCGCCGAAGCCCTGCGCCTGCTCGAGACCGGCGATTTTCACGGCGTCGTCTCCGATATGCGCACCCCCGGAGGCGTCGATGGCGCCCAGGTCTATGCCTGGATCGCCACCCATCGCCCGGAACTCGCCTCCCGCCTGGTTTTCATCACCGGCGATATCGCCAACCAGGAAACTGCTGCCACGCTGCGCCGCACCGGCGCGCCCTGCGTGGAAAAGCCGTTTCGTGTACAGGAATTCATTTCCGTGGTCGAGCAGACCATGGGCAAGGCCGCGTCATGACTCAGAATTTGACCAAGGATGACTTCCGCATCCGATTGTTGATTGTCGATGACGAGCAGACCATCCGCCGCCTCTGCATCACCGTGGGCGAGTCGCTCGGCTTCTCCTGCCTCGAAGCCGAGAGCGGTGACGCCGCCCTCGCCCTGCTCGAGGAACAGCCCGTGCACATGGTGCTCACCGACATGGTCATGCCGCGCATGTCCGGCATCGAATTCCTGGAGCAGGCAAAGCGCACCCACCCGCGCATCGAAGTCGCAGTCATGACCGGCCACGGGTCGGTAGAAACAGCGGTGCAGGCAATGAAACTCGGCGCCTACGATTACATTGCCAAGCCCTTCGCTCCGCTCGATGACCTGCGCCTTTTCCTGCGCCGCATGGCCGACAAGGTCCGCCTCGTCGAAGAAAATCTCTATCTCCGGGAACGCTCCGAAACCGAGACCTCGCTCCACGGCATCATCGGCAATTCCACCGGCATCCAGAATGTTCTGCGCCTCATCTCCCGACTCAAAGACACGCGCACGCCAGTCCTGATTTCCGGCGAAAGCGGAACCGGCAAGGAACTGGTCGCCCGTGCGCTGCACTTTCGCGGAACCATGGCCAGCCGCCCCTTTGTAGCCGTCGACTGCGGATCGCTGGTGCCCACCCTCATCGAGAGCGAATTGTTCGGCTATGAAAAAGGCGCCTTCACCGGCGCTCTTCGCTCCAAGCAGGGCTTGCTGCAATTCGCCGATACCGGAACCATTTTTTTCGACGAAGTCGGCGAACTTCCTCTCGAAATGCAAGCCAAGCTCTTGCGCTTCCTCCAGGAGAAAGAAGTCCGCCCCGTGGGCAGTAATCAAAGAGTCAAAGTGGACGTGCGCATCATGGCCGCCACCAACCGCGATCTCGACGCCGAATACAAGAAAGGAACCTTCCGCAAGGATCTCTTTTTCCGCCTCAATGTCGTCACCATTTCTCTGCCTCCCTTGCGCGAGCGCCGTTCCGACATTCCCATCCTGGCGGCGTGGTTTCTGGATCGCCTCGCTCCCGGACGCGGCGTCCAACTCTCCGGCAACGCCATCAAGGCCCTGCTCGCTTACGACTGGCCCGGCAATGTCCGCGAACTAGAAAATTGCCTGGAGCGCGCCGTCGCTCTCGGCGATCAGAGCATCATCGAAGTCAACGATCTGCCTCCTGCAATCGCGCGCGCGGAAGTCCAAGCCGAAGCGTCCGATGCGCAAGAATTTTCCGGCCGCGCCACCGACCTGGAAGATATAGAGCGAGCCACCATAGAGCGAGTCTTTTCCCAGGTCAAAGGAGACAAAGCTCTAGCTGGCAAAATGCTAGGCATAAGCCGCGCCACCCTCTACCGCAAGCTGAAGCGTTACCACATAGGCGCCCGCGAGGAGCCTCCCCCCTCAACCACCCTGCAATAAATTCGCGTGCCACACGTAGGGACAGCCGCCCCGGCTGTCCAGCCGCGCGCAGCTCGGCCCCAGCGAAGTACAAGAGAATCCAGCCCCGGAGGGGCGAACCAGCTTAGCCCAGCGCTTCAGCGCTGGGAAAAGTGGAAGAAATGAGCCAAGTCCCGGAGGGACGGCCCAGTTCTCACGGGTCCGGGAATGCGAGCGCGGCTAACAAGCCGCGAACTGAGACGATCGTGTCATTCTGAGACGCACTTTCCCCAAGCCCCAGGAAACGAACCCATTCCGCCCCAACTCGACGCCGTTAACTACCTGTCGTTGTTTCACTTGTTCTTAGGTGCATGACCTTCACGTTTTTGGTGGCGCAGGTGCACCACTGAATGCCGATAAGGCAGAACGAGTCTCCCCGCAGCTCTTCCAAACCGGGAAGAGGGGAGACTCGCCTGCTCCAGTTCCCCCAGGGATTGAGGTGTTTGAGTGCCCAGCCAGGCAACTGCTCGCGCTCGTGAATCAGACATCGTAAGCCGCTTGGCCAGGTTCTTTCCCGGAGCCACGCCGGTGCGGATTCCCATCAAGCTCAGCCGCAACACGGGCAATGACAACGGAAATGGAAATAACGACGGTAATGTCAGCGCCCACGAAAACGGGGCTGTCTTTTTTCAAGACACCGTGATCGAGTTCGGCACGCCGCGCGAAGTTCTATTTGTGGTCGACCGTCCTCTGGAATTTGCCGATTGCGTGCTGGTCGAAAGCAAAGACGGCTCGCTGCACGCCGAAGCCTCCGTGGTCGCGGTTCAATATAAACCGGAATGGACAGTGGTTGCCGTCCGCTTCCTCAAACCTGTTCCCAATTGGATTGTCAAATCATGACTGATTCCACCCAGCCTCCGTTCCAGCCTTCACCCGAGCCTTCACTCGAAGATCAGGGAGCGACGCTCTGCGCCCTGTCGCCCATTTACTCTGCCCTGGTGCGCGAATTTGTGATTGAGGTTCCCGCCTGCCCCATCAAGGACGACGAGGGCTTCTCGGCCTCGCCCGAGTCGGTCGCGCACGCCGCCGACTGGTTCGAGCAAATCGACGCGAAGATTCAGGTGCACCAGTTGCGCCAGTTTCTGCAGACCACGCCCCTGGCCAACGAGGCCGCGCTGCGCCATCTTCTCCTTCATCACCTGCAGAAGACCGCGAAGTCAGCGATTGATCGCGACAAAATCGATTTCCTGCTCGTTCAGTATTTTTCGCTGTGCGCGCCCTCCGGCCTGGAAGACGCCGACGTGGACCTCGATTACGTCGCCCAGGTGCTCGAACCCGTGCTCGGGCCGCAACCGCCGGAGCTGCCCGCATGGTTGAGTTCTCTGGAGACCATCACGCAGTCGGCGGCGCGTTGCCGCCGCCTCAGCGAACTGCTGCACAGCGGCGCACTCGAGCAAGGGCGCAGGCTCAAGACGCAGAACGCCGCCCGCTACTTTGAGCCCTCGGCCATGGCGGCCTTTGCCCGTTTCAGCTTCACGATCCGGCGGATATTTTTCCGTCTCATGCACGGCGATCTCAATGCCATCCACGACGGCTTGCGCGAACTCGAGCGCCGCGGCGTCTCGACCATCGATTGCCGCCGTGCGCAATTCTCCGCCGGGGAACCGATCGGGCGTCTGCGCATGATCTGCCAGTCCTGGAAAGTAATGTTCCACGCCGAATACTCCTCCGGCCAGCCGCTGCGCATGCTGGTCGATCTCCGAGCGGCCGTCGACGACGCACTCCAGAACGGGGAGCGCAAGAATCCGCTCGCGAACGCCGCCGCCGCTTCCGCAGATTCTGGCGGCGGAACGCAAGAGTAATTTCCCGCTGTGGAGACGGGGCTTGCTCCGTCTCCGGAGGCGCGGCAAGCCGCGTCCCTAGGGGAAATTAGCCGCGCCGCAAGTGCCGAATCAATGGCGGCTTTAGCGGCGGCGGCAAAACTCGGGTTCTGACTTTGTCTTGAAGCGGCGCGGCTTCAGCCGCGCCGTAAGTGCCGCAAAAAAATCAACGGCGGCTTTAGCCGCTGAGGCGCCACCGAGTTCGAGGCCACCTTGCCGAGCCAGAAAGCGACGATGAGCAGCAATCGCCCGACCGTCCTGATCCTTGCCAGCGACCCCGCCTTCGCGCGCGAGATTACCACGCATTGGCCCCAGGACCCCGCTCCGCATTGCAATGGTCCGGAATTCATCGTGCTCGACGAAGGTTTCTCTCGCGGCCTCAAGGGCAGCAACTACGACCTCGCGATTGCCGACGCCTCTTGCTATGAGAGGCGAAAGCACAATAAGAAAGACGAGAACGACCCGAGCCAAGACAGAAACGGCCAGAACCAAGTCCTGAACCGGGCGCTCGCCGCCGCCGGCAAGCCTGCGATTGTGATTCACTCCGATCCCGCGCGCGATTTCTATAACATCCACGGGGCCGTTATCGAGTTGCGTGGCGAGCCCGGCGTCTGGCCCGCGATGGCGGGTCTCATCGGACGCGAAATTCTTCGCCGCCGCCAAGCCGAGTCGCACGCCCGCGAAGCCGGGAAACTTTGCGCCGCCGCCCAATCCGAGGCCACTCTGGGACGCTATATGCTCGAGATGCGGACCAACGTCAACAACGCTCTCACCACCGTGCTCGGCAACGCCGAACTTCTGGTCCTCGAGCCCGGACTGCCCGCCACCGTGC
>Ga0208042_1000065_pt1 | contig 38476 bp, 38 predicted proteins | sample Sb_taG_10_FD_187708 | JGI IMG/M metagenome (GOLD analysis project Ga0208042, IMG submission 187708) | Peat soil microbial communities from Weissenstadt, Germany - Sb_50d_7_NC metaG (SPAdes) (version 2) | ecosystem: Environmental > Terrestrial > Soil > Wetlands > Peat | place: Germany... | reverse complement strand
GACCTGACCGGTGAGCGCACCACCCCGACCGGCGCGGCCCTGCTCGCGGCGGCGGCCACACCGGGCGGCTTTCCAGCCATGACGGTACGCGCGGTGGGCACCGGCGGCGGTGGCCGGGACACCCCGGACCGGCCCAACATCACCCGGGTGGTCATTGGGGCGTCCGGCGCGGAGCGGGACCTGCGCGAGGGCGACGTGACCGTCGTCGAGAGCACAGTCGATGACCTCGACCCCCGGCTGTGGCCTTCGGTCCTTCAGGCGGTGCGGGCGGCCGGCGCCTGGGACTGCTGGTGTACCCCGATCGTCGGCCGGCACGGCCGCCCGGGCCAGGTCCTCACCGCCCTGTGCGCTGAACCGGTCCATCGCGCCGTGGCCGCCGCGATTTTCGCCCACACCGGGACGCTCGGCGTCCGCTGGTCCCGGATGAACCGGCTGACCGCCTCCCGGACGTCGGTGGAGGTGGAAGTGGGACCGCCGGGCAGCAGCCAGGTCGTTACGGTCAAGGTGGCCGGCACCACAGATGGCCTCGCGGGCTTCGGAACGGCCACGGCAGAGTTGGCCGAGGCGGAAGCCGCCGCCCGGGCCCTGGGCTGGCCGGTGCGGGCCGTCTGCGAGGCCGCCGTCGCGCAGTACCGCGCCCAGGCAGCAGCCCCACGGTTACACCGCCGCTTGTGGGGCTCGGAAATACGATTCGGGTGGGTGACCTGCGCCTTTCCGTAGCAGCGTGGGATTGTAAGGCGGCGACGTAGTACTCGTGGGTGAGCCCACCGAGGACTTGCTTCCGGCGGATCCGGTGGCCGGCGAGGTCGATCGGTTCGGGTGGCTGGGTGCCGACCTGGGCTGGCGTGAGCTGTCCGAGGGAACGATGCGGCCGGGCAGCGTTGTGTAGCTAGAAGGCGTCGATCACGGGTGCCGCGTCAATGGCGGATCCCTGGCCAGTGACGGGCACGGGCAGGTCTGGCCAGGAACGCCAGAACGGCGACTCGTTTCCGGCGGCACTGACCCGGTACCTGCTGCCGCATGAGAAGAGAATCCTCGCGACCCGGAAGCACCCAGCGCTGCGCCACGCCACGATTCCGGGCACCTACCGGCTGCGCGTGAGCGTCAGCGACTCCGCCATGAGCGAGACCACCACGCTGCTCAAGGCGGGCGCCACCGACCTCGTGCTGCGCATGGCCGAGGCGGGCACCGTGCTGCCGGCTGATCCCGCTTCCGCCTAGCCTCGTCCCTGACCTGGCGGCACGATAGCGCGTATCGGGATCGCTGGCACCAGCGGATCACGCCACGTGCAGCCGGGGAGCCCTCAATCCGGGCGGGAGCCTGCGGCGTGCCTGGCTGGCCATGCCGCCGTCTGCTGCCGGTTACCCGTGAGCGCGCAGCGCGGCGAGCAGCCAGAGGTCTCCCGGCATGTGGGACGGGAACGGCGGCCATCCGTTGATGGTGGCCGTGAGCTGCCAGTACCGCTCGATCCGCGGATCGGTGGCCACCTCAAGCCCGGCGATCAGCTCCTCGCGGTCCACTGGGTGCACCCCCGGGACGGGCTCCAGGATGCGGTTCAGTACCTGGGCGGCCTCGGCGGAATCCGGCGGGCACCCCCGCAGCACCGCAGCCACGGCGTGCTCGTGCGCCCAGCCAAGCCAGTCCTGCAGCCCGTCCCTGGCATCGACTTGCCTGCCAATGTCCTGCACCTGCCGCATCCGCTGCCGGAAGTCCGGGTCACTGACCATCTCGGCCAGCTCCACCCAGGCGTCGACCTGCTCGGGCGAGGGGTCATCGGGCAGGTTCCAGGCCGCGCCCCAGCGCGCGGCCTGAGGTGCCCCGTTGATCCCCCCGAACACCTCGGCCAGGAAGTCATCGATCAGCTGCCTGCGCTCGGCCACCGACATCCTGGCCAGCTTGTTCATCAAGGTCATCTCCTCGTTGCCGGCCGCGCGCTTGACCACGACGGCCAGCACCGCGCGGTGCAGCCGCAGCGCGCGGATCTGCGCGTCGAGCGCGTCCAGGTGGACGGCGGCGACCTCGGCGATACTCGCCTGGCCGTCCAGCACCCGCCGCACGTCCGGCAGGCCCAGCCCCAGCTCGCGCAGCGTGACGACCAGCTCCAGCCGGGCCACGCACGCCGTGTCATACAGCCGCCGGCCGCTCTCGGTCCGGTCCGCCGGTGGCAGCACGCCCGCATCGGACCAGAACCGGATGGTCCGGACCGGCAGCCTCGCGCGCCTGGCCAGCTCGCCGATCGACAGCAACGGCCCGTCGTCCTCCATGCCACCAGTCTGCTTCCTCCACCCACTGGAGAAGCAACCCCGTGCCGCACCGGCCCCCGCTGCTGCAGAACGCCCAAACCTGTCCCCTGGAAGCGGGCGGCGGGACACCGGCGAACGGGTTCTCACACCAGCCCGGTCCCGGCGCAGCCACCGCCCGATGAGGGAAATGACAACTTCCCTGCACCGGAGAGCGGACGTTCAGGCTCTCCAGACGACAACAAGGCTGCGCGGGAATGACAGCTTCACTGACTCCCTACAACCAGGCGAGGTACCTGGCCGCGCCAGACCGTACCGCAGCGGCCGGCTAAGTCGGCCGCGCCGATGTGGGGAAGCACCGTCCCGGCGTGGTCCCGTTGCGGCTGACCATCACGGGCAGGCAAACTCGCAGCTCAGCTACCTACGCGCCGTTTTGGCACCCCACAGGCCTTACCGGAGACTGTGGGCCAGGTCCACGACGCCGGGTAGCGTCAGCAGGCGGCCGCTGGGCGGAGCCTGGATGCCCTCGCGTAGCGTCCAGTGATCCACGTAGACGCCGGCCGGCAGCCAGTACTCGTCACTCGACAGGTTGTCCGTGATAACGACGCACCCTTTCTCGTACCGGGCGCTCCTTATGCCCGGGGAAGGCACCCAGAACGCGCGTCCGGCGCTCTGAATGACGAGGGGGACAATGTCCACGATCTGGCCCCGCTCGACGTACTCCCACAGTCGCCCGTCGTCGAGAGGGCTGGCTGTGAACGGCGGCCAGTGCCTCAGTTCGCTGGTCCCGGCCATCGGCATAACCCGGATCTCGGGAACAAAGGCCGGGTCGCCCCACGTCTCTGGCTGCCTGCAGTGCACCGGCAGCAACACGGTTACCTGGCTGTCGGTTACCCAGCCAAGCAGCGCGCCATCGCGAGGGACAGGCATGCTGCCGGTGACCGCCTCGTGGATGATGCCGGAAACAGGCTCTCCCGGTCGGATTTCCTGGCTAACCCCGTTGCGTCCGTTCCAGGCGCGGATGACGAAAAGGTCGTCGCTGGCCTGGGTGAGGACGAAAAAACCAGCCGGCCGGGCAGCGCGGTTCATCAGGACCATCGACCGCAACCCGCCATCCGCCGAGTGTGGCGTGACCGCTAGCGGGTAGCGCCTGAACAACTGCGAGCATGCCGCAAACGATGCTGCGCCGGATAGGTCGTGAACTGACACGGTCTGCTCCCTGCAAGGGGACGAGATCATTTTCAAAGCGAAGCCCCCCAGAGGCCGAGGGCGGTGGCAGGCATCCTGGCCCGCCCTCGGTGACTCGTTTCCTTAGCGGCCTGTTGGAGTACCCGCAACCCGCTCCGAGGAGCCGTCCAGGCGGCCCGCCAGCAGCCGGCGCATCGCCGCGCCGATGCCCAGCCGGTTCCACAGCGCGTCCAGCGCCCACGTCCCGCCCAGCGGCCGGGACTCGGTGAACTCCAGTCCCTCCCCGGAAGCGGTAAGCGCCATCTCCGGTTCCAGGAACCGGGTGACCAGCGCGACCAGGCGCTGCAGTACTTCCCGGTTAGCGGCGTCTTCCGGGCCGAAGTTGGACACGGCCTACCCCTTGTTGGCGAAATTATCCGGGAACGAACTTCCTGTTGGCGAAATTACCCGGCACCGAACCAGCTTCGGGCGTTTATGTCATCTTGTCCAATGATTGTTCTTGCTAGCGGCGATGAATCGCATTCATGCGATAATGATCTTCTGCCGCCGTAGCATTGCCCCGTGTTGCGTCCTGAAAGCTGGTCCAGGCCTGCGGGTGGAAGTCCCGTCCGGGTAGACACCGGAGTGCCTGGTAGCAGGCCCCGGTTCGTCGCTGAGAGGCGGCGGGCTGAGCGGGGCGTCCAAAGCCTCTTTGGAGGGAGCAAGCACGCGGGCCGTCGCGTGAAGCGAACCTTGCAGCCTCGTCAAATGTACAGCGGAGGAGCCGAGCCGCTCATGGCACGGCGAAGGCCACGCCTGGCAGGCCCTGTTCCGCGGTCAGCCTGCCAGGTCCTCCCGGGGGACGGAGGGCGGCACGTGCGCATGGTCTGGGCCGGACCAGGAGAGGCCCGTCTGCCTGGCCTGCGTCAGGCGAAGACCCGGTCCGCATGGTGATCGCGGACCTGAACCCGCTGCTGCGCGGTTCTCCGGGGGAAACTACTTCCGCACCGGGAACGCCGCCACCAAGTTCCGCCAGGCCGACGACTACGCGGTACACCGGCTCCGCAGCCTGATGATCAAGAAGCGGGGCCGGAAACTGCGAGCCGGGCAGGCCCGGGCGTGGACGGAAGAGTGGTTCAACGGGCACGGCCTTAACCGGCTCCGCGGCACCGTCCGCTACCCGAAGGCAGCGTAACCATGTCAAGAAGATCATCGCTAAGCCGTACGCGGGAAAACCGCACATACGGATTGAAAGGGGGATGGGGAAACGGGCCCGCACAGGCACCGGCACCGCGCCCCTGACTACCAATGGATATCCGTGACCTGGAGTATTTTCTCGCGTGCTGCAAGGCCCGGAGCTTCACCGCCGCCGCCCGCGAGGTCCATATCGTCCAGTCGGCGATGTCATGCGCTATCGCCCGCCTGGAGCAGGATCTCGGGGCACCGCTCTTCGACCGCACTGCAACCCCGATAGCCCTGACCGAGCAGGGGGTTGCGCTGCAGGCGGCCGCCCAGCGGATCATCGACGCGGTCCAGGCCGCCCGGGACGAAGTCGCCGCCGTCTCCGGCCAGGTCCGCGGCACTGTCACGCTGGGAAGCACCGGGCACACCGGCCGGCTTGACCTCGCTTGTGTCCTTGCCGACATCCGCGAACATCACCCCGGCGTGGTCGTCCAGTTGCGCCAGTCCCACACCGGATCTGACGGGCTGGTGCACGCGGTCCGCGACGGGACGGTAGACATCGCCCTGACCGCAACCCCTGATGAGCCGCCGCGGGGCATCGCGCTGCACCCGCTGTTCAGCGAGCCGATGGTGTTCGTCTGCCAGCCCGATCACCGGCTGAGCCAGCGGCCCTCGGTCGCCGTCCCGGACCTGCGGGAGGAGATGATCCTGCGTCCCCCGCCCGGCTGGGGGACCCGGACCGTCATCGATACCGCCCTCGGTGCCACCCGCTCCGCGTTTGAGATCGGTAATTACGCGCTGATGGCCAGGCTGGTCCGCGCGGCGTTCGCGACAACCCTGGTACCCGCGTCAGCCATCACCGGCGACCTGCTAGCGGGCCTGTGTGCCATTCCCGTCGATGACTGCCGACTGTGCTGGACCCTGTCCGCGGCCGTCTGCACGGACCGCCGGATGACCGCCGCTACGATTGTCCTTCTTGACGCGCTCATCCAGCGGTCCCTCCCCTGCCCGCAGGAGCTTGCTACTGGTTTAACGCGTGTCTTCCGTTAGTTTGAGGGGTCCGGGATAATGGCGTATGCCCAATCGCGTGCGCGTGCTGACAGCGTGTGGGTGCCGGAAACGTGTCACCCTATGCGACCTGCGCGTGATCGCGCGCTCGCCGGTACTGGCGGGGGGATGCTGCTCCGCTCATTTGCCCGGCGATGGCACGGACTCTAGCGTCGGCGCAAGGTGACAGCGGAGAGCAGCGCGGCACCTCCGAGCAGCGCGGCCGACAGGTACAGCGCTGCGTGCAGCGCGCTGGTGAAGGCCGCGTACCCCGCCTGGATGATCTGGTCTAGCGGCCCGTTTCCGGTTGAGCCGCCATGGCCGAGGGACACCGAACCCGTTTCTATCACCTGAAGCACATATTGCTGAAGCGCGGCCGAGGCGCCCAGATGCGTCATGCGGCTGACAAGCCCGGACCGCAGCTCGGCATTGACGACGGCGCCAAGGATGGCGATGCCAGTGACCGCGCCGAACTCCCGGCTGGTGTTCGTGGCCGACGCGGCCATCCCCGACCGCTCGGCGGGTACCGCCCCGAGCACCGACGAGGTGACCGGCACGACGCAGGTGCCGATGCCAGCGCCGGCCAATCCCAGGGCCGCGGCGAGCGGCAGGTAGGCGGGGCTCGGGCTGATCACCACGTTAGTCAGCAGCAGGCCGGCGGCGAACAGCAGGCAGCCGGCGACCAGCAGCCAGCGGACGCCGGCCGCGGTTGTCCACCGGCCCGCCAGCAGCGCCGCAATGATCATCATCACGGTCATAGGCAGGAACAGGCCCGCGATGCGGTAAGCGGAGTAGCCGGCAATCACGCCCAGGTAAAGCGCGGTGAAGAAGAAGATCGCGAACGTAGCGAAATACGTGCAGTACGCCACCATGTTGGGTGTCGTGAACCGCGGGACCCGCAGGTAACTCAGGTCAAGCAGCGGGAACGGGGCCCGGCGCTCCCACAGCACGAAAGCCGCACAGGCGGCCAGGGACACGGCGAACAGCGCTAGCACGCTGGGCGCGGCGTAGCCGGCACTCTCGCCGTTGATGATGCCGAAGATCAGGGCGGCGAGCGCGCCGGCGCCGAGCACGGTGCCCGGCAGATCGACCCGGCCCGCTCGCGGGTCGGCGCTCTCGGGCAGGACCATGGCCGCTACGACCAGCGCGGCCAGGCCGAAGGTCACGTCGAACCAGAAAATCCCCCGCCAGCTCCACGCCCCGGTCAGCGCCCCGCCCAGGACCGGGCCGAGCGCGAGCGAGAACCCGGATACCGCGGCCCAGACCCCGAGCGCGCGGTTGCGGCTGCGCTCATCTGGATACAGATGCCGGATCATCGACAACGTGCCGGGCTCACTCGCCGCCGCCCCCAGCCCCATGACCGACCGGGCCGCAATCAGTATCCCGATGCTCGGAGCGACCGCGGCCAGCGCGGCGCCGGCGCAGTAGACACCCGCTCCGGCCAGCATGATCTTCTTGCGGCCGAACTTATCGCCCATCATCCCGCAGGCCAGCATGAAGCTAGCGAACGTCAGGGCATACGCCCCGACCACCCACTGCAGCGCCGAGACTCCGCCGTGCAGGTCCGACTGGATACTGGCCAGCGCGACGCTGACCACCGTGTTGTCCAGGAAGGTCAGGAACAGCAGCGTGCACAGGGAGGCCAGGGCCAGGGGGCGGCGCCGCGCGGTGAACCTGCCCGCCGCGCCGGGCGCGAGCGCATCGACCACCCCGCTAGCTCCGGCAGGCAGCGGGCAGCTGGGGGCTCCCCTTGGGGTACTCCAGGTAGGCCAGCCCACAGAAGCTCGCGATGGCTACCTTCCACGTGCCGTTCAGGTAGACCGCGGTGCCCACCTGGTTCTTCAGCAACGGCGTGCCGAGCAGCAAGAGGTTCCAGTGCACCGTGGCCTGCGACGGTGACGTAACTATCACCGAGGTGACCGTCGCGGTCGACCCAGCCGCGGCCGCCCCGAACGACGTCTTGGCCTGGGCCTCGACAAACGCGGCCACCTGCGACCCGTTCTGCACCAGGGCAAGCCGCCGCGGGAGCGGCGCCTTGCCGTTGAAGACCGTCTTCCAGTTGGCCGTGATCGCGGCCACGGCCGCCGGGCCGCTGACTGGTTCGGCCGACGCGCTCACGGTCGGTTTCGGGCTGGCCGATTTCGCCGAGGGGCTGCCACCACCCCCGCAGGCGGCCAGGATCAGGCATCCCGTCGCCGCCAGCACGGCCCATGCCTGACGCAGCCCCGGCCAGCGCAGGCTACACATGGTCGCAGTGTGCCACACCAAAGGCCGTATCTGTACCGATATGGCATCTAGATTGCCTGGCGGCCCTGACCCGCCCGATCCCTGATCAGGAACTTGACTGAGGCCGCGCGCTGGCCGAGGTCCATCAGGACGTTACGGGCTGCCTGCGTTGTCCAGGCGCCGTCCGGGTGCGCGGTGATGCCGGCCAGGTGCACCCGGCGGGTGCCGTGCTCGATGACGATCAGGGCCACCGCGAACACCTCACTCCAACGGCGGCGGGGGATCAGCCGGGACAGTGCCGCGAGCCACAGCCGGTCGCCCGGCTGGTAGCGGACCCGGCCGATCTGGCGGCGCAGCACCGCGTTCTCGTGCCGCAGCACCAGGAGTTCGGCGTCCCTGGACACCTCACCCCGGGCCAGCACCGGCTCCTCCTTGCGCTCAGGACACACTTTGGCACCCCACACCCTATTTACGGGCGGATTGAGGCTAAGCCGCCCCGGACGGGCTCCTCAGCGTGACCGGCCGCCCATCAGCATCGAATCGATGTTGAACGCCTGGTCGAACCCGATGAACTGCTGCATGATGTTCACCACGCGCTTCAGTTGCGCCGTGTCCACGCTGCCGACCGGCCCCGTGCTGACCGGATAGCTCTCCAGGGACATGATCGCCGCGGTGACCTTGGGCAGGCCGAGCGGGCTGGGCAGGTTCTCGAAGGCGGCTTCGACCGCCCCCCGGTTCGCGTCCGCGATCTGCTGGCCCTGTTCCAGCGCCTTGTAGAACGCCGCCAGCGTGCGCGGGTACTTCTGCGCCCACTGCTTGGTCACGACGTACCCTTCAACCGGGAAGTTCGTGGTCGCGCCCTGATCGAAGTCGGCTAGCATCACGGCGCCATCGGACAGCGCCGCGACGCTGCCGAATGGCTCGTTCAGCACGGCCGCGTTGAAGGCGCCGGCTTTGAGTTCGGCCGGCATCTGGGGGAATCCGCCCTTGGCCACGACAAAGTGCACGCCGCCCGGCGATATCCCGTGATCGGCCAGCACCGAGGCGGCCACCATGTAGGTGAGATTCTTCGGCGCGTTGTTGCCGACCGTCCGCCCCTTGAGCTGCGCGACGGTCGTGATCGGCGAGTCAGGCATGGTGTATAGGCCCATGACTCCCGGCTGCAGCCGTGATCCCTCGGCGAAGATGTCCAGGTTGGCGGCGAGGATGTCGGGGCTGGACGGGCTTGGCCGCATCCCCGCGTCCCAGTTCGACTGCGCTTGGATGTAGGAGACATAGTTGCCGCCGGTGATGTCGATCTTGCCCGCGGCCTGCTGGTCGATCACCGTCGCGCTGCTGATGGCGGACTTGAAAGTCACGTTCAGGCCCTGGGCCTTGAACAAGCCCTCCTCGAGCGCGATGAAGAAGCCCGCGGAATCCACGGCCGGGACCACGGCGACGGTCAGGTCCGGCTTTTCTAATCCGGGGGTGCCCGCCGCGCTCCCGCCGACCGAGCACCCCGCGGCCAGCAGCGTCACGGCCGTAACAAGCAGCGCCGTACCGCGCACACGCCTGGTTCTCATCTCGCTTACCCCTTCCACCCGGGTCACGCGCCAGGATGCCGGACGCCTGGACGGCCAGGAACTGCCGACTAGCCCGTACCCGCAGCGTAACCGGCGACCGGCGGTGATGCCGCGGATTCTCACATAGTGACAATACGTCGCGGTAGGTGCACAGCATGCGGTCAGCGCCACATCCCCGCACCCCGAACCCTTGTCCCCTGCCTTGGCGAAGGATCTTGTACCTCTCTTCAGAAGTCGTTACCGACCCGAAGGCGCGGCCAGCTTCTGCCGCAGACTCGATCCGTCAGGCGGCGCCAGGGCTCAAGCAGCCGGCCTCGGCGAACCGCCAGCTCTGCCGGACTTAGGCCGCCCGCACATCCCATCGCACTTTCCTCGGGTCCGGTACATCCGAACGGCCAATGGCGATAACCCAGCGGTCCTCAGCCCGCTATCGCCATTTGCCGTTCCGTTGCTGGTCATGCCCCTTAGCCTCAATCCACCGACCGATGTCTGGTGCCGCTGTTAGTTCGCTTTCGGGTTCCGGGCCGGGTTCTGAGCGTGTTTTTCCTGCCGTTCACTGATCTTGCGGCTGGTCCGGGTTCGCGGAGCTTCGTATACCTGGCCGGCCGCAGCCTGTCCGCCCGCTGGCAGGCCCGGCAGTTTCCGCGTGAAGCCCGGCTTTCGGGCAGAAGGCCGGAAGCGCTAGGGCGAGGCCAGCGGGAGGCGTGACGACGCCGGACGCGGCGCTCGTCCAGGCGTCGTCACGCCGGGCGGTATGCCCGGCGAGCCGTCCTGGCACGGCTTGTGCTTCGCGCCTCCCCGCGCTGATTACTCGCGAGTGAGCGAGATGGCCAGGCTGGGCGCGAAGAGCGTCGCGGCCAAGATCAGCGGGTGCCTCCTTCTGTTGCATCGGAAGGCGACGAATTCGTCCTCGGCCGCGTCGAAGGCCTTAACTCGGCTCGAGTATCGGCCTTTGCGGACTTGCAGGGTGTGATGTCCAGGTTCGACTGGCACCTCGATCGCTTCGTGCCATTTGATCGACCCGACACTCTTACCGTCGACCACGACATCGAACGTGCCGCGCATGATGCCCGCAGGGTTAGCGAACGCTTCTTGTGTCACTTTCAGAGTCGCCGACACTTTAATTCTCCTTTCCGGTGAGCCGTCACTTCGCCTGGGGACCGGATGTATTGCGGCGCGGCCGGTGCGGGGATACCGCGGCTGGGCCTGGCCCCGGTGATGAGGCGCTCGCGGTCGAACAGCCGGGCCACCGCCAGGCAGGCGGCGCAGTCGACCGCGAGCAGGCCGCCGGCCAGGGCGGCGGCCAGGCCGAACGTTGGGCCTATCACCTGGAACGACATCAGCGCGGCCACCGCGGCCGCCGGCAGGCTGCCCAGGGTGGACAGCTGTTGCGCGACCCGGGTGTCGGTGACCCTGGTCGAGATCGCCAGGCCGACCCAGATCGCCCAGGCGGCCAGCAGCGGGATGAAGATCAGCGTGGCCGGCAGCTGCGGCGCGTGCCGCACGGCGGCGGCCACCGCCGGGGCGGCCGCGAACTGCGTGATCGCCACGAAGACACCGAAGATCAGGTAGCCGAGCGCGGCCGCGGGGATGAAGATCGCCGCGGCCTTGCCGACGAGCAGCTCGGCCCGGCTGACCGGCGTGGTCAGCACCGGCTCGAGGGTGCCCTGCTCGCGCTCCCCGACCACCGAGTACGCGCTCATCATGGCGCCTTTTACCCGCGTCATGTTGACCCCTTGGCTCATAGTACTACTATTGATACTATCTAGGTGTGAGCAAGGCAGAGAAGATCATCGAGCAGATGCAACGTTCACCGCAGAACGTCCGCTTCGATGATCTAGCCAAGGTCTGCGCTGACACTTCGGTGAACCCCGGCAGGACGGCACCTCGCACAAGGTATACAAGACGCCCTGGCAAGGCGATCCGCGCGTGAACATCCAGCGCGGCAAGGACGGCAATGCCAAGGCGTACCAAGTACGGCAGGTGCTCGATGCAATCGCCAGGCTGGAAGCCGAGAAGAACGAGGAGAGTGACAACGATGCCTGACGCAACCCACTACACCTACCGAGTCGTGTGGTCCGTTGAGGACGGCGAGCATGTCGCCACCGTTGCGGAGTTCCCGTCACTGTCCTGGCTCGCGCCCACCCCGGTTGAAGCACTCGCGGGTCTCGCCAATGTCGTGCGTGACGTGCTCGCCGATCTGGCTGTATCCGGTGAGCCGATCCCCGAGCCGTTGTCGGAACGCACCTACTCAGGCAGGTTCGTGGTGCGTGTCCCGGCAGAGGTTCACCGTCGCCTGGTCCGCGAAGCTGCCGAACAGCATGTGAGCCTCAACCGGCTTGTGTCGGATCGGCTTGCTCGCGCCTAACCGTGGCGTTCGCGGGGCATGTGATCTTATCGCCGTCGCAAGGAGATGGGAGAATCTACGGGTCGGCTTCTGAAACTAATCGGGTCAGGCCCATGAGCCGCCCGCCGCATTGCTGAAGTTGGCAGGGATCCTGGCGCCTGTGCGTCGCCAGGTTACCGGCCTGAGCTGGGAGGACTGGACGATCTGAATCGCGCCCGGCTCCGCTGCGCGGATTAGCTGCTGCGCAGCGCGACGACAGCGAGGGAATGCGGCCGGAGTGAGACCTGGCAGCGCGGTGGGGGCGGCAGAGATCTGGTCAGGTCGTCCCGGCGTATTTGGCTGTCCGGGCGCGCTCGGCCGCTATCTCGCGGGCACGGGACGGCAGTTCAGCGCCGACCTTAACGGCGAAGTCCAGGTACGCCTGGCGGCCGGGCATCTCCTTCAGGCATTTGGTGACGAGCGCGGCGGCCTGGGAAACGTCACCGCGGCGCTCGGCGAGCCTCGCGCTCAGGAAGATGAGTTCCGGTCCGGCGAGCGCCGGGCTGGCGACGAGCCGGTCCAGCAGTTCGTCCTCGGGGGTTCCCGCGAACCGGTCGAGGAGCATCTCGTGCCATGTGGCGAGGTCGTTCGCCCGTTCCTTGCGCCGGTAACTGGTCTCATCGAAGGTTCCGTACACGGTGCGCGGCCGCTTGGGATCCGCGCGTCCGGCCGTCTCCAGCGCCTCCAGGTAGGACTCGGCGAACGTCCGCCACATGTCTGGCGTCGTAAGCAGCCGGGCAAGCGGAACGGCCAGGAGCGTCTCCTTTTCTGCCACCTGACCATAGCCCCGACGGGTCCAGCCGTAGTCTGCCTCCCAGCGGATGAGCTGCTCTGGCGCCCGGCCAGCGAGCGCCGCGAAACCGCCGTGCCGGAATACCGACTCCCACAGCGCGGCCACGGCCTCCGATACCACGAACTTCGCTGCCTCCACCGGATCGTCGGAGTGGAAGTAGTCGTATCTCTTCATGTCGCAGGCCAGGTCGACAATCTTCATGACGGCCTGCTGTGCTGGAGCGGGGTCGCTGGCCGTCAGGGCCGCCAGCGCGTCGGCTGCCAGCCGGCGGAACGTATGCCGCCACCTCGACCGTTCGGTTTGGTGCACTCGGCGGTCCCCCGCCATGTAGGCGCCGTCCTTGGCCAGCTCGACGAAGGTCGTCACTTCGCCCAGGACGCCGACCGGGTCTGGCAGCTCCTTCTTCGGCTTTACCTTCGGCTGATCCTGCGGGTGCAGCTCGTCCTCGATGCGCTCGCGGAGCTGAGCGTTCCCGCGCCAGTAGACGGTCCACAAGATCTTGCGGAGGCGTGCGTCGTCATGCGGTCTATCGCGGCGTAAAACTCGTCACGGTTCATCCGGTTCGCTGGCATGGCACCCGATCGTAGGGCTAGACGGTCGGCTCCCGCAGGGCCAGTATGTCTAGGACGGTGGGCGCGTCAGAGAAGATGACCTCTGGCCAGTGAGCGACAGTCCGCCTGGCGCGCTACCAATGAATGTCTCAATTTAGTAACGGGCTTGCCGACGCCGTTGCGCGTCCTATGCCGCCTGACCAGGGGAAACCGAAAACCGTGCCACTCGGTAGGCGACAGGCGGGTGGCTACTGCCCGCCTGGCCGGGCAGAAAACTGACGGGAGGGGCAGCCAGGCCGTGGCATGGCGCGCCTCCGCCACCGAGGGCTGCCGGGCCTGCACTGGATGCATGAGCGCGATGCGTGAGGAGCTGCACCACTTGGTGGACCTGCTACCGGAGGCCGGACTGCGGCCAGCTCCCGGACTGATCCGCGCGCATGCGGCCGGGGAGCACGGCCGGGAAAGAGAGCTGCCCTTCTTCGCCTCATTTGAGGCCGATCCGGACCTGGCCGAACGCGCGGAAGAGATCCTCGCCCCGGAACCCGGCCGCTGAGGTGCTGCTGTGCGATACCGGCGTCCTGCTGGCTGCGGGCAACGTTAAGGATCATGCCCACCAGGTATGCCTCCGCCTCCTGCGCATGCGGAAGGCCCGCTGCTGGTGCCCTCGCCGGTCCTGGGCGAGATCGGGTACCTCCTCCAGCCGCGGGCGGGACCGCAGGCTGAGGTGACCTTCCTCCGGTCGTCCGGCGGTGACGGGTTCAAGGTCGCCGAACTCCAGGGCACCGGCATCGGCCGCATGGCCGAACTCGTGGAGACTTATCTTGATCTTCCGCTTGGCATCGCCGGTGCCGCCGTGGCGGCCATCGCCGAGCGCCTCGGGCTGACCGAGATCGCCACGCCTGACCACCGGCACTTCACGGTCATCAGGCCCCGCCACGTGCAGGCATTCACGCTCCTGCCAGGTCCCGGGCATGCCCTGAGCTGACAGCAACGCCGTTCTGTTCCTGCCATCGGCAGGAAACCCGGCCACATCAGGCACTGCCGGAGTGTCATCACGCTGCGCGGCAAGAAGACCATAGGCAGCGAGCGCGAGAAGCGTTATGGACGACCTGCGGTTCATGCAGGTTGATCGCGAATGCCGCGCAGAACAATCATTCCGCATAGCCGAGATGCCGACTGGCTATGTTCGGTTAGCAGCGCTCTTAACACGGAGATTCGCGCCCTTGCTGGAGGCGCGGCCTATGGAAACCTGCGTTGAGCCGCGCAAGATAGCGGCTATCCAAGCTGAGCAAGCCACCTGGATGCATGGCCGCGCCCGATAGGCGCCCAAATCGGCGGATTTCGCTTATGTCCCTCCTGTTCAGGTCACAGCTGATCATTCGCCTGCTCGTGAATCATTCGCCTTTGCCTGGCTCGGCTTGATCCTTTACGGATCGGGCTCACTTTATCCTTGAGACGCTCTAGACGGTTTGCGCCCCGCATCCGCATGACGCGGCGGTGCTTCCCTGTCCGGATTGCCCGGATGAGTGCCCCGTCAACACGCCGATGCCACGCCCGGGTCAACGTGGAGCGCACCGGCAGTGCGCAAGCGCGAGGTGCATCGAACCGGGTTCGGCGACATGCCGCAGACCAGAGCCGATGCCGGGACTTGGGTCCTTTCGCGCGGTACCCAAAGACTACGGAGGGTGAGACTTGCGCCTCTTCCCACAGTCTGTGAGGACTGTCCATCGTGACCGTGGGGGTTGGGCCGGATCAGATGTGAGGTGCGATGGCCTCGCCAGTAGGGAATTCTCCGGGTAGTAGCCCTATATGCGGCAAGGGGGAGGTTTAAACGGATCCGAGGAGGTGAGCGTAGATGCTATACCTTTCGAAGATTTCACTGTATGGAGCCCTGGCACTATTCTACCTAGGTAGCCTGACCTTCCTTTTTCAGGTCGGCCGTCGTAGCCAGGTCCAGTACTTCAATCGTGAGAATCCGCCGCCGCGTCCACAAGGCCTTTCCTCGGAGGACGTGAAGACCGTCGTTGACCTGAAGACCGAGAATCTTGGCTTGCCCTTGAAGCCGGTCGACGCCACGGTCGTGGGGCCGGTTGCCACGGCCTGGTCCGTGTACAGGTTCATCGGAAGGCATGCGCCGATGCTCCTCAGGATGCCGACACTGACAGCAAACCTTGCATACAAGGCCGCGGTCTTTCTGATCTCGCTGTACTTCGTGACTGCTGTGTCGGGCAGGCGCTACGTCCCGCACCTACCCGACCGGCTTGGGCTTCTCGCGCCCAGCGGATGGCTCGCAGTGGGCGTGGGAGTACTTCTGACAAGCTACGTCCTCGGTAGAGTCATCGGCTCTCCGCAGAGATCCTTCCTGGAACTCCGACTAGCCTACGACGCTGTCGCCGCTCGGCAGGGGTACTGGTTCGGAAACCGAAACGACCAGGGGCACTACGAACAGTCGCTGCCTGAACTGCAACGCATTCTGAACGGACTATCCAGAATGCACACTCAGATCGACAGGCCGGTGGACTCGGAGATGTCTCAGCTACAAGCGATGGCCCTCTTCTACGAGAGTGCCCTCGTTCTCGCCACCATGTCACGATATGACGAGGCGCTGGGTTCCATCGACAATGCGCTCGGACTTCTCGACGTCCTAGAAGACTACCGTGATTCCATGCCTCGGGACGAGCGAATCGAGAGAGCGAAACAACTGTTCCTGAAAGGCGAACTCGCCCTCGTACTGGGGCGCTACTCCGAGTCCGCGCGAGCACTCGTTGAATCCAGGGAGATCAATAGGAGATTGGGCCGCGACAACCTGGTAGACGAGACAGATGATCGGCTGGCGCTCGTTCTGCCAGCTGTGGGCCACCTCCCTCTGCTCTCGTCGGCCGTATGTGGACCCGCTGTCCTCGTGGGAATTTTGAGGCACACGCCACCGCGCAAATTCCCCGTCGTCTACTCGGTCGACTTCCGCCCCGACGGCGGCCTTCTCGCCTCCGGCTGCAATGACAAGCATGTCTGGTTGTGGGATCCGAGTACGAGGCGCCGTCTCCGGATCCTCAAGGGACACAAAGGGCCCGTAGTCTGTGTGGCCTTCAGCCCTGACGGCCAGGTGCTGGCCACCGCGAGCGGGGACACGACCGTCGGCCTGTGGATCCCTGCCACTGGAGAGCGCATTGGTTCCCTCATGGGCCATGCCAAACCAGTCCTCGGTGTGACCTTCGACCCAACCGGAACGCTGATCGCTACGGCCAGTGGAGATGGCTCTGCAGGACTCTGGAATGCGATGACTCGGACACGCTTCAGGAGTCTCTCCACAGACACGACGGCTGTCACGGCGGTGTCATTCAGCCGCGACGGGAGCCTCCTGGCCACCGCCGGCGCAAACGGAACGGCCACTATATGGACCATTCCCGACGGGAAACCGGTGCTCACTCTAAGCGGGCATACATCGGGCATCCAGGACGTCGCATTCAGCAGAACCGACAACCTGGTGGCCACGGCTGGCAAGGACAAGACCGTGCGGCTCTGGGACTCCTCAAACGGACATTGCTTGCGGACGCTGGAAGGCCACCGGAGTGTGGTGAGTGGAGTAGCTTTCAGCCCTGATGGGGAACTCCTTGCGTCGGCGTCCGCGGATAAGACAATTCGATTGTGGAATCCGTCTACCGGTGAGCACCTGAGAACCCTAATGGGTCATACGGGTTGGGTGTTTAGAGTCGCATTCAGCCCTAACCGCGAGTTCCTTGCCTCAGCCGGCATGGACCGGACCGTTCGGCTCTGGTGCTAGTCCTCGATCTACAGTGAGTAGCGGATCACATGCGTATCGCGACATGGGGTTGGCACTTCGCCGCTTCAAGCTGACGCGAACATGCAGCCAATAAAGATGATATTAGGGAGAAGGCAATGAATGGCTCGATGATCGAATGGTTGCTTTGGGGTATTGCCCTAGTATTCTCGTGCTTCACATCGATCCACAGTAGTGTAACTCCCACCCCAGCAAAGGATGAAGAGTTTTTGTCTACGCATCCCAACGTGCGGGGCGTGTATCCATGGCATGATCAGTATCTATCGCGAGTAGAACTACTAAGATTGGGGACCAAGTACGCAAAGCGACTGCGGCTTGCTGGTCGAATTGGGCTCGTTCTAACAGTCGCTATTGCCATATGCACTTTCCTTCCATCTCAGTCATTGCCTATCTCTGACTCGTCACGCAAAGCCATCTTCGGATTGGGCTTTATCATAGTTCTTGGGATCTTGCGTGTCGTAGAGAAGAGGACCTGGCCATTTACGTCGGAGAAGGATCGTGGAGAACTCCGGTAATGCCGGTCCGCGGCCGGGATCCGCCCGACCCCCACCTCCCCGGGTGTCGGAATCGAGATAACTTAGTTCAACTGACGGCAGGTCCTGCGGGCAGGCATGCCAGGCAGTCTCCGGGGAACGGCACACCACAGCGCTGGCCAAGGCCAATCTCCTGCCGGTCCAGCGCCCAGACCCGGCGGCAATGAAAGTCACAATCCAGTAACGGGCTTACCCGCCCCGTTCGGCCCCAGGAACCCGAACACCTCGCCGCCCGCGACACTGAACGACACGTCGGACACGGCGGTACGCCCGCCGAAAACCTTGGTCAGGTGGCTGACCTCGATGGCCGCGGGCACCGTCCGGGCCGGTGGCGGCTTCTGGGCAGCCTGCCCGGTGCGGGCCGTTCCCGCCTCGTCCAGGCCTTCATACACCGCAGAGTCACCGCTGACTTCCGCCCTCCTCCTGTGCCCACCGGGCGCCTCCCGCTTGCCCGCAAGTCCGCACTATTGCACCTCCTGTTGTATCTGTTCTATCTCCTATAGAAATAATGTAGCGAATGCCTGCTGCCTTGCTCACCGCAGGCATGCCTGCGGGCCTTTGGCGGTGAGGGTCGCCAGCGGGCAGACCGCCGCCCGCGGATAGTAGGAACCCATGACGGCCGCGGCCGCCGCCGGGTCGCTGGCCTGCGTGACGCCCTGGGGCGAGTGCGCGAACGACGAGCTGACCAGCACGTTCCGCAGGCCCAGGAGGTACGGGCCAGCCGGGTGGGTGGTGGAGAAGGGCAGGAAGGTGACGCCGGGGACGCGGCTGATGGCAGCCCGCTGCGATTCGCTGCCGATCACGTAGGTGTAATCCCCGGCCGCGTTCAGCCTGGTGGCCTTATCGGCGCGGCACCCGTAGTCGGTCTCTCCCCCGGGCAGCTTGTTGGCGACGACCGGAGTGGGGGGAGCTAGCAAGCCGATGCACATCGACCAGTAGCGGACGTCCTCGCCCCGGGCCGGCCAGGGAGAGGGATGGCTGCCGGGCGCGAAGGTCGGCGCCTTCGCCGTGACGACGACCACGTCGGCTGCCGGCGGGCGGACCAGGTAGGCCAGGACGTAGCTGGTGTCGACGTTGGCGAGCCCCCCATTATTGAACGTGCTCTGCGGAGGCTTGAAGAACTCCAGCTGGCGTGGCGGGGGCGCTGCTGCACCGGATCCGCCCGCGCCCGCAGAGGCGGCGGACCCGCTTACCGCCGGCGGGTGCACGGGGGCGTTGTGGCTGCTGCAGGCGGGAAGCGTGCGCGCCGAGCCCCCTTGCTCCACCGTCAGCACCGGAACCGGCACGGCCGAAAGACCACCACCCCCGGCCGGCAGGTAGACGCGGTACATGAGGTAACCCGGGTGCTGGCTCGTGGTGCCGGCGGGCATCGGCAGCGTGTTGGCCTGGCCCGGTGCAGGATCCGAGCGGATGGTCACCGTGAACCGGCCGCCGGGCGCGGCCTGCTGCCGCCAGGGATTCAGGCTGCCGGGCTGCGGGGCGATCCGGTAGTCGGGCAGGGACGCGCCGACACCGCTAGGCGTATAGACCTGGATCGAGGCGTAGCGGGCGTCCGGGAAGAGGCCCGACAGCACGATCCGTGTGCCCGCGGACGCCACGATCTGCTGGAGGAAGTATGTCTCTGCCGCATCAGGGAACGCTATGTTGTCCGTCTGCGCGCTAAATTCCGCCGGCCACGCGCAGGACATCCCGGGCAGGACAGTCGGCTGGCTGCCCCCCGCTGCAGCCGAGCTGGATGGCTGCGCCGACGTACACGCTGCCAGGGCCAGCGCTAGGCCAACCGCCACCCCGATGAGGCCAGCGACCCGGCCGGGCCGACGCCGTCCCCGGCCGCGGCACGACCATGGCCTGGCCATTGCCTTTCCGACTGACCCGATGCTGGCCGACATTGACGCCTCCCTGCCCGCCGGGAACGGCGGTGTCACGGTCGCTACGTTAATCATCTGTTCTATAACGTATAGAACAGATGGAGCTGCAGTCAAACCGCGGCCTTGCCCCGGGCGAGCGGTCGGCCCGTCGGTCGGCATGAGCGCCCGGGTGGACGGCGGAGCGTTTGACAGCAGAGCGTGATTTGTTCTATAACTGCTGTCATATATGCCATCGGGCGGGGTCTAACGCCGGCCGGGAGGAGAGCCAGCGATGAGCGCGGCGGCGGTCAGTGAGATCCTGGAGGCGTGATGCTGCTCAGCATCGAACCAGATGGTCCCGTGCCCATCTACCAGCAGATCAGGGACCGGATCGTGGAGGCGATCGCCCGCGGCCGGCAGCCGGCCGGCTCCGCGCTGCCGTCCACCCGGCAGCTGGCGGTCGACCTGGGCGTGAACTTCCACACCGTGAACAAGGGGTATGACCTGCTGCGGCAGGAGGGCCTGCTGCGGCTCGGCCGGAAGTCCGGCGCGGTGGTGCGCCGCGACGCGGGCAGCGGGCCGCCGGATCCAGCCTGGGCCCAGGACTGGACGGGCCGGCTGCAGACGCTGCTCGCCGAGGCCGCCGCCCAGGGGATGCCAGCCACCGACATCGTCCGGGAATGCCGGGCTGCCCTGGCGGATTTCGCCTTCCCCGCCGCTGTAGCGGAGGTGTGGAACCGAGGCGGAGGCTCGCCATGAGCGCCACGAGCCTGGCCGCGGTTTCCCCCGTGCTGGCCGTCGGGGCGCTGATGTGCTTGATGCCCGCGGTGACCCGGCCGACCCTGCAGTTCGGGGTCCGCGTTCCCCGTGAGCGGGCGGGGGCGCCGGTCATCGGCCGGGAACGGCGGGCCTACTACTGGCGGACCGCAGCCATCGGCGTCTGCTGCACCCTCGTCGCGGTGACGGTGCAAGGCCACTGGCCATCGTGGCTGACCAGGATCATCCTGCTGCCGGAACTGGCCGCGGGCTTCGGCTGCTTCTGGGTCGCGCGGCGCAAGATCGCCGCCGTCAAGAACGCGGACGACTGGTTCGCGGGACTGCGGCAGACGGTCGTCACCGATACCAGCTGGCGCACCGATCCGCCCCGCTTCCCGGTGCGCTGGCTGGTGCCCGCCCTGGCCGGCCTGGCGGTGCTCGGGGCGGCGGCGGGAATGTGACCGGGCGCTAACCCGATCACCCGCCAGTCGGCGTTGCGCCTGCGCGAGGACGGTGCGAGCAGGCCAAGCGCGCGGGCCTGCTCGACGGCCTGGCTGCGCCGTCGTTTCCAGGCCGAGACCGCCGAGCACGGCACGCCGGTACGCGTGATCTGGCCCGACGGCACGCAACGCGACTGACAGCCTGGCAGCATGCGCCTACCGTGGTCGCAGATTGACCTCCGATGGACCTGCGATAGACCCCTCATGTACCCAACCCGACGACCTGCGCCGCAGCGGGCAGGCATCGGTGCTCTCGTGCCTGCGAGGTACCGTCGTAACATTCCGGGGCAAGATGGCGGGTCCAAGTCAAGGCGCCGCGTGGGGCCATGTCGCGGCTCGTGCGGTATCAGTGGTCGTGGCCGCCTTGATCAGCGTTTGGGCCATCCGCTGGCGTCGAAGACGGCGATCGGGTCAAGGTAGTCCCGCCAGCGGGTCACTTTGCGGTCCTTGACTGTGATGATGGAGGCGAAGCGGTTGTTGTACGGCCGACCTGTCAGCACCGATTCACCGTGTACCTCGTACTCGAGCACGGCCACCGACGCTTCCGGGTCCCGGTAGACGCGGAGGTTGTCGGCGGTGTGCACGGCCATGTAGCCGTCGTAGCCGCTGTACAGGTCAATCACGGCCTGCCGCCCTTCAACGCGCCTGGGGTAGCCGGGCACGGAGATCACGTACTCGACGACGACATCGTCGGCCAGGAGGTCGAAGTAGTCCTCGCCGTCGGCGAGGCCCTCCAGCCCTTCCCGGATGATGCGGAAGAAGGGGCCGTCGGCACCGAAGTTCGAGCTGTCGCTGGTGTACTTGGTCACTTGTCCTCCGGAGTGGTCCAGGCGGCGGCATTGCGCCGGGCGAATGCTTCGAAGCTGGCCGGCGGCCGGCCGGTAACGGTCTCGACATCGCCCGTGGGCTGGGACCCGTGGCCGCCGATGATGGCACCGGTGAGCCAGCGGAGCATGACGGCGTAGTCGGCGGGCACGCCGGCCGCGATCGCCCCGCTGATCCAGGCCTCCTGGTCGATGTCCTTATACCCGACGGGCCGGCCGCTCACGGCGGCGATGATCGCGGCGACGTCACCGAAGGTGAGGGCCTGCGGCCCGGTGAGAGCGTAACGGGTGCCCGCGTGCGCGCCCGGGTTGAGGAGGGTCTCGGCCGCGACCGCCGCGATGTCGGCCGCGTCGACGAATGCCTCGCTGCCCCCGCCGCTCGGGACGGTGAGGGTTCCGTTGATGACGGGGAGGTGATCGTCGGTGAAGTTCTGCATCACCCAGGCGGGGCGCAGGATGGAGTGCGTGAACGCTTCCCGCGCTGCGAGGTCAGCCTCGACCGCCGCGATGTCGATCTCGCGTGGCGCCCGGTCGCCGTTGTAGGTGCTGAGGAGGGTGACGTGCCGCATGCCGGCCGCCTCGGCCTGGTCCAGGAACTCGGCGACCCGGAGTGCGTAACGCACGCGCAGCACAGGGGTGACCAGGTAGACCCGGTCCGTCCCGGCGAGGGCACCCGGATAGGTGGCCGGGTCGTCCCAGTCGAAGAACACGTCGCTGCCGTGACGCGACGCAGTACGGGCGGGGATGCCGTGCCCGGCGAGGTGCCTGGCGACAAGCGAGCCTGTCCGGCCGCTGCCGCCGAGGATGAGCGCTGCGTGGGATGTGTTGGTCATGCCTTAAGCATTCAGCCCTTATGATGAGCGGATCAATGTGCATTACGCTCAGATTATTATTTGATCCTCTCAAATCGTTGACTTCAACGCGTGTTACTCGCAATCTTGGCGTGTGGACTTGCTGTACGACCACCTCATGCGGGCGCGCGCAACCGGGGCGGTCTTCGCCCGCACAGTGGTCATGCCCCCGTGGGGACTGCGCCTGGGCGGCTCCATCCAGCTCGCGGTGCATGCCGTGACCCGGGGCAAGGCGTGGCTGTGGCTCGACGACCCGGCCGATGCCGTGGAGCTCCGGCCAGGGGAGATCAGCCTGGTGCGCGGCGGCTCCGCTCACCACATCGCGCACGAACCGGGGGCCTGCTGCCTGGAGCCGGACGAATTCCGGGTCCAGTACCGCCAGGTCGCGGCCGACGCTGACCGCGGGGCGACGGTGTTCCTGTGCGGTGCCTACCAGTTCTCGGGTGACGTCGCCAGCGGGCTGCTGGACGCCCTTCCGCGCGTGCTGACGCTCTCGTCCGCGGTCGACGAACCGCTCCGCGAAGTCATCGTGCTGGTGTCCCGCGAGCTCACCAACGTGGAGCCCGGCCAGCAGACCGTGCTCGACCGCCTGCTCGACGTGCTGCTCGTCCTGGCCCTCCGCAGCGACTTCCGCCGCAGCGCGACCGCACCCCGCTGGTACCGGGCGTCCGGCGACCCACGCCTGCACGCCGCGCTGCAGGCCATGCACGAAGACGCCGGTCACTCGTGGACAGTGCCCGAGCTCGCGGCGATCAGCGGCCTGTCCCGGGCCGCATTCGCGCGAGTCTTCCGGGACGCGCTCGGGCAAGCCCCGCTGCAGTACCTCACGGAGTGGCGGATGACTCTCGCCCGCGACCACCTGCGCGCTGACGAACTCAGCCTCGCGAACATCGCCGCCACGGTCGGATATGGCTCGCCTTACGCGTTCGCGGCCGCCTTCCGCCGCCACCACGGCATCGCGCCCGGGGCCTGGCGGCAGCAGCAGTCAACCGCGCCTCTCACGCTCAACGGCGCCGAAGGCCCGGCGGCACCAGCCGAACCGGACGATCGCGGCTGAACGGCGGACCCAGCGACGTACACCTATCCATGACGCCGGGCTCTGCGGACCCTTGCCCGCCGCTAGGCCTCGACGGGATCTTTGTGCTGGGTCAGGGCGTCACTGTGGCCGGGCTCCGGCGCGCGCTGGGCGCCTGGCAGCCACAGGGAGAGCAGCACGGCGACGGCGGCGAACCCGACGGACCACCAGAACGCCACGTGGAACGCGTCAGCGAGCGCTCCGTGGTGCGCGGCGATGGCGTCCTCCAAGATCACCGCGAGGACGGCGGTGCCGAACGAGCCGCCGACCTGCTGGGCCATGCGGGTCAGCACGCTGGCGTGGGGGATCTGCTCCTTGTCCAGGCCGATGTAGCCGGCGACCATCAGGGGCATGGTGACGGCGCCGAGGCCGAATCCCCGGATGATCATCCAGAGGGCGAGCAGCCACGAGTTGGTATCCGGCCCGGCGAAGGCGAACGGCACGGTCGAGGCGGCGACGATGGCGCAGCCTATGAGGACGATGCGGCGCGAGCCGTACTTGTCGATGTTGCCCCCGGCGATGGTGCGGGACAAGACGGTGCCGATGCCCTGCGGGACGAGCATGATCCCGGCGGTGAGGGCGGTGGTGCCGCGCAGGTCCTGGTAGAACAGCGGCATCAGGAGCATCGCGCCGTAGAGGGAGAAGCCGGAGAAGAACAGCGCCGCGCTGGCGGAGGCGACGGAGCGCTTGGCGAACAGCCTGATCTCGACGAGGGGGCGGGCCTTCCTGAGCGCGTGCCCGGTGAACGCGGCGATGAGAGCGACGCCGATCACCAGGGGGATGATGACGTCAGGGTGGCAGAACCCGGCGTCGGTGCCCGCGTTGGCCAGGCCGTACAGGAGCACCGAGCTACCCGGTGCGATGAGGAGCAGGCCGGGCACGTCGAGCCGTGCCTTGCTAGCCGTGTCCTTGCTCGGGGTGTCGTCGGCGAGGTGCCGCCAGGCGAGCAGGAAGCCCGCGACGCAGAACGGCACGTTCACCCAGAACATGAACCGCCAGCTCAGGTGGGTCAGGATGGCGCCGCCGATCACCGGGCCGAGGATCGGGCCGAGCAGCGCCGGCATCGCGATGTAGGTGACGAGCCTGCCCAGCGACTTGCCGCCGGCGGCCTGGAAGATGAGCGTGGTCATCAGCGGGAGCATGAGGCCGCCGCCGACGCCCTGCACGACACGGCTGGTGATGAGCGAGCCGACGTTCCAGGCGAGGCTGGAGCCGATCGAGCCGACGAGGAAGACGGCCAGGGAGAACATCCACAGCCGCTTGCCGCCGAAGCGCTGCAGGGCCCAGGCGCTGAGCGGCACCGCGATGGCGAGCGCGAGCAGGTAGCCGGTGGTCACCCACTGGATCGTGGAGACCGAGGTGTGCATCCGCAGCGCGAGCGTGTGCAGGGCGACGCTGACGATCGTCGTGTCGAAGATGACGGCCATCCCGCCGGTGATGAGGATCAGGGCGGTCTTGACGACCTTCGGGTCCAGCTTCTCGACCGGGGGCTTCGCCGGTGACGTTGGTGTCGTTGCCATGACGTCCCTCCCTCCATAAGAGATGAATCCTTCTCTTATGAGAGTAGGGCACGGCGTTAAGAAATGCAAACATCTCTTATTGGCCTCGGTGGCTATGCTTGACGACATGACCGAGCAGGCGGGGCGGACCCGGCAGCGGCGGCGGGGAGAGGAACTGGAGGCCGCACTGCTGGAGGCCGCGTGGGCGGAACTCGTCGAGGTCGGCTTCGCCAGGCTGACGATGGAGTCGGTCGCGGCCCGCGCGAAGACGGGGGTCGCGGTGCTGTACCGGCGCTGGCCCAACAAGGACGACCTCGTGCTCGCCGCCATCCAGCACTACGGCGCGACGCACCCCGTGGAGCTCCCCGACACCGGGAGCCTGCGCGGCGACATGATCGCGATGCTCAGCGGCTTCAGCAGCGCACGGGTCAGCTTCGCCGCGGTCATCAGCGCCGTGTTCTCCGGCCTGCTGGCCAGCAGCGGCCTCACCCCGGCCCAGGTGCGGGAAAAGCTCCTCGCCGACCGCCCGCTGTGGTCCCTGGAGATCTACCGCCGGGCACACGAGCGTGGCGAGATCGACCTCGACCGCATCCCCCCGATCGTCTTGTCCACGCCATTCGACCTGATGCGCCACGACATGCTGATGACCTACAAGCCCATCCCCGAGGAGCGGGTCCGCGAGATCGTGGACGACCTCTTCATGCCCCTCGTCGCCGCCAGCCGGACGGTCCAGCACCGCCGACAGCCCTAGGCGCCTAACGCTCATGCGGGCTTGCCCGGTAGGCTCATCCCACGACCGGGACGACCGCGATCAGGCTTGCTGCCGGCCGACGTTGACGGAACGCTCGTCACGCCGGACAAGGAACTCACCGGCTGGGCGATCGCGTTCCTAGCCTGGCTGCATGGCCGGGGACGCACGCCCACGGCCTGCCGGCAGGCCGACGTCGACGCCTGGTACGCCGGCAGGCTTCCCTGCTCAGGCGGGGAACGCAGGATGCTCCGCCTCGCCGCCAGCCTCGCCGTCGCCTTTCTGACCGGCCCGGCCCCGCTGATGCTGTGCGGCACGAGGCTGCGCCACACCTGGCCCGGCGTCCCGCGCCCAGTTGGGCGGGGCATCGGCGGGACCAATGTGGCAAGAGCGCGTCCGTGAACTTGTCAGCCCGACGTGGTCCGTGCAGGCTCGGCCGAGGACACCCCCTGCCGCGATGAGTTCCGGCCGGGTCGCGCGTCTGTTCTGGTGACCGCCGTAGGACGTCGTACGACGCTGCCCGGCACGAGACACCACGGAGGACACCATGACGACCACGCCGGACGACCCGACCACCGCGCTGCCCGGCCGCCCGCCCGTGGTCGACCTGGCCACCTGGCAGGCCGCCCGTGACGAGCTTCTGGTCCGCGAGAAGGCCCACACCCGCGAGGGCGACGCCCTCGCGGCGGCCCGCCGCCGACTGCCGATGGTGGAGCTCGACGGGACGGTCGAGGTCGTCGGACCCGACGGCCCGGTCCCGTTCCTGGACCTGTTCCAGGGCCGCGACGAGCTCGTGGTCTACAAGCACATGTGGTACGACGGCGCGCCGCACCAGGGGCAGTGCGAGGGCTGCACCACCACGGCCTGGCACCTGAAGGACGCCGTCTACCTCAACGCCCGCGGCGTCTCGTTCGCCATCCTGACCACGGGCCGTTGGGACGAGGTGGCCTCCTACGTCGAGTTCATGGGCTACACCCAGCCCTGGTACTCGGTGCGCGACGTGGACGCGCCGGTCGGCGGCAGCATGGGTTCCGTCACCTGCTTCCTGCGCGACGGCGACCGTGTGTTCCTCACCTACTCCACGACGGGCCGTGGCAACGAGCCGGTCAACGGGTCCTTCGGCCTGCTCGACATGACGCCCTACGGCCGCGGCGAGGCGTGGGAGGACAACCCCGAGGGCTGGCCCGAGGGGCGCAGCTCGTGCTGGTTCTGGCGCTCGGACGCGGACGGGAACGCCACCTGGGGCCCGACCAGCCGCCCCATGCCGCAGTGGACCCGCCCCGGCGCGACCCCCGTGGAGACCCTCGGCCGGCACGGCCACCACCACTGACGCGCCTTCGTCGACGGCGTCGGCAAAAGGTGTTAGGTGCCGGGCGGAACCTCCGGACGATCACCAGCGCGCGTCAAGCCGGAAACGCCGCCAGCGCGGCCCGTCCGTGGCCGTCCGAGACGGATGGCGGCGGCGCGGCGCAGCATCTGTTCCTGGGCCAGGCCGGCGAACCGGGCGAGGTGCTGATCGTGCCATCCGGCGGGAATGTAGGCGGGGATGTTGGTGATGCTGTAGCGGACGCCCGGCCGGGGCGGGGGGTGGAGTCTGCTCCGGACGCCGCCGGCGGCGGTCCGCCGGATGATGTGCAGGGCGCCGACCGCGGGTCCTGTTGCGGCGTGCAGGGCCGGTGAGCAGTAGCCGTCCCCGGCCAGGAACCATTTGACCCATCGTTTGAAGGCCGGGACAGTGCCGGGCGCGGCGGCGGGGTCGGCGAGGTGGGCGATGACCTGGCTGAGGGAGTCCGGCGCGGCCAGGAAGGCGCCTGCGAGGGTGAGCAGGGCAGCGCAGGCGGCCGCGACGCGCCGGAGGTCGCGCACGGTGGACCACCGCCCGTCGCGGCTGCGTGGACCGTGGGGACGTGAGCGGCGAGGAGCCCGGCGACGTAGCGGCTCTCCCCCGCTGGCGCACACGTGGACGACCCGGGTGCCGGCGTCGCTATAAATTAGCCAGATGGCTCGTAACTCGACTCCCGCCGCTCCCCCGCGTAGGCGCCGCACCCAGGAGGAACGCCGCGCGGAGACACGCGCGCGGGTCCTCGACGCGACAATCGCGTGCCTGCTCGAGCTCGGCTACGGCGCGACCACGCAGCGCGCTGTCGCGGATCGGTCGGGGGTCACCCGCGGCGCGCAGCTGCACCACTTCCCGACGCGAGCCCAGCTCGTCGCCGAGGCGACGACGCTCCTCGCGATCCAGCTGACCAGCCGGCTCGAGCGCCAGATCAGCGAGCTCCCACGCGGCAAGAAGCGAACCGAGGCGGCGCTCGACCTGTTGTGGGCAAGTTTCTCCGACGGGCTCTTCATCGTCGCGCTGGAGCTGTGGCTCGCCTCCCGCACCGACGCCGAGCTCGCGCAGGCGCTCGGTGAGGCAGAGGATCAGATCGCCGTGGCGATCATGAACTTCGGGCACGAGATCTTCGGGCCCGATGTCTCGGCGCGCCCGCAGTTCGAGCAGCGCCTGCTGTTCGCGCTCACCGTCATGCGCGGGCTCGCGACGTCACGGCCGTTTCAGCCGGGTGACCGCGGGCTGGCGCCGCGCTGGAAGTTCGCGCGGCGCCAGCTACTCGACCTGTTCAACGAGGCGTAGGCCCGCCCAGCACCTCGACAACCCAGTCGCAGACCTCCTGCATCATGCGCGTGGGGTTGTTGATCTGACAGTGCGCGTCCGCGCCGCTGGCCGCGTCGAACACGATCAGGTCCTTGCGGGGCACGTCGAGCGCCGCGTGCCAGCGCTCCGCCTGGCGCATCAGCACCGGCGGTTCGGCAGTCCCGGCGATCGACAGGAACGGGCAGTGCACGTCGGCCGGATCGGCGACCCAGGTGTCCATCCGCGCCGCCAGTTCGGGCACGCTAGCGGCGCCGCCCTTCCACAGCAGCACAGCCGTGTTGCTGCGCGACGAGCCGCGCTCGGCCGCCGCCGCGACGGCGGCGCTGCCGAACAGCTCGCGTGGCTCGGGGAACGGCGTGCTGGCAACGCAGGCGGCGAGCCGCGGCTCGCGTCCGGCGGCGCGCACGGCCCAGTAGCCGCCGAGGCTGAAGCCGACGAGCGCGAGCTTCGCCGGGTCGACCCCGCGCTCCAGCAGGCAGTCGATCGCCGCGCCGATCGGTCGCTCCGACTCGCCCGTCCAGTGCAGCCCGTCGAGCGCGGTCGCGTTCGACCCGGGCAGATCGACGATCGCCACGTTCAGGCCGCGCTCCCAGGCGCCGCGGCCGATCGTGAAGAAGATGTTCTCGAGCGCCGAGTCCGCCCCGCCGACGACGAGCAGCGTCGGCGCCGAGGGATCGCTCGCGCGGAGCAGCATCGCCGGCAGCTGCGCACCCTCGTAGGGCACGCCGAAGAACTCGGCGGGCAGCCCGAGCAGGTCGATCGCTTCGCGGAAGGTTGCCTGCGTCTCGCGCAGCAGCTGCGTCAGCAGCTCGCCAGGATCGCAGAACTGCCACGCGGAGCGTGCGCTGGCGGCCGCCTTCAGCAACGCCCCGCCGCGGTGCGCCGCCGCCCTCGCGCGAGCGCGTCGGCCGCGAGCGAGCGCTGCAGCTCGGCGTGCGCACGGAACTGCCGCGTCCAGCTCTCGGGATCGCCGTCCTCGATCCCGCGCGCGAGGGCGAACAGCTCACCGACGTCGAGCGCGCCCGCCTTCGACCAGCCCATCGCCGCGACGAAGAACGTGTCCATGTCCGGATCCTCGAAGCGATAGCGCATCGAGGTGCGCTGGAACTCCTCAGCCGTCCGCCTCATGTCGTGCTGCCTCCTGTCCACGTCTCTGGCAATCTGCCCACTGCCGCAAGCGACGATATCACAAACAAGCCAGATGGCTGGTTTGTGTGTTACGATGCGCGGCACGATGACCGACGTGACCCGCGATCCCCGAGACCGCAGCTCTACCGACTGCGCCCGCACCCGCCGCACAGATCGACCCTCTGCCGATGGCCTGGGCGGGAGCCCCTCATGAGGCGCCACGGACGCCACGATTCGACATGAGCTCTGCGTCCTGCACCCGCTCCTCGCCCACGACGCCCGATCGATCCTCCTGGTCGGGATTTGCCATCGCCGCCTCGACGGTGTTCGTGCTCGCCCTGTCGGTGACCCTGCCGACGGCGCTCTACTCCAGCTACGCGACCCGATATGGCTTCGGCTCTGGTGTGCTGACGCTGATCTTCGCCGCCTACGTCGTCGGGAACTTGGCCGTGCTGCTGGGCCTCGGAGGCCTTGGCGACCATGTGGGGCGGCGGCCGGTCCTGTTCGCCGCGGTGCTCACGGCAATGGCCGGCACGGTGCTGTTCATCCTCGCCGACAGCGTCGCGTTGCTGTTTGTCGCACGGTTTGTTCAGGGCGCAGCGCTCGGGCTCGTGTTCGAGGCCTCCACCGCAGCGCTGGTCGACCTGCACCCCACCCATGACCATGACCGGGCGGCCTTGGCCTCGACCGTGGCCATCGTCTCGGGGCAGGGGGTGGGGGCGCTCATGGGCGGGGTGTTCGGCGAATGGCTTCCGGAGCCGCTTCGATTGGTGTGGCTCGTGTACCTCGCAGCACTGATCGTCGTCTTCGTCCTGCTCCTGCTCGTTCCGAACGACGCAAGGCTCGGATCGGGGTGGCTCCGCCCGACGCGACTCGCCGTGCCTTCTTCGATGCGAGCGCTCTTTATTGCCTACGCCGTCGGCGTATTCGCCATGAGCGCCGTCGTCGGGCTGTACAGCTCGCTGACCCCGTCGTTCCTTCATACGCTGCTCGGCCTGTCGAGCCTCGTCCTCGCCGGAACGGTGACGTTCGTGCTGATGCTTGCCTCCGTGCTGACCCAGCTCGTGTGTCGTTCGTTGAACTCGCGCAAGGCCGGGATGAGCGGTCTTCTGATCGTCACGGCAGGGCTCATCGTGGTGACGGCCGCGGCGGCGATCTCGTCTCTGGCATTGCTGCTGGCCGGCAGCGCAGTCGCCGGGATCGGCCAGGGCCTCGCGTTCATGGGTCTGCTCGCCGGGGTCAGCGATGCTGCTCCTGACGACCAGCGTGGCGAGGTCGTGAGCACCTTCTACGTTGCCAGCTGGCTGGGAGCTGCGCTCCCGGTACTCGCCGTCGGATTCGCGGCTCCGGCGATTGGGCTGCTCCGATCCGCGTGGATCTTCACGGCCGTGATCGCCGTCATCTCACTCGGGGCAATGGTCGGCTTGCTCAAACTCAAGCACACCACGGCCGGCGGATAGGTCCCGGCCGACGCACCCTCGCAAAGGTGGAGGGTGCTGAGATGACGACCTTCGGTTTGCGATTGGGGACTAGTGCCCCTGCCGCGGTTTCGGCCGGCCTGCGAGGCTGGTGGGGTCAGGTCCAGTGCGTCTCTCCGGAGGTGAGGCAGCGATGCATGTCTACTTCAACGATGCCCAGTTCGGCTTCCAGACGCTCCGGCTGCTCGGCTCGGCCGCCTCGGGTGACGCTGAGGCTGGCGAGGTTTTGTCGACCGCGTATCGCATCCGGGAGGGCGACTTCGAGAGCTGGACTGCCGAGTGGCTGAAGACCGCTCAGCGGGTGCACGAGATTGCCGAGCGAAGTCGGGAGCGCGGCCACAGGGTCAGCGCCCGGGAGGCCTATTTTCGGGCTTCCAACTACTACCGCGCCGCCGAGTTCTACCTCCACGGCGACCCGAGCGACCCTCGCATCATCGACTTTTCCCGCAGGGCGCGGGCCTGTTTCGAGCAGGCACTCGAACTCAGCACCCTGGCCGTCGACTGCGTCGCGATCCCCTACCAGGGCATCGCGCTTCCCGGCTACTTCTACCGTGCAGACGAGGCCGAGGGGAGGGCTCCCACGCTCATCGTGCACACCGGGTATGACGGTACCCAAGAGGAGCTCCGTGCCCACGCGATGGCCGCCACCGCCCGCGGCATCAACTGCCTCACGTTCGAGGGACCGGGGCAGGGAGCGGTGATCCGCGAGCAGGGCCCCGGCTTTCGGCCGGACTGGGAGGCGGTGGTCACGCCGGTCGTCGACTACGTGCTGGACCTTCCGACGGTCGATCCGGAGCGCATCGCCCTCTTGGGCATCAGTTTCGGCGGTTACCTGGCACCTCGGGCCGCGGCGTTCGAGCACCGGCTCGCGGCGTGCATCGCCAACGGAGGCGTCTTTGACTTCATGGCGAATCGGTTGCCGAGCGGCATGTCGCGCCAAGCCGCCATCGACTGGGTGCGCAGCGATCCGAGCGGGTGCGACGAGGTGATGCGAGCGATGATGGATGCGAGTACCGACTCCAGGTGGGGCATAGAGAACGGGATGTTTACCTTCGGGGCCTCTTCCCCGGCCGGATATTTCCTCAAGGCCCTTGACTACACGCTGGAGGGGATCGCCGAGAAGATCACCTGTCCGACGCTCGTGATCGACTCTGAGGGCGACCTGTGGTATTCGGGGCAGGCAAGGCAGCTGTTCGACGCGCTTACTTGCGACAAGACCTTCCAGCTCTTTACCGCCGAGGAAGGCGCGGAGGACCATTGCCAGGTCGGCTCTCCGCTGCTGTCCGCGCAGCGCATGTTCGACTGGCTGGAGGAAACGCTCGGCCGCGTGGGGTCCCTCACGTAGGTCGGAGCCGCCATCCATGACCAGCCTCGCGTCGCCGCCTCCAGGTAGCGCGACGCTGAGCAGGTCGAAATTAGTCGGGACTGCTGGGCCAACCTGCAGCATCGAACACTGCTAGCGGGTCAAGGTAGTCCCGCCACCACGTCACTTTGCTGTTCTTGATCGTGACGATGGAGACGAAGCGATTGTTGTACGGACGGCCCGTCTGCACTGATTCGCCGTGTGTCGGCGCTACGCACGGTCATATAGCGGCGGCGATGGCACTTGGCGCTCAAGGCGTGTGGACGGGATCGATCTGGCTGACGGTTGCGGAGGCAGCCACAGAGCCCTGGGTGGTGGAGAACCTTCTGACCAGGACGAGCTCAGGGTCAAAGTGAGCCTCGTCATAGAGGACGGCCGTGCCACCCATGAAGAACGCGTTCCACATTGCCCACTGGGCATTTCCGTGCATTAGAGGAGCAACCGCCATCACGACCACCCGTGCCGGCTCATCGATCGAGATCCGATCGGCCAGCTCCGTTGCATCCGAGATCGGCGGGCCGCCCCATCCTCCACCTCCCAAAGCCGCAAAAAAGATGTCTTCGTGACGCCAGATGACCCCTTTCGGCATGCCAGTGGTGCCGCCCGCGTAGAGGATGTAGAGATCATCTGCAGTGCGGAGGTCGATTCGGACAACAGCTGCCGCGTATTGATCCTGACCGGCTCGATTTTGAGCCAGGATCCCCACGCGCTCACCCGCTCTGATCCCCGTCGAGCGAAGGTGATCGGCGAATCGGTTGGCCCTCTCGTCAAGTTGACGGCAGGTGAGGCCCGACGATCCAGCCACCACAAGTGCCAGACGGTGAGGAACGGTATCGACGACGATCTCGAAGAGGTCGGCCAAGTTGAACTGTCGCTGCTTCAAGGCGTGCCCTCTCCGCCCACTAGTACGGCAGCAGCCAATCGGGTCCTGAGCTGCGGGGACGCGCGAGGCTGTAGAAACTCGTGACGTGAGCGCAGCCGCCTCTGAATCATGTGTTTGTGCTGACAAATGAATCTAAGGCGGCTGCTGCTGCCAGGATAGGGGCAGGGCGGGCGCTGCGGGAGAGGTCTGCCCTGATGGGGCTGCTGCGGTCGTGCTTCGCCCGGACGCAGACCTGGCTGCAGGCGGGGAAATACATGTCCGCGCTGGCTGGCGAGCTCCCGTCGCGGAACTGCTGGTCGGTCGCGGAACACGTCGGGGACCGGACGCCGGACAGGTCGCAGCGGTTGCTGAGCCGCGCCTCGTGGGACGAGCAGGCGGCGATGAGCCAGGTCAGGAAGTACGCGGCGGTCGGCCTGGACGATGCGGCCCGCCGCTCCCGCCTGGCCAGGCAGCCGACGCCGACGACCTGCGCCGCAGCGGGCAGGCATCGGCCCCCTCGCACAGACGAGGTACACGCCAGGTCAATGCCAGGTCCATCGCCGGGCGGAGAAATCAGCCGTGCGACAGCTCGAACCAGGTCACCGCCCGCCGCGCCGCCGCCACCCCCACCGCGCCGCGAGGCCCGCAACGAGCTGAAGCCCGCGACCGCCTTCCGCATCCCGGCCAGCAGGACCCAGTTCCGGCACCCCAGGCCCGCCCCGGTCACTGACCTCGACTCGGACCATGCCGTCCCCCGCCCTGACCGCGACAGTGACCGTGACCGTCTCCCCGGGAGCGCCCGAGCCGCTGTGCCGGACACTATTACCGAAGAGCTCGCTCACCAGCAAGACGGCCGCATCCCCGCACGGGTGACCGGGGCCGAGCACCCCGCCTACGAACGTACGGGCGACCCGCGCCCGCTCCGCCCGCCCGCCCGGCAAGCGTCACGCTCTCCCGGACCGCCAGCCCAGCCATCAAGGCACCCGCCTTCCCGGCCGCCCTCGTCCCCGGGAAATCACGCGGGCCGGGCGGACACACGGGGATGCACGCCCGACTCGGCGGCGCACGTCAAGCCCGAACACGCCCCCGGGCCGGGCACCCGCACCCCATCAAGCGGCTACGCACACCGCTCCCTGGCCCCCGTCCCCGTCCGTATGTGTCCGTGGACCCCGCAACACAGCGGTCTACAGCGCGACAAGGTGACACGCGCCGGGACAGAGAAGAAACGGCCCGCATAGCCGCGTTTCCGCAGCCAGCGGGCCGTTTTCGCAGGTGGTGGCAGGTGTTGGGTTCGAACCAACGTAGGCTGAGCCGACGGTTTTACAGACCGCTCCTGCCTTCACCTCCACACTGCCACTGACCTGCGCAAACGATGCTGGATGATGCTCATGCCAGGCGCGCTGTACACCATATGTACGCATGCCGGCGCTCCCGCAGGGCCGATCCTACGGACAGCCACGTACAGGCCCCTGCAGGAGCCGGGGAACTCCCAAATCCGCAGGCAGAAGCACTGGCCGCAAGGCACCCGTCCAGCGAGGGCGCCTTCGCGTGGACTCAGCTGCCAACGACGCCGCGCAACCCAGGACATCTGGACACACCGCATATCTACCAGCCCTCATCCACCTGCCGTCTACCTCTGATGCACCTTCCATGTGTTCTTCACGGAGTCCGTACCATTCCGCAGCATGGGCGAGCCCACCCGAATCACGCTGCGGTGAGCGCCCGCCGCTAGCCAGTCACTGTCAACACCGTTTGAATCTGCCCCCCGTGCATCACGCGATGGCCGCTCGCGCCAGCGGGTTCGGCGTCTAAAATGACCTGGTGATCGCGATCGCCTGGCAGTTGAGACAAGGCACCGAGAGCGCCGCCGAGGTGGACATCGACGTGCACCACGGCGACGTGGCGCAGGCCGCGTTCTATGACGATCCGCGGGTGCTCACGATCAGCCTGCACCAGCATCCGGCGATGCTGTTTTCCTGCACCGGCCTGCCCGCCGGTACCGGCGGGCCCGGCGCCGAGGGATCAGCGGTCAACGTTGCGCTGCCCGGCAGGGTCAGGGATACCAGCTGGCTGCGCGCCTTCCATGCGATCATCCCGTCGCTGCCGTGGCAGTTCCGGCAGCATGCGCTTGTCAGCGAGCACGGCTGCGATACGCAGCGGCTAGCCGCTTGAGGTTCCATGATCTCCAAAAGTTTGGTTTTTAGGGAGGTTATGCCGCGGCTGAGCCGGGCTGGATGCCCAGGTGGCTGAACAGCTTGGCCATGTCGGTCCGGAGATGTTCGTAGTCCTGGTCGATGGGGGTCAGCCTGGCCGGGACGTGGTCGTGCCGGCGGATCTGGACGCCGGCCAGGATCGGGGCGATGACGTGGTCCCGGAGGGTGAGCAGTGCCGATATGGTCCGGGCGGCCGGGCCGGGCAGATAGTAGCGGCGGGTGCGCGGGGGTTTGGCGATGAGCTGCTTGCCGCGGAGTTTGCGCAGGTCGTAGGCGGCCTGGCGGGTGTTGTAGGTGGCGTGGGTCTGCCCGGTCATGGCGTGGACTTTGGCGGTCATGTCGGCCACGGTGAACCCGTCGGGAGATGCGGCGAGGGCGAGCACGGCGGCCAGGGCGGCGCGGGATCCGGGGCTGGCCGGGACCAGGACGGCGGGTGTGCCGGGTCCGAGGGCCGGCGGGCTGGTAGGGACGACCAGTGATTACCGGGCGTGATACGCCGATCGTGCGCTGATGATCCGGCGCGGTGGTGCTGACCGCGCAGTGGTTTGGCCCGTCAGCTCACTGGGGACCGTACGTTGCTCGAGTCAATGGCTGGCGGGCGCGGGCGCCGGGACGGGACTGGGTAGAAGTCCTCGGTTGGCGGGTCACAGCGGACACGAGCCGGCGGGTCCCCGACCGCCAGCCTCTCTACGGCGCTGAGGAGCCGGGCCACGTCGCGTTCGGAGGTAAGCGGCGTGCCCGGACAGGCGTCATGCGCTCAAGGGGGGTACCCGGTGATCAAGCACACCGGCAGGCAGACCAGGGAATCCCAGGCCGCGGGTGAAGAGCGCGTGCACGCGTTTGAGGGCCGTGTGACAGCGCTGGCTGAGACGGTCCGCGTCCTGGCACACGGCCTAGAGGACCTTCCCACCACTGAGCCAGGAGGAACCGGCGTCAACGGCCAGATCGGACAGGCGGTTGCGCGGCTGGTGTCAGGTGACGTTCGGCCTGCCTGACCGGGACTTCAGGCTCTAGGCGGCCTTGTCCCTGCCGGGCATATTCAAGAAGTCTGCGAGGCGAGAGAGGGAGCTGGACACCGTGAACCGCCTAGGGAAACCGGGTTCACGGCGGGAAGGCTGAGGAGCCTGACAGCCAGGAAGCTGGACGGCGACCCCTAGGACCTGATCCGGACAATGTCGGCGAAGGGAGATCGCCTCGCGGGCCGTTTTCTTGACCGGCTGCAGGGGCGGCGTCGGCCGCCAAGTTCTTCCCCCTACCGCGTCAGGCCGTTTCCGGGAAGTTACTTGCACGGTTTGCCCGCGGCAGAGCTGGGGGAGCCCGTGGAACGTAATCGCCTAGACACCGGTCCGGACAATCTAGTCGTGGCAGCCCAGGCGGTAGGCGTCACTGATCCTCGCGTGCTGGAGGTGATCCGGTGCACGCCCCGGGCGGCGTTCGTGCCGACCGCCTACGTCACCAGGGCCTATGACGATGCGCCCATCCCCATCCCGCACCGTCAGGTGACGACCCAGCCGTCGTTGTCGGCTGCGATCATCGCGGCGCTCGGCCTGACGGGCGCGGAAGAGGTATTCGAGGTCGGCACCGGCTATGGTTACCAGACCGCGCTGCTGGCCCGGCTCGCCGCCCGCGTGGTCAGCATGGACATCTGGCCGGATCTGGCCGAGCAGGCGCGCCGCAACCTGGCCGCGCAGGGCATCGGCAACGTGGTGGTCCTGACAGGGGACGGAACCGAGGGAGCCCCGGATCTCGCCCCGTTCGACGCGATCGTGGTTTCCGCCGCCTATCCAAGTGTGCCGTCGCCGCTGGCCGCCCAGCTCAGGACGGGGGGGCGCCTGGTCCAGCCGGTCGGCCCCGGGGGCGGGGAAGATGTCGTCCTGTATCAGAAGGAGCAGGACGGCCTGCGGCGGATGCGGGTCGTCACCGCGGCCAGCTTCGTCCGGCTCCACGGCCGACACGGCTTCCCCCTGCCAGAGCCATGACAGCAGCGTGCCGGATGCGGCGCCAGAGGTCGCGGTAAGGATCGGAAGCGAGACCTGGTCAGGGTCAGCCGACAGGGCCTATGAGACCGTAATGGCCGTCGTAGCGGTGGTAGATCAGGTTGCCGCGACCTGTTTCGGCGTTGACGAAGAACAAGAAGGGCTGGCCCTCGGCCTCCAGCCGTGCTGCCGCCTCGGCCACTGGCAGGCGCGGTGCCGGCATCTTGCGGACGGTGATCGACGGGTCGACCGGGCCCAGCTGCCGGGTCCGCGGGTGAGCCAGCGCTAGCCGGTAGCCGTCTGCGGTCCGCCAGATCACGCTGTCCTCGCCGGTGGACTTCTCGGTGAACAGGTGGAAGTCGTAGTCCAGCAGCTCGGCCTCGGCGGCGGCCTCATCCGGTGTCTGGCGGGCCAGCGCGTAGGACTTGTGCCGCACAATGGTCCGCTCCCCTGGCGGGCGGGGGAAGTAAGGCAGCCGCGGCGCCGGCAGGCTCTGGTGCCGCCATTCGCCGGGCCCGGCTACCGGCCGGCCGCCACGGACCGCTTCCCAGTTCGGCGCGGCGCGCTCCAGCCGGATCCGCAGCCGGTCGCAGGCGTGCTCCACCGCTTCGCGCATTGTCCCGCCCGCTGCCTGGGCCCGGACCAGCCGCCCGTTCAGGTCGACGCTCACCTGGGCGATCGCCGGGCGCTCCACCGCCGGATCCGCGGCCATGGTCAGCTTGACTCGGGCGAACAGCACCGGCTCGGACGCCGCCCGCACCAGCGAGCTGACCCGGTGCGCGGCGAAGCCTGCCATGTCTTCGGGCACCGCGCCCCGCGTCTCGGCCTGTACCTGCACTGTCTGCGCATCTGCCATGATGACAATCGCTCCCTTCACTGTCCCCGGACCGCTGCCCAGGCCTAGAGCGCCGTGCGGCACGGCTGCCAGGGCTGGCCCGGATCCTGCCTGCGGGCGTTGATGTCAGCGCCCTCCGGCAGTGGCCGACCCGGCGGCGGAAGGCCCGGCAGCGGCCGGCTCGGCCCCGGTCGGCTCAAGCAGTTCCCGCAGATCGGCGGGGAGCAGCCCGAACGCATGCGCCACCACCCCGGCCGACATGTGCCGCCGGGCCACGGCAGTGACAATCCTGGCCGCTTTGGCCACGTCGGAGTCATGGACCCGGGCCTCGCGGGCGAACCGCCTTATGTACTCGGCGCGGTCATACTTCTGCGGAACCCGG
>Ga0208042_1000028_pt1 | contig 59845 bp, 49 predicted proteins | sample Sb_taG_10_FD_187708 | JGI IMG/M metagenome (GOLD analysis project Ga0208042, IMG submission 187708) | Peat soil microbial communities from Weissenstadt, Germany - Sb_50d_7_NC metaG (SPAdes) (version 2) | ecosystem: Environmental > Terrestrial > Soil > Wetlands > Peat | place: Germany... | reverse complement strand
TGCCATGCCAGCGAAATTCAGTAACGGCTGGACATAGTTGATTTGATGCATCCGGCCTTCCGCGCCGAATTTGAGGTCATGTGAGCCCTTGTTCCACTAAGGGTTCCTACGAGGTGGTGAACTTGTTGTCCTTCGCGAAGATAGCTCCAGGGCTGAGTTCCAATGTTGTCGCTTGACCCGCCGGCCGGCGTGTAGTTCCCAATGCTAACAAAGGGGAGCTGCGGAAAGCCGGAGGTATCCAGGTAGGTGGGCAGCCCCAGCGTTGCCGATGGAGACATGCCCTTGTACTTTGCCTCATTGAAGATGCCCTCTCCCCCCGGCCCAAAGGCCCGCAGGAGCCCGTAAGTAACGTTCAGCATCAATGTGGGACTGAACGTGTGGGTGTGATTGATGGCCACCGAGTGCGTCGGCCCGCCAGTCTGGCCATAGTCGCAGGGATCGGCGACGTTTCCGAAGCAGTTCAGCGGAGCGCTTCCGCCCCAGTCCCTTGAGAACCGGCCGCTCAATAAATCCCTGTCGCTGAAACGATGGTCAATCTTGATATCGAACTGGTTCTTGGTGCTGTGGGCGGCCGCAGAGCCCTGCCAGTTCGTGTACGGAGTGTAGGCAGAGGTTCCCACAGCGAGATTAGGCAGCGGAAAGTACGACATCAACTTCATCGCGCCCGGATCGATCAGATTCCCAGGTGTAGCCGGAAGCTGAATGGAAGAGGCAATCCGGCGGCTTCGGCTCGTTGCAGATACTCGTGGACGGTTCCGAGACCAATCGAGCAACTGCGGGCGATCTGCCGGAGCCCCAGGCCCACTTCAAATCTCAATCTAAGAACTTCTTTGGTCTTGCGCACGGACAATCTCCTGGCTGGCAAGCTGATCCTCCCTTTCGGGGGAGGCTGCTTGCCATTGTGTTGTCCAGCGCCGTTGACCTGTGGAAATTAATCCGGCGAAGCCGAATGCGGTTCCGGGATCGGCCTGAAACTGTTCGGCTTCATCCAGAGTTAGGAGCCTTAGAGTAACTTGGTAGCCTTAGTAAGTTACCAGCTTAGTCAGCTGGACGGTGGATTCTACAGCCTTCCAATCTTTTCTGAACGCTAGCAGGCATCCGCCATTCTCCACTTCTACGAGGACCACGTGACATAGTCCACGCGCCAGTTGCACCGTTTGCCGGACCGCAGCCGACTTCCCATTCCTAAATCGGGCAGCCTCCTTGATCCCCGTAGCCCAGGAGTTTGAAGCCAAAAAGGTGTTACAAGGCGAACTGCCGCTGAAACGATTTGTCCGGAGTCACAACGGGAGGTGATCGCGCCAATTCCCTATGGTTGTGGCGCGGCGGCCTGAAGTTCGATTTGACCGCGCAAATCAACATCCGTAGCGCCTTTGCAGCGCAGAGTTTTTGGCGCAACAAGCGCAAGGCCGAAGGGCTTAGTATCTCACGCGGAAAGCCTACCATGGATCGCATCGCCTGACTTCGGCGCGCTCCACGCGAAGTGTTAATTCTTCAGAAAGGAGGATCTCGGTGTGATGCGCGAGCGGCAGGAAGCGCTATAATCTTCGTGTAATTCCGCCCTCTCGTCGAACCCGGAGGAATCAGGTGAAGACAATCCGGCCGGTTGTGTTGCGAAAATTCAAAGAAGAAGACGGGCCTTCGGTTCGCCTCAAGATCGGTTCCGTTTTCAGGCAGCGATTCCGAACAGCATGCCCACGTACCGCGCCTGGCCGGCCGGATCTTCCTTTGCTACCCACCTGACTCTGCCCTTCCGAATCATGTTGACCGCCTCAATACCCTGTAACGTTCGCCAAGCACTGCGAAACGAGCCATAGCCCATCGCGAGCCAGGCGCGGCGTTTGACGGTTCGATGGTCCTGCTCGACGATGTTGTTGAGGTACTTACACTGACGCACGCGACAACGTCGCCGCAGCGTGCCCTCGTCCTTTAGCTCCTGAATCGCGGCCGGATACGCGGGGTTCTTATCCACGTTGATGACGCGGGGCTGAACATTCGCTGCATCCGCGAAAACCTTACGAAAGAACCGCTTGGCTGAAGCAGCATCGCGCTTGGCGGTGAGCAGGAAATCAATGGTCTGCCCGGTCGAGTCCACCGCCCGGTACAGGTACCGATCTTGGCCTTTCACCTTAATATAGGTCTCGTCGACCCGGTAGGACTTGTTGGTCGGCTTCAGGTGAGGACGGCAGCGCTTATCGAGTTCCGGCCCGAAGACTTGGACCCACCGCCAGATGCAGGAAGCGTGGACCCGAAGGCCCCGTTCAGTCATGAGATCCGCCACCTGCCGGTAGCTCAGCGGGAGGCGCAAGTACCAACGCACACAGACGAGGATGATTGGACCTTCGTAATGCCGCCAGAAGAAAGGATCGGTCGGCCGAATCGGCATCGCTTTACGCTACCGCAGTCCGATTCCGGTTTTTCGCAACACAACCGAAATTCTTGCCCTCGTTGTAACCTTTGCCCCCTTCGCGACTCTTAGTTAAATATGGTGCCGAAGGAATGCCAATCCGTCTCGGACCTCGAGGTGGTGGATCGGGTTCGCGCGGGCGAAACCGGATTGTACGAGCTGCTCATGCGACGCTACAACCAGCGCCTGTATCGGACGATTCGCTCAGTATTGACCGATGAGACCGAAGCCGAGGACGTGCTGCAGGAAGCGTGGGTGCGTGCGTACGAGCACCTGGACCAGTTCCGTGGGCTCGCCCTTTTTGCCACGTGGTTGACGCGGATCGCTTTTCATGAGGCCCTGGCGCGCAGCCGGAAAGGGAAGCGTTGGACGCAGATTGAAGACCAATCAGGGGAGGTCATTGCCGAAGTGAATCGCCGACAGACGACATCTACGACACCGGAGACGGAAGCGATCCGGGGCCAGTTGGGGCAGATGCTCGAAGCCGCAGTGGACGCGCTGCCGGAAAGGTATCGCTCTGTGTTCGTGCTGAGGGAAGTGGAGCAGTTGAGCACCACCGAGACAGCGGATTGCCTCGGGTTATCCGAAGAAGCGGTGAAAACGCGCTTGCACCGCTCGCGCGCCCTGCTGCGCCGCGACCTGGAAAGCCGCATCGGACCAGCCATCGCTGAAGCTTACTCGTTCCTGGGGGCCCGGTGTGACCGGACCGTCGCGCGCGTTCTCAAGCGAATCGGGGCGTGATGGACCTTCAAACCTCTAGCGCGGCGCGGTCCCACTTGGCAAGGCGCGCGCCTGCATCGTAGGTGCTTTCAAGAAATTCGTGTAACGCCTGCTCGGGAGACTCCGCGCGGCGCACGTCGTCATACATGAGAATGAATTCCGAGAGTTGCGGGTTCCAACCGGCGGCCGCGGGCCGTATGAGCTCTTTTTCGATGCCAGCCGGCTGAGGAACGGTGTAAGAGTAGTACGCCGGACCGTCCACGGCGCCGCCTCCAGGCCAAAAGCCGGCGCTCGAGACCTCGTGCGAATACGCCGGGCCGCTGATCACACCTTTGCGCGGCGGCGCCGTTCGCCCGGAAAAGCGAGTGCAGGCGAGGTCGAAACTGCCCCAGAAGAAGTGAACCGGGCTGCATTTGCCCGTGAACTTCGCGCGGAATTGCTGCAGCACTTTGGCGCTGGAAACTAGTATGCGCCAGAAGCTATGCGCGTACCGGGCATCATACGAGCAATTGGCATAATCCTGGTCGAACGGCACGGCGTCCCCAACTTCCTGGGGCTTGAGATCGATTTCCACAGCGACGCCTAACGATTTCAAGACTTCGAAAAGGCCGCCATAGAAGCTGGCAACGGACTCCGCCCGCAAGGGCCGCGATCTGATGTCACCCTCACTGGTGCAAATCGTCAGCTCATGCTTCTGAAAATCAAACTGGATTTCGAAGACGCCAGGCGGGTACGGCACGGGTCCCGTAGTCAGACCGCGGGAATTGACGTACAAAGTAACATGCCACCAGTGATTCAAGGGTGGGGACAGCGCCATGCGAATCTTGCCGGCGATCTGCGTCCACATGTGAAGGGTGCGGTACGTATCCTGCCATTCGTGTAGTGGCAGGGGCGGCCAACGATCTACGTCACTCATAAGTTCAGTGTCGCAAACGCATTGAATGTGGGGAAGGTCGCGAACGGAACGCGCTGCCCCTGATAGAATCGCTGCATGACCCGGCGTGCATTCGTCGGCGCGGCTGCTGCCACGCTCGCAGCTTTCCCTGGAAAGCCGATCCGGCTCGGCGGTCCGATCTTTCTCAAGAGTGATGATCCGAGCGAACTGGCGCGTGAGCACCGCCGGCTGGGCTACAGCGCGGCATACTGCCCGGAAGCCAAGGTTGAGGACACGGCGCGGGTACGGGAAATCGAGAAGGCGTTCGCGGCCGAAAATGTCGTCATCGCCGAGGTTGGCGCGTGGGTCAACATGCTCGATCCGGATGCCGAAAAGCGCGGCAAGAACCTCCGTTACGTGACGGAGCGGTTGGCGCTCGCCGAGGCCGTGGGAGCGCGATGCTGTCCGGACATCGCCGGTTCGTATAATCCAAAGGTCTGGTACGGGCCGAACCCCAAGAATCTCTCGCAGGAATTTTTCGACGCCACGGTCGACAACTGCCGTCGTGTGATCGACGAAGTCAAGCCGAAGCGAACGAAATTCACTATTGAGATGATGGGCTGGAGCCTGCCGGATGGGCCAGATTCCTATTTGAAGCTGCTCCGCGCAGTGGATCGCGCGGGTTTCGCCGTCCACATGGACGTATGCAACGGCGTCAACAGTCCGGACAAGTTCTATCACAATGGTGAGTTCATCTCCGAGTGTTTCCGCAAGCTGGGACCGTGGATTGCCTCGTGCCACGCCAAAGATTTGCAGTGGATTCCAGAAATGAACTTGCACTTTGTGGAAGTGATTCCTGGCCGCGGCGAGGTGGACTACCGCGCATATCTCACCGAACTTTCGAAACTTCCGGTGGATGCGCCCCTGATGCTCGAACACCTGAAGGCTGCCGAGGAATACGATGAAGGGAAGCGCTACATCATGAAAGTAGCGAATGAAATCGGGCTGAGGCTCGCATGAGGAGTGATATGGACCGAAGAACGTTTTTGACTGCCAGCGCCGCGGCTGCGCTGATGCGCCCGGCGATGAGCGGTGCGCCAGGTCGCCTGCCGATCAAGAAGGCAGTGGAATTCGAAATGCTGCCGAACAAGGTAAGCATCGCGGACCGCCTGCAAATGGCACGCGACGCCGGTTTCGAGGAGATCGAGTGCCCCACCATGCCGGACGAGCACGAGGCCGAGGAAGTGAAGAAGGCCGCGGAGAAATCGGGGCTGCGCATCCACTCGGTCATGAACATGGCGCACTGGGACTATCCGCTCTCATCTGCCGATCCCGCGGTTGTGGCAAAGAGCGTGGAGGGCATGCAGACCAGCCTGCGCAACGCGCATTTCTGGGGAGCGGATACGGTGCTGCTGGTGCCGGCGGTGGTGAACCCGCAAACTTCTTATCGAGATGCCTGGACACGGTCGCAAGAACAGATCCGGAAACTAATCCCGATGGCGGAAGAGCTGAAGGTGATCATCGGGATCGAGGAAGTATGGAACAAGTTTCTGCTCAGCCCACTGGAGATGGCGCATTATATCGATGAGTTCCATAGCCCCTGGATCCGCGCGTACTTCGACGTCGGCAACGTGGTCTTCTATGGATATCCGCAGGACTGGATTCGCACGCTGGGCAAGCGCATCATCAAGCTGCATATAAAGGATTTCAAATACGAGCACGACAAGACCGAGTGGACCAATCTGCGGGATGGCTCGATCGATTGGAAAGAAGTACACAAGGCGCTGGGCGAGATCGGTTATAAGGGAACGGCGACGGTGGAGCTGGAAAAGGGCAACGAGGCCTACCTGAAAGAAGTGAACCGGCGCTTCGAGCTGATCCTTTCCGGAGCATAGGAGGCCCCGAAAATGGCCAAATTCCTGATCGGCGTATTGACCGGCATCATCCTAACCGGGCTAATTCTGTTGATCGGCATCTTCGCTATCGCGCGGATGCGGGAAAAAACCCCGACGGTGGCGGATGGCTCAACCCTCATGCTGGAGTTGGAGGGAGACATCCCGGAGAAGGCGCCGGTGGAGTTTCCCATCCCCTTCCTCGAACAGCGAACGCCCCCGACAGTAACCGACGTCTGGGCCGCGCTGCGCAAGGCGGCGGCCGACAATCGCATCAAGGCGATTGTGTTCGAACCGCGGGATCTGCGAATCGGGTGGGGCAAGCTCGAAGAAATCAGGGCCGATCTCGAAAACTTCAGGAAGTCCGGCAAGCCGATCTATGCGTACTTGAAGACGCCGGGCACGCGCGAATACTACCTGGCAACAACAGCAACGCGGATCTACATGGACCCGGAAGACGAGCTGAATCTGAAGGGCATGCGCTTCGAGCTGATGTATTTCAAGAAGACCCTCGATAAGCTGGGAGTGCAGATAGAGGTCGAGCACGCCGGCAAATACAAGGACTTCGGCGACATGTTCACGCGGGCCAACATGAGCCCGGAAACCAAGGAGGTGCTCACCAGCATCCTGGACGATCTCTACGGCAACCTGGTGCGGCGGATCGGCGAAGCGCGCAAGAAGACGCCGGATCAAGTCCGCGCCACAATCGACCAGGGACCGTTCCTTTCCCCGCACGCGCAAGAGCAGGGGCTGGTGGATGGTCTGCTCTATGAAGATCAAATGTACGGCGAAGTCAAGGCGAAAGTCGGAGACCTGAAGAAAGTTTCCCTGCGGGACTATCTGAGGGTTCCGCCGGCCGGTCCGGAGGGCAAGCAGCGTATTGCGCTAATCACAGCCCAGGGCGACATTTCGCGGGGCGACAGCGGTTCGGATATATCGGGCGACAGCGGGATTGAGTCGGAAGGATTCGACAAACTCCTCGAGCGCGTGGGCAACGATAGCGGGGTGAAGGGGGTCATCGTACGCATTGATTCGCCGGGCGGCGAGGTGTTTGCCTCGGATGCCATCTGGCGCGAAATGAATTTGTTGAGCAAGAAGAAGCCGATGGTAATCTCGATGTCGGATACCGCGGCGTCGGGCGGATACTACATCGCGATGACGGGCGACCCCGTGGTCGCGTATCCGGGAACGTTCACTGGCTCAATCGGCGTGGTGTTCGGGAAGGCCAACCTGCACGGGCTATACGACAAATTGGGGATCAGCAAGGATCTTTTGACCCGCGGCCGATACTCGGATATTGATTCCGACTACGAACCGCTCTCAGCCGATGGACGGTCCAAGCTCCGCCAGGCCATCGATGAGGACTACCAGAGCTTCGTGACCAAGGTGGCTGCGGCGCGCCGGCGAAAGTTCGATGAGATCGAGCCTCTGTCACAAGGGCGTGTCTGGCTGGGATCACAGGCCAAGGCGAACGGGCTCGTCGATGAACTCGGCGGGCTGGACCGTGCCCTGGATCTGGTCAAGGAAAAGGCCAAAATCCCAAAAAGTGAGCGGGTCATGCTGGTCAGCTATCCGCCCAAGCGAAGCGTGTTTGATCTCCTGTTCGGGCAGCCGCCCGAGGAGGCCCTGGAGTCGCGCCTCGGGGGAGTCCTGAAGCTCTCTCAGCTACGGCTGTGGGCGCGCGGCGGCTTGATGCGGCTGATGCCGTACACCATTGACGTCCGCTAACGGCGAGCTAGCGAAAAAAATCAAGAAAGTTATTGCGGCTGCGCGCCGTGCTGCGTCATATTGGACACAGGCGCAGTAACTGCATGTAGAGCGCACCACATCCGGCAAACGAGGACCAACGCCCGTGTCGCGCTCGGGCAAGATTGTGCGCCCGGACGTTGCCGATGGCGGAGTCAATCCTCTTCTTCACCGAACTCGTGGGGATGCCGGTGCTGGATGTCAAAGGCCGGCGGATCGGCCGTGTCCGCGACGCCGCGGTGGTGCCGCTCATCCATCCCGCGCGCATCGACCGGTTTCTGGTAGGTGGGGGCTGGGCCTGGTTGACCATCCGTTACGATCAGGTGGCCTCCATTTCGCTCGCAGGCATCCACCTGAAAGACGAGGTTCTCACCCCGTACCATTCCGACGAGTACATGCTGCGGATCGCCCGCGACTTGCTCGACCAGCAGATCATCGACGTGAACGGCCGCAAGGTAGTGCGCGTGAACGACGTCACCTTCGAGTACCGGAACGGGAACGGAAACGGCGCCAACGGGAGCGTCCACAATTCCATCTGGATTCTCGAGGTGGATGTTGGCGTCCGCAGTATTTTGCGCAGGCTGCTGCAAGGTGTGTTGCCGCCACGTTTCATCCGCAAACTCCAGCGCCCGATTCCACCGCACTCCATCCGGTGGGAGTTCTGTAACATTGTCGAGCCTGACCCGCAACGCCGGCTGCGCCTGAACATCTCGCACGAAAAGCTGGAGAAGATCCACCCGGCGGATCTGGCGGACATTGTCGAAGAGCTCGGCCAGGCCGAACGCGGCGCGATTTTCGAGAGCCTGGACAGCGAAGTGGCGGCCGAGGCGCTATCCGAAGTCGATCCCAAGATGCAGGCCAGCATTCTGGAGTCGATGGAGCCGGAGAAAGCGGCGGAGATCGTGGAGGAGATGTCGCCCGACGAAGCTGCCGACGTGTTGAATGAACTGGAAGAATCGGCCTCAGAGGAGATCCTCGAAGAGATGGAGGTGGCGCCGGAATCGGAAGTGCGCGAGCTGCTGGAATTCAAAGAGGACACAGCCGGCGGCATGATGAACACGGAGTACATCAAGCTGCATGAAACCGCGACCGTGGAAGACGCCATGAGCGCGTTGCGGGGTAATGAGGACCAGCTGGAGAACCTGAACTCCCTTTTTCTGGTGGATGGCGAAGGACGCCTGACCGGCGCCGTGCCTCTCGCACGGCTGTTCGTGGCGACCGGATCGACTACTCTGCGCCAACTCGCCAGCGAGACTCTGATTTCCGCCAAGGTCAGCGACCACCAGGACGACGTGACCGAACTTTTCGACAAGTACAACCTGTTGGCGCTGCCAGTGGTGGATGAAGAAAACCGCATTGCGGGCGTGATTACGGCAGACGACATCATCTCCGTGCTGAGGCAGAAGTGATGGACCCATACCATGCTGAAAACTTGGCGCACGCGGATCATGGTCTTCCTGGCCGTCCTGGGCCCGGGGTTCATCACCGCCAACGTCGATAACGACGCCGGCGGCATCTACACCTATTCGCAGGCGGGCGCACGCTGGGGCTATTTGTCCCTCTGGACGCTCATTCCCATCACGATTGCCCTGATTTTGGTGCAGGAAATGTGTTCGCGCATGGGCGCGGTCACGGGCAAGGGACTCTCCGATCTGATTCGCGAGGAATTCGGCCTGCGCGTCACGTTTGTGGTGATGACGCTGCTCATCCTGGTGAATCTCAGCAACGTGATGGCGAATTTCGCCGGCATCGCCAGCTCGCTCGAGCTCTTCCACATCTCACGTTATATCTCGGTGCCGATCGCATCGGTGGCGATCTGGTTCCTCATTGTCAAAGGAAATTACAAGAGCGCCGAGAAGATCTTTCTATTCGCGTGCATACTTTACGTGGCATACATCATCTCCGGGATACTGGTCAAACCGAACTGGACAGAAGCCGCCATCTACAGCTTCAAACCGACTTTGATGCTGGATCGCGACTACATCGAGATGCTGATTGGCCTCGTGGGCACGACCATCGCCCCTTGGATGCAGTTCTATTTGCAGGCCGCGGTAGTGGAAAAAGGGATTACAGCAAAGGAATACGCCGAGTCCCGCCTGGAGGTGATTATCGGCTGCATCGTCACCGATGTTGTGGCGTTCTTTATCATCGTGGCGTGCGCGGGAGCCATCTGGTCGAACGGCCCGCGCGATATCGAGAGCGCCGCGGAGGCCGCGAAGGGCCTGCTCCCGTTCGGCCAATACGCTTATCTTCTTTTCAGCGCAGGCTTGCTGAATGCTTCGGTGTTTGCCGCCTGCATTCTGCCGCTCTCCACGGCTTACTCGGTCTGTGAAGGGCTGGGCTTCGAATCCGGCGTGGACAAAAGTTTTGCCGAAGCTCCCATTTTCTACTGGCTGTACACGCTGCTGATCGTGATCGGCGCCGCGGTGGTATTGATTCCGGGCTTTCCCCTGGTTCGAATGATCCTGTTTTCGCAGGTGATTAATGGCGTATTATTACCTATCGTCCTCATTTTTATGATTCTGCTCGCCAACAATCAACGCATTATGCATGAATGGATCAATTCGCGATTCTATAATCTGGCCTCGTGGCTTACGGTCGTGGTCATGATCGGCCTGTCGCTGGCTCTCGCGGGCATCAGTGTACGGGGCCTTTGACCGGAGCGCAACGGATGATGGACGAACAGGATTTCAAAAAACGGGCGGATGAGGCGCTCACTTCGTTGCATCGCGCGCTGATTGGGGCTGCGGACGACTATGGCTTCGACGTAGATTTCAATTCGGGCGCGCTGGGGGTGGAATTCGAGGATCCGCCGGCGAAGTTTGTCGTCAGCCCCAATACTCCAGTGCGGCAGATCTGGGTCTCAGCGCACGCCAAGAGTTACAAACTCGATTGGGATAACGTCGAGGCGACTTTCGTGCACACCGAATCAGGCGATACACTCAAACAGATTCTAGAGAAAGCCATCAGCAAGCAACTCAAAGAAGAAGTGAATCTGTAGTGCCCCGGGCCCGCTCCGATCAAGAGGATCTCAGCCGGTTTGGCTACGCCCGGGAGCTGTTCCGCTCCATGGGCGGGTTCTCAAACTTCGCCATTTCTTTCTCGATTATCTCGATCCTCACAGGCGCGGTCACTCTATACGGCTATGGCCTCGAAATGGGCGGGCCGCTGGAAATGAGCGTAGGCTGGCCGCTCGCTACGCTTTTCACCCTAACGGTGGCGGCAAGCATGGCGGAGTTGTGCTCGGCGTATCCGACCGCCGGCGCGATGTACCACTGGGCGGCTGATCTCGGCGGATCAGGCGCAGGATGGCTGGTGGCGTGCCTGAACATCTTCGGCCTGATCGCCGCGCAGGCTGGCATCAACTACGGTTGTGCGCAGTTCATTCTGCCGTTCTTGGGTGTGGCTTCCACGGCGCGCAATTTGTTCCTGATGTTCGCGTTTATCCTGATCACGCAGGGTGCACTGAATCACTGGGGCGTAAAGCTGGTGGCTATTCTCAATGATCTCAGCGTGACCGTGCATATTGTCGGAGTGGCCGTGTTGGTCGGGGCACTGATGTTTCTGGCGCCGAAACAGCCGGTGAGTTTCCTGTTTCACGGTGTCAACAGCAACGGTCGGTCTGTATACTGGTGGGCCTTCGTCTTGGGCCTGCTGCAAGCGCAGTGGACCTATACGGGCTTCGATGCTTCAGCTCACATGGCCGAGGAGACCGAAGACCCGCGGCGGCACGCGCCTTGGGGAATCGTGCTGTCTGTCGCAGTGTCGGGTGTGGCGGGATATCTGCTTCTGATTGCTCTGACGCTGGCAATACGCAGCATTCCCGGCGTACTCGCGGCCAAGGATGCAACCGGAAATACGATTCCCGCGGTCATCGCGATCCTCACCGCCGCGCTAGGCGCCAGGGCCGGCAACGCCATGGCCGCTCTGGCCTCCATGGCCATGTGGTTCTGCGGACTGGCGTGCATCACCTCTGCCTCGCGCGCCCTCTATTCGCTGGCGCGCGATGAGGGCACACCCATGTCCGGGCTGATGCGATCTGTCAATCCCAAGCACGGAACGCCGGCTCCAGCGATCTGGGCGATCGTGCTGGCCTCGGTTGCCGCGATGCTGTGGACCGAGGCGATTCCCGTGGTCACTTCGCTGAGCACGGTGACCCTTTACCTGGCGTACATCATTCCGGTGGCCTTGGGATTGCGGGCGCGCCGCGCGGGATCGGAATGGCCGCACGCGGCCGTCTGGAGCTTGGGGCGCTTCGGCCCAGCGGTCAATGCCATCGCGATCGCTTTCGCGGTTTTCATATCGTTCGTGCTCGTGATGCCACCCAATCAGCTTGCCGGTGAGACACTGGCCGGCCTGCTAATAGGGCTCGGCCTGTTGTATGTGACGATTGTCCGGAGCCGCTACAAAGGCCCGAGATGGAGCCATCACCAACCCGCCGTGCGAGAATCGAACCTATGAGCGTCGGCGGGTCAATTGTCTCCATCGAGTCCTTGAAATCCCTTTGGGTGGCGCTCTGATGACGCTGGAGGAAGTGCGCAAGGTCCTGGAGCAGAACGAAGTCAGGCGCATCAAGCTGGGCGCTTATGATATCGACGGCACGCTACGCGGCAAGTACATCAGCAAAGAAAAATTCGATTCGGCCGCGCAATCGGGCCTGGGCTTTTGCGATGTCATCTTCGGCTGGGACATCGGCGACGTGCTCTACGACAATGTTCAGTTCACCGGTTGGCACACGGGCTATCCCGACGCACACTGCCGCATTGCGCTCGACACATTTCGCTTGATTCCCTGGGAGCCAGGCACAGCGTTCTTCCTGATGGATTTCGTCACCCGCGATGGCCAGCCGCTGCCTATCGCGCCCCGGCAAGTGCTGCAGTGCGTGGTGGCGCGCGCGGACGAACTCGGATACGGGCCCCACTTTTCCGCCGAATACGAATTCTTTTTCTTCCGCGAAACGCCCGATAGCCTGCGTGCAAAGAACTTCCGAGGCCTGACGCCTCTGACGCCCGGAATGTTCGGCTATAGCGTGCTGCGAGCCTCCGCCAACTCCGGTCTGGTTTTGCAGATGCTCGATCAACTGCCTGCGTTCAACTGCGCGCTCGAAGGCCTGCACACCGAGACCGGGCCAGGTGTCTATGAAGCCGCCATTGCCGTGGATGAAGCAGTCGCCGCGGCCGACAAAGCAGCGTTGTTCAAGACCGCCATCAAGGAAATCGCCGTGCGCCACGGTCTCGTCCCCACATTCATGGCGAAGTGGAACCCAGATCTCCCAGGATCGAGCGGCCATCTGCACCAGAGCCTGTGGGATAGTGCAAAACATAAGAATCTATTCCACACGGCTGAAGCCGGAGGCATGTCGGGGCTCATGCGGCACTACATCGCCGGTCTGGTGACAAATCTGCCGGAGTTGACCGCCGTAATTTGCCCGACCATCAACTCGTACAAACGCACGGTGCCCGGTGCATGGGCGCCCGTCAATGCGACCTGGGGAGTCGACAACCGCACGACAGCAGTACGGGCAATTCCGGGCGGCAGTAAGTCCACGCGCATCGAACTGCGCCTTGCAGGTGCGGACATCAATCCGTATCTGGCGATGGCCGCATCGCTTGCCGCCGGGCTCGACGGCATCGAGCGCAAGCTCACGCCGCCGCCCGCCACTGTCAACGCTTACGCGGGTGATGCCGCTCCGCTGCCCCGCACTCTTGCCGCCGCGACGAAGCTGTTCCGCGAAAGTGCCATGGCCCGCCGCTGGCTGGGCGACGCGTTCGTGGACCATTACGCCGCCACGCGCGAATGGGAAGTGCGCCAATACGAGAAAGCGGTGACGGACTGGGAACTGGCGCGGTACTTCGAGTCGGTCTAATCAGCCCCGATCGTGTTATTTTGGCCTTTCCCATGAATCTTTCGACCTTCTCCTTCCCCACCACCATCGTCTTCGGCGCGGGCTCCGTGAATCGCTTGCCGGACGAACTGAAAAAACGCAATGTCCGCCGCCCATTGCTGGTCACCGACGCCGGCATCCAGCGCACTCCCGTCTTCGAACGAGTGCACGCGCTTGTGCCGGGGGCCGTGGTTTTCACAAGCGTCGATCCCAATCCAATCGAGCAGAATGTCCTCGATGGCGTCGCGGCATATAAACAAGCCTCATGCGACGGCATAATCGCTCTCGGTGGCGGATCACCACTCGATGCCGCTAAAGCCATACGTCTGCTGGCCACGCACGAAGGACCACTCGCGGGCTACGACGACAATCTCGATGGCTCGAATCGCATCTCGTCCAACCTGCCGCCGTACGTTGCCATAGCCACCACATCCGGAACCGGCAGCGAAGTAGGCCGGTCGGCGGTCATCACGATCAAGGCCACCAACCGCAAGACCGTCATCTTCAGCCCGCACTTAATCCCGTCGGTCGCCCTTGCCGATCCGGAGTTGACTCTCGATCTGCCCCCGCACATCACCGCGGGCACGGGCATGGACGCATTCACCCACAATGTCGAGGCGTATCTCGCTAAGGGCTATCACCCCATCTGCGACGCCATTGCGCTGGCGGGCGCCAAGCTGGTTTGGGACAATTTGCCTCGCGCGATGGATCATCCGCATGATCTGGAAGCGCGGTCGAACATGATGATGGCCGCCATCATGGGCGCGGTTGCGTTCCAGAAGGGGCTCGGGGCCGTGCATTCACTGGCGCACCCGCTCTCCACAGAGTGCGGCATGCATCATGGAACGACGAACGCGATTCTGTTGCCGGCAGTTTTGGAGTACAACCGGTCAGCCGTGCCGGAACGTATCGCTCACGTCGCCGCACTTCTTGGCGGCGGTGATGCTGCTGAGCGTGTCCGCGAACTGAACCGAAGGGTCTCGATTAAGCCGCGTCTCCGCGATTGGGGTGTTTCCGAAACCATTCTGCCCGCGCTCGCCGACAAAGCAGTCGAGGACGGCTGTCATCAGCTCAACCCGCGCCCCTGCACACGCGAAGACCTGCTCGAACTTTATCGGCAGGCGTATTGATGTTCTAGCGAAAGGACTCCGAAAGAAGTGCATTCGCGTGGATTCGTGTCCATTCGCGGCGCTTCCCCGGTTCCCTATCCGCCGGGTTGTTACAATGACTATTCCATGCAGGTTTTGCAGGCGGGACAGCACAAGTTCATTTATCTCGAACTCGACACCGAGACCGTCACCAGCGTAGCTAAGCAGGCGGGCTTCGAGATCAAAGTTCAGGACGGAGCGCGAAACCTCGCGGCAGACTTAACCGCACCAGGCCGGCAGTCGCCGCTGCTGTTATTCGACGCCGCCGATCCCGCCAACCTGGGCTGGTTTTCACGCTGCCAGTTCTATGTCGATGGGCGCACCGGCGCGGTGATGCAAACTCCTATGACGCTCGCTAATCAACTCGACCGCGCGGGGAAGCCCCAGGCAAACTCGGTGCGCCTGACGATCACCAAGGAGCTGCCGGCGAGTTATAGACTGCCGGGCAAGCAGCCGCTGACCGAACAGATCCTCTACCAACTCCTTTACAATTTCCTGACTGCTCTGACGCGGACCGGCGTGGCGGTGTGTGGTGCGTCTGTGGTCAGAGCACTGTCGGGACGCACCGAGAGCTAACCGGTAATCCGGTCACGCAGCTACCTGCGCCACGGCCGCTTCGACCTCCCGTTGATACTGAGCCAGTAGTTCCGGCGTGGAAGCCTCAAAACGGAGCACTAGTACGGGCTGTGTGTTCGATGCCCGAACCAGCCCCCATCCGTGTGGAAACAGAATCCGCACTCCATCCACGTCAACCGTTCGATGGGTCTTCTTGTATTTCTCGCTCACGCGCCGGACAACTTCGAATTTTCGCTCATCCGCGCAGTCGACGCGAATCTCCGGAGTAGCCACAGTTCTGGGAAGATCGGCCAGTTGCGCGGAGAGTGGCTGATCCGACTTCGCCACGATTTCCATCAGCCGGCATGCAGCATACAGCGCATCGTCGAAACCGTAATAGCGGTCTGCGAAAAACATGTGGCCGCTCATTTCACCCGCCAGATCCGCGTGCGTTTCCTTCATCTTCGCTTTGATCAGCGAGTGACCTGTTTTCCACATGATCGGGTTGCCACCGCGTTGGCGAATATCGTCGTACATCGTTTGCGAGCATTTCACTTCCCCGATGAATGTGGCGCCGGGCTTGCGGCTCAGGATTTCGCGCGCATAAATGATCATCAACTGGTCGCCATAGACCACCGTCCCCTTGTCGTCCACTGCGCCAATGCGGTCCGCGTCGCCATCGAATGCGATGCCGACATCCGCGTGCTGCGCTTGCACTGCTTCCACGAGTTGCGACAGGTTCTTGGGCACCGTGGGATCCGGGTGGTGATTCGGAAAACGGCCGTCCATGTCGAAGAACAGCTCGGTGGCCTCGCAATTCAGCTTCTGAAAAATACGATGCATCGCCGGGCCGGCAGTACCATTACCTGCGTCGGCTACCACCTTCACACGCCGCGGGAATTGAAACTGCGCGCTGATTTCGTCAACATACGGCGTTACGACGTCGAACGATTTCTCCGATCCCGATCCCTGCGCGAAGTCCCTACGTTCGATCATCCGGCGAAGCTCCTGAACCTCGTCGCCGTGAATCGTCGAACCACCCGACACCACCTTGAACCCGTTGTATTCGGCGGGGTTATGGCTACCCGTGATCATCACCGCGCCGCCGGCTTTGAGATGAAAAACGGAGTAATAGAGCAACGGCGTGGGTACCACCCCCACGTCGGTCACGTGGCAGCCGCTCGCCACCAGGCCTTGGATCAACGCATTCCGCAATCGCGTGGAGCTCAGCCGGCAGTCGCGGCCAAGGTTGACGTTCTTCCCGTTCTTGCGTTGTAAATACGTGCCGACGGCTTTGCCCAGCTCTGTAATCCCAGCATCGAGCAGTTCCTCATCCGCGATGCCGCGGATGTCGTATTCGCGAAAAATGGTGGATTTGAGCACTCAGTCGCAGTATAACGCCCGATGCGAATGGCTGTTCGCGCACGGAGTGGTTCCAGGACCAGTACTAAAGAATACCAGCGGCGGCTTGCAGCAATGGAGCGTTTCTGTATACTGAGCCTTGCCTCGGAGGTTACCGTGGAAACCCCGGGGTGAATTTCGCTTCTCGGAGGAAGCTATGCGTCTAAATGTCAGGGTACCGAGCCTGCTACGAGTAAGCGCAGCCGCGTTGCTGCTGAGCAACGCAATTCCTGCCCGCGCGGACCTCACAGAGGTAAACATTTTCGATAATACAATATACGAGCAAACCGGCAGTGCCGCTCCAACGTCTCCGAGCTTGTTCTTCTTTAGCTTTGGTGGGAACTCTGTGGCTGCGGGAGATTTCACTGGTGGCAACCTGACCAGCCCGAATGCTACTCTCACGAGTCTCCCGGTCAGCGGCACGTCCTTTGGTGCCAGTTCTCTTCTCTTCACAACTTTTGCGGGCCTACACACCCAGTTTCCTTTCGGGTCCTACACAATCACGGGTACTGGTGGGACGGATGGCCCTCAAAGTGAGACGTTTTCTTACCCGTTGGACGCTTTCACAACTGACATTCCCGCGCTAGATCCCAGCGCGTTTATCGGTTTGCAGGGATTAAATCCCACAAACTCTCTTACAATCGGCTTCAATTCCTTTTCGCCGGACTCGCATGCGAACGAGGCGTTCACTTTCTTTACGATTTTTGACGCAGGCACGGTGGTTTTCACTGAAGCGTTCCTCTCCAATTCCACCACCAGCGTTTTCCTGCCGGCGAACAAGCTGCTACCCGGAACTTCGTACTCATTTGAACTGGATTTCTCAGACCGTATTCGCAGTTTGGATGGCGCCACCGGCGTGACCATCGATCAAGGCTTCGACGTGCGGACCGAGGGAAGCTTTACAACAGGCTCCGCCGCTGTGCCCGAACCCACCAGTCTGGTGTTATTCGGAACCGCTGCCGGTTTGCTTGCGCTCCTCCGCCGCCGCTCGTTGGCGAAACGTTCCTAACCGAGCAATATTCGCCGCGCCAATCTGTGCGGTCTGCGCGAGTTAGAATGACAACTAGTGAAAGGGCTTAACCTTACTCAGTCGCCTTCCGCCAAACGTCCCTTTACAACCATCAGCGGAGTGCCGGTTGAGCCGTGCTACGGTCCCGAGCATCTGCAGAATCTCGATGCAACTCGCGATCTCGGCGAGCCCGGCCAATTCCCATACACGCGTGGCATCCACGAGAGCATGTATCGCGGCAAGCTCTGGACCATGCGCCAGTTCTCCGGCTTCGCCACGCCAGAGGAGACCAATCGCCGCTATCACTACCTGTTAGCGCAGGGCCAGACCGGTCTTTCCGTGGCTTTCGACTTGCCAACGCTTATGGGTTATGACGCCGACGACATGCTCTCGGAAGGTGAGGTCGGCAAGTGCGGCGTCTCCATCAGTTCACTCGAGGATATGGAAACGCTCTTCCGCGGCATCCCGCTCGGCGATGTCACCGTCTCCATGACCATCAATTCACCCGCGGCGGTGCTGTGGGCCATGTACCTGGCGGTCGCGGAAAAACAGGGCGCGGATTGGGCGCGCCTGTCGGGCACCATTCAGAACGACATCCTCAAGGAATACATCGCGCAGAAGGAATACATCTACCCGCCGCGCCCCTCGATGCGACTCGTCACCGATACCATCGAGTTCTCGGCGCGGCACACTCCACGCTTCAACCCGATCTCCATCAGCGGTTATCACATTCGCGAGGCCGGGTCGACCGCCGTGCAGGAACTGGCGTTCACTCTGCGGGATGGCATCGAGTATGTCGAATGGGCGCTCGATCGCGGCCTCAAGATTGACGAATTCGCGCCGCGCCTCAGCTTCTTCTTTAACGCGCACAATGATTTCTTCGAGGAGATCGCCAAGTATCGGGCGGCACGGAAAATCTGGGCGTACACCATGCGCGATCGCTTCGGTGCCATCGACGAGCGGAGCTTGAAGCTCCGTTTCCATGCGCAGACCGCGGGTTGCTCGCTCACCTGGCAGCAGCCCTACAACAACATCGTGCGCACCAGCATCCAGGCGCTGGCCGCCGTACTGGGCGGGTGCCAGTCACTGCACACCAATTCGCTCGACGAGGCCTACGCGCTCCCCAGCGAGCACGCCGTCACCATCGCGCTGCGCACCCAGCAGGTGATTGCACATGAATCCGGCGTCACGGCGGCGACAGACCCTCTCGGCGGCAGCTATTTTGTCGAGCGTCTGACGCTCGATACCGAGGTCGCGGCGCAACACTATATTCGCCGCATCGACGAGATGGGAGGCATGATCGCGGCGATCGAGAAGAACTTTCCGCAGCGCGAAATTGCCGACGCCAGCTACACATATCAGCAAGCTGTCGAGCGCGGTGAGAAGCTGATCGTCGGCGTCAACGCCTTTGCGTCAGACCACGAGGAGCCTATTGAAATCCTCCAAATTGACCAAAACGCGCAAGTTCACCAAAAGGACAAACTGGCGGCCTTGCGTAAGAAGCGCGATAATATCCGGGTGGGGGCTTGCCTGGACGCCCTCAAGCGAACCGCCGAAGGCGACGGCAATACGATGCCTGATATTTTGGATGCGGTTCGCGCTTATGCAACGCTCGGCGAAATCTGCGAAGCGTTGCGCGATATCTTTGGCTCGTACCAGGAAACGAGCCTCGTTTGATTCATGGCAGCGCCCATACGAGTGCTCGTGGCCAAGCCGGGCTTGGACGGTCACGATCGCGGTGCGAAAGTCATCGCGCGCGCTTTGCGCGATGCCGGTATGGAAGTGATCTATACTGGCTTGCGGCAGACACCGGAAATGATCGTGAGCGCGGCGCTTCAGGAGGATGTACAGGTCATTGGCCTGTCGATCCTTTCCGGAGCCCACAACGCGATTGTGCCGCGGGTGCTCGATCTGCTTCGGGAAAAGGATATGGGCGACGTAAGGGTAGTCGTCGGCGGTATCATTCCAGATGAAGATGCCGCCGAGTTGAAGCGCCAAGGCGTCGCGGCGGTATTCCAGCCAGGAGCTTCGCTCGAAGAGATTGTAGGATTCATCCGTTCGAGCGTGGCCGCGTAAGGCGCGTTTCAGGGTCCATCATGAGAAGACAGGAAATGGAAGAAAAGTTCAAGATAGCCGTATTCATCGACTTCGACAATATAGAGATTGGCGTCAAGTCTACGCTGCAGCGCGAGTTCGATGTAGCCGCGGTGCTCGACGCGCTGAAAGAGCGCGGGGAGATTGTCACGAAGATCGCTTACGCCAACTGGGGAAGGCAAGACACTTTCACACGCGAGCTGTCCGAGCACGCGGTGCAGATGGTACAACGCGATCCTTCGCCGCGTGGCGATAAGAATGGGGCCGACATCAATCTGGCGCTGGACGCGCTCGAGATGGCCTTCACCCACGACCACATTAACGCCTTCGCCATCGTCAGCGGCGATAGCGATTTCATTGCGTTGGTCAACAAACTCAAACAGTATGACAAGCGCGTGTATGTAGTTGGCGGGCGGGCATTTACCTCCACCATTCTGCAGAAGAATTGCCATGAGTTCATCAGCTACGAATCCTTACTGATGGAGCCGTCCAAGCATAGCCGCGGCCCAACGCCGCAGCCTCAACCGCAGATGCAAGGACAGCAAGGACCACCGCTGAACGGACCGCCGCTCGAACGCCGCGGTGGAGGGCGCAGGCCGCCACCGTTGGAGCTTACCCAGGCCATGCCTTTAGTTGACCGCGCTCTCCAGGTGCTGGAACGCCGGGAGGTGCGGCCGCAGCTCGGACTGCTCAAGTCCACCATGCTGCAGCTCGACTCCACCTTCAGCGAGAAGGCATACGGCGCGGGATCATTCACGGATTTCGTGGAAAAGTTGCAAAAGGCCGATCTGGTCGACGTCACCGGCGGTGAAGGCCGCTACATGATCAAGCGCAAGGGCGAAATCGCCGCCGAGCAGGCGACTGTGGCTAAGCCCGAGGAAGCGCTCCCCGTGCTGCGCGATGTACTCGAGACCCATCGCCTGGAAATCGACAACGGTGCGTCTGCCGAGGACCTGGCGGCCTGGGTGAAGGAAGAGCAGCCCGATTACGATTGGAAAAAATTCGGGTTCCAGGAATTCGGTGAGTTGCTGAACTACGCGCAGGACAAATCCGTCGTGCGCGTCGAGCCCGACGAAGAGAAGGGCCTCATGGTCTACCTTGGAGCGGAATTCCATCCGCCGGCCGTGCCTGAGGCGGAAGTCCCGGTGATCAGCGACGAACAACCTACCGAGGAGCCCGCTCCCACAATCGCGGGCCAACCGTTAGAAAAGGTCACCAAGGCCCGCCGGCCGCCGCGGCGAAAACCTGCGGGAAGTGACGGTCAGGGCGGCGCGCGGCGCACATCCCGCCCCCGTAGAAGTCCTCGCCCGGCTCGCCGGCCCAGGGGCACGCAGACCGAAGCGCCCGCCTCAGAGTAGGGGCGCACATTGGCTACCTCTCGTCCAGCGAGCTCTTTTTTCGCTCATACGGCGTCTTGAGGTATTTCGCCGCTTCGTCCTGCGCACCCTGCGTATTGTCACGGGTGCGTTGCGCGAGCTGGTATTCGTTGACAGCGCGCTCGCGCTGGCCGGTGATGTCGAAAATCTCCCCCAGGTTGATGTGGGACCAAACCTCTGTCCACTTTGGATCGAGATCCCCGTTCAGCACCTCGCGGAATTCGTTAGCGGCCGACTGGTAGTTGTTCTGCTTAGAGAACACGTCCGCTATGCGGTAGTGTGCGAGGGAGCTGTTTCTTTTGGTCTCGAGAGCCTTCTGAAATTCCTTCAACGCCTCGCCGAAATCACTCACCTCGACAAACTGCTCGCCGCGACGGATCGCCACCGCTACGCGCATAGTGTCGGAGTAACGCAGCAGACGGCCGTTAGGATCGATGGTCACGGACTTCGGCTTGCCGAACGTATCCACTGAGAATTCCGACGACGTCCCCACCACCTCAATGCGCTTCTCCTCGGGGTTGCCTTCGGTTTCGATTTTCAGATCCGCGGGCATACGGAACGTATCCAGGTCCTGCGACACTTTTCCCATCACGCGAAAACCCTTCTGGGTGCGGAAAATCGTGTACTCCAGCTTAAACTCCGGTGCGCCGCTCGATTCGATCCATTCAATGAAAAAGTAGCCCAGATTCTCCTGTGCGACCCGCTCGGCCACCTTCTTGAAATCCTCGGTGGTCACCGACTTCCATGCGAAGTCCTTGACGAACTCTTTCAGCGTTTCGAAGAACTTCGCGTCGCCAAGATCGAAGCGCAGCATGTTCAGGACAGCCGCACCTTTGGACCCAGTAAGCGCCCAAAGCTCCGGCGAGTAATCCTCCAAGCGCGCTGCCTGTATGACCGGGACGTTCTGGATGGTCAAAGCCTCTACCGCCATATCGTGGAACTGCGTTTCGAGCGCGCCTGGCCCGTTGGTATGTTCCGCGTAGATAAGCTCGGAGTAAGCGGCTAATCCATTGGTCAGCCACAGATGATTGCGCGTCGCAGGCGAAATCAGGGCATGCCACCATTGGCGCGAAATCTGGTTGGCCAGCAGCTTGGCATTCACATCGTGCCCGATGCCGCGAGGGTTCAGGAAGATTACCCCGGGTGACGAGAACCCGTTGGGCGAGCCATCATCGGTCTCGACCAGCGCCAGATTGGCGTAGGGCGGCAAACCGAAGGTTGCTGTGAAATAGGTGATGATCTTCCCTGTTTCCTGGCCGTAGACATCCGCCATGGCCTGCTCGCCGCCCCGGAAGTACAAGCTGGTAGTGACGCCTTCGGAATTCACCTTCTTGCCGTCGCCGCGCACTACCGCGATACTGCCCGGGAAGGAATTCTCGTCGAACCGGAAGCTGTAGATCGTCTTGTCTCCGTTCGGCTTCGATGTCTCCAGGCCACTCGCGATGACCCGATTGCCTGCGGCAACGGTAATGTTCAGCTCGGCTGAGTACCGGTCGGTGGTGTAGCCGTTGATCGGAAACCAGCGTGCGGGATACATCAGATAGGCATAATCGTTGTGAATGGCGGCAAACTTGATGCCGTAAACGGGAGATTCTTCGTCGCCCGTCAGCCGGCCATCGTAGTCGAATGTCATGTTCACCGGCTTGCCTTTGGGCAGGGGTTGGTCGAAGTTCAGCCGGACAGTAGAGTCCTGCTGCGACCGCGATGCTTGCATCTGCCGGCCGCTAGCATCCACAACACGCGAGATGTTGAGCGCGTTATTCAGCTCAAACGTCGCATTAGTGATATCCTCCAAAGGCGTGAATCGCACTGCGGCTCTTGCCGCGAGAATCTGAGTATTCTCGTTGATTTCGGCATTGATGACGTAGTGCTCAACGTCGATGCGCGAGCGCCGTTCCTGCGCCGTGAGGCTCACCGAGCTGGCCGTCACGGCCGCAACAATCAAAAAATTACGCAACATGTGCCGCTTGTCTTTCCATTATCAATTGTTCCACCACTGCGGCTGCTTTTTCCATAGGCCGCCCTTCGCCCGACAACAGCCGCGAAACTTCAGCCAGATCTTCGCGCATTCGCTCGCGCGCGGCGCCATCCCGTAACAACTGCAAAGCCTCAGCCGCCAGACGCTCACCGCGCATTGCCGTCTGCATCAGCTCCGGGACAATGCACCGCTCCACCACCAGGTTCACCATGGAATAGAATGGCACCCGCACCAGAAAGCGTCCCAACAGCCAGCTCAGCGCATTCACTTTGTAAAACGTAATCATGGGTGTTCCCAGGAGCGCAGCCTCGATCGTCACTGTGCCGCTGGCCGCCAGCGCGAGATCCGCGTGCGCAATGGCGTCCCAGGTTTCGCCTTCGATCACTTGGATGGGTGCGCTCCCGATGCGCTCCGTAAAGAATCGAGCGCCCGTGGTTTCCGACGCCGGCAACACGAAATGGGTGGCTTGTTGTCTGTAAATCCTTTCAACTGCGTCCACCAACGCTGGCAAATGTCGCGCCGCCTCACCTTTCCGGCTCCCGGGGAGCACCGTAACCAATTGACGGTTAGGGGCCAATCTGTGTTTCCGAAAAAACTCAGATTTTTCAAGTGACGGCCGTACCACGCCGGCTAGTGGGTGGCCTATATACGACGCCGGGAGGCCGTTCGCCCGGAAAAACGCCTCTTCGAAGGGAAAAATGCACAGCAGCCGGCTGATTGTCCGCCGCATTCCACGAATCCGCCCCTTGCGCCACGCCCACACCTGCGGCGCCACCAGATAGACCACCGGCACGCCTTGCTTTTTCAGGCGTCGCGCAAGCCGCAAGTGAAAGTCCGGCGAGTCGGTCAGGATGGCCAGTTCTGGCCGCCGCATCTGCGCCGCGGACACCGTCTTGCGGTACTCGCGCCAGATACGCGGCAGATGCGCAAGCACTTCCACCAGCCCCACAACCGCTAGGCTCTCGGCTTCGATTACAGCCTCCACGCCCGCCCGCCGCATCCGCGGTCCAGCGCACCCGAAGAAGCGTGTACCGGGCCAGCGGTGGCGCAGCTCCTCCACCAGCATGGCGGCATACCGGTCGCCTGAGGCTTCTCCCGCCGAGATCAGAATGTCGCGGGCCATTCCCTTGCAGTCTAGCAGGCGAACATTTTGTAAGATGGTTGTGAAGTGACCACATGAACAAGCCGGAACCCACGGATGGAGCTTCAGAGCAGGTGCCTGCCAACGTGGCTCAGGAGCCCTTCATCGGTTGGTTGCAGGGAACCGTCACGATTCTCGGAGACCTTACCCAACCGATTGACGTCGGTGGGACGCGCTCAAGGATCAAGATTAGGCATTCTTCCGAGAGAATCATGCGTGTACTCGATCAGAGCGGTTGTTACGTATCTGTCCGCTATTTGAACTGAATTCGTCCTGCACGTGGTTTCGTGGCATAGCCTTCCTCACGAAGGATAGCCCCAATGTAGGACACGAGACCCGTCTTATTCACGTTATCTTTCATTCATCGCCCCACGCTTCCTTTGGGCGGGTCCGTTTTTGAAGTTCCTACGGCATATTCTCCACTCGCGAACTTTTGCAAGAGACGCTGATAGTCGGAAGCGGAGATCGTTGCCCTATATCGGAAGTCTGCTCCGTAATGGATTGTCGTTCCAGTTTTGACCGAGCCATCATAGCTGAAGGTCTCTTCTCCCTCCCGCCATGTTTTGAGGGTCATAACCGTGAGCATATCACGCGTTTCCAAGAGCCTTTCGCAACCGTCTGTTACAATCAGGCATAGGGATGCCCTCCACGGAAATCGAGCGTTCCAAACTCACGGTTGAAGATATTGCCAGTCGCTTTCGCGCCGACATGGTGCCGCTAGGCGGTAAGTTCTCCTATTTCACGGCGATGCCCGTGGCGGAAGAGGATCTCAAGCAGTATCTGAACGATCCGATTGCCGCGCTCCCTGTAGCGATAGGAGAAATCCTCCCGCAGGTGGGCCTGCTGCTGGTCCCCTACCTGGAGAAAGGCAACGGGAAAGGCAGCGACGTCGTCAGCTACGAGAAACCTCCGGAGAATCGCCAGATGGCGGCGTCGCGCTACGTCTCTGATGAGACCGCCGCGCTGATTTTCGCCATCAAGGACGAAGACGTTTCCGATTATCACTATTGCTTCTATAACGCCATTGCATCGCTGGTGGTACGGCGCTGGCCGCCGGATACGCAGGAGGGCTACTTTCGCATTCTGCGCGAAGAATTGAGCAGCGAAGTACACGGCGAAGTGGATGAGAAGAGCTGGCACCTGAAACAAGGCTTGCTGCGGCGGCAGACCAACATCCGCCGCGAGACGAAGCTGTTCCGTGACTACGCCGCGCAGTCTTTCGAAGACACCCTGACGCTCTACTTGCACGGCATCTGCTGCGACATTGATGTGGAGACCGGGCCGCGCCAGATGCCGAGCCGTTACCTGCGCAAACGCCTGGAACTGCTGCATTCACTCTATCCCCCGCCGGAAGGCTACGCCGTTTTTCCCGAGGAATTGAAGCGCAAATAGACCCCTTCAGGCTGTGATAGCCTCTCTGGGTATGAGAAACACATCCCGTCGCGGTTTTTTGTTTGCGGTGGGCGGCGGAGTGCCGCTCATTCTCGGGGCAGCCGACAAAGCCGGAAGCAAGAAGCCGGTCGTCGGAGAAGGCGCGCACACCTACGAGGTCACGCACGATTGGGGCGAACTTCCCGCGGACATCAAATACGGGAACACACACGGAGTGTGCGAAGACTCGCAAGGCCGAATCTACATCCACCACACCGTAAATGTCGTGAGCGAAAGTTCCGACAGCATGGTGGTGTTCGATGCCCAGGGAAAGTTCATCAAGTCGTGGGGCAGAGAATTCAAGGGCGGTGCGCACGGGTTGCACATCCGCAAGGAAGGCACCACCGAGTTTCTTTACCTATGCGACACGAAACGAGGCCTGGTGGTGAAAACCACGCTCGATGGCGAGGAAGTGTTCACCCTGGGTTATCCCAGCCACGCCGAGCCCTACAAGCCGGGAGCTGACGGAATGCAAATCAAGTACAGCCCGACCAACCTGGCGATCGCTCCGAACGGCGACATCTACGTCGGCGATGGTTACGGTTCGAGTTACGTGAACGTGTACAACAACAAGGGAGAATACAAGTTCACCTTTGGCGGTCCGGGGAAAGACGCGGGTCAGCTCAACTGCCCCCACGGAATCATCTGCGATCTGCGCGCCACGCAGCCGATCATGACGGTTGCGGATCGCGGCAACAACCGCATTCAGAACTTCACGCTAGAAGGCAAGCACATCGAATTCATCGGTGGCACCAACCTGCCCTGTTACTTCGATTTCTACAAGAACGGTGACGTCGTAGTCCCCGATCTGGGTGCGCGCGTGACCCTGCTTAACCGGGAAAATAAAGTGATCACGCACCTGGGCGATGATTCGGCAGCCAACACCTGGAATGCCCTGCGCAAGGAACCTCGGGACAAGTTCATTCCGGGGAAATTCGTCTGCCCGCATGGCGCGTGCTTCGATCACGCAGGGAACATCTTCGTCGTTGAATGGGTCGAGGTCGGCCGCGTGAGCAAGTTGCGCCGGGTGGCATAGCGGAAACCACGTTCAACGCCGAGACGCCGAGAAAACCAATACCAAGTTTATGCAGAGTCCGTGGGGAGACATCGATGTCTGCGATGCACACGTTCATTTCTTTTCGTACGGCTTTTTCTCCGCACTAGCCACGCTGGTATCGGCGCGTGGTGGCGGCGTGCCAGCAACGGTCGAAAGCATCGCTACCACGCTGGGATGGCAAGCGCCTCCGCGCGAACCTGAACCCCTGGCATCTATTTGGATCGAGGAACTCGATCGCCAAGGCGTCGAGCGCGCCGCTCTGATAGCGAGCGTACCCGGCGACGAGGCATCCGTTGCCGCGGCCGTGCGTTCTTACCCCAACCGGTTCTACGGCTATTTCATGGTTGACCCGACGGCTGCCGGCGCCACCGAACGAGTGCGGGCCGCTCTCGAGGGCGGCCATTTACACTGCATCTGCCTGTTCCCCGCCATGCATCGCTATTCCATTCAGGACGAGCGCGTGCGAGCATTGCTCGATGCCGCCGCCGGGCACCCTGGCGTGGCAATCTTTGTTCATTGCGGCGTGCTCTCGGTAGGCGTGCGCGCGAAGCTGGGGCTGCCATCACCTTTCGACATGCGCTTTTCGAATCCGATCGATCTGCACGCCGTGGCCCTTGCTTTCCCGAAACTGCACTTCATCATTCCGCATTTTGGGGCCGGCTATTTCCGCGAGGCTCTGATGATTTGCGATCTCTGCCCTAACGTTTATCTAGATACCTCCAGCAGTAACAGTTGGATACGGTACCAGCCCGGACCGCTCGACCTGGCCGGAGTCTTCCGCCGCGCCCTAAATGTGGCGGGTCCGGAACGCCTCCTTTTCGGTTCCGATTCTGCGTTTTTTCCGCGGGGCTGGAACGCGGCCATCTTCGCAGCGCAAGTCGAAGCGCTGCAACAAATCGCTATCTCTGGCCCGGATGCGCGCCGCATCTTCGGAGGCAATCTCACGCGGATGCTACTAAGGTAACGTCGATTGAGAGATTCGTAATAAAACGTACACTTCATCTTCGAAATACCCAGATCAATAAGCAGGCGGAGCCGGGAATCTATACCCGGCGCCGACAGAGACCGAACAAACCAATAATCGATGCTAGTCATTTTAAGATGGACCTGCCCGTCAGCGGGTCACGCGGTGGACGTGCGCCTGGCGAGATTCAGACGTGTGTTGCGCGCTGCGCAACGCACCAGCGGTTATCAGCCGCTTCTTGAAAGCGCCGGCCTCGCTACCCCCGAAGCGCTGGCTTCCGTGGATTCGGTGGAGCGAACCCTCGAACGGCTTCCCGTGATTGATCTCAACGAGTTCTGCAGTTCCCGTGCGGCGTTTGAGAGCCCTGGTGGATTGCAACCCACGCCACAAGCATTCCGTTCTCCGCTCGAGCACACACCCAAGACGGCGATCCTGATGTCGGGCTTCCAGCCGGCCTCCGGAATCAAGGTCATGGCACAAAACTGGAGCCAAGGCCTGAAGCGATTCGGCGCGAGCGCCCTGGCCGCCCCGGTGGGAGTGCTGCGGTCACTCGCGGAGGCGATCGAAGCCGGAGATCAAGAGGCGCCATCGTTGCGTCACTTCGTGGTTTCCTTTACCGGCGGCGAGCAGGGCGAATTGGCAGAGGACGATCGTGAGCGCTTCTGGCGAGTGTTCCAGGTACCAGTTTTCGAGCAACGGCTAGGGTTCGACGACCGCGTGATTGCATACGAATGCGAAGCGCACGACGGGCTGCACATCGTGCCGGAGCGTGCCGCCATCGAAGAGACTGCGCACTCCGAGCTGCTCCTGACCTCGCTCACCGATCTGCGCCGTCCAACGTTGCGAGTCGGCACGCGGCTCGCCGGAGCAATTCAGCATGACTGTTGCGATTGTGGCAACGCCGCGTCCCGGCTGATCGGCGCGCGGCCGTTACCGGCTCCGCAACCACTGGCTGCCGCGGCGTACTGAGCTACAGCCCTCGCGTTACCGCATCAATAATTAGCGCGGAGCGGTAACCGCGAAGCAACGAGATCTGCCTTTCTGTCACATCCCCTAACCGGTCAAGTTTCTGAACGGCTCCATTCAGGAAGTCCACCATCGCTTGCTGCTTTTCCAACGGCGGCAGCGGCACTTCGAAATTCCCGTATCGCTCCGCGCTCACATTGGCGATGGTTGATTGAACGGTGTGCAACCGGACCTGGTTCCGGTACGCGCGCGATTGCGTGAAGTAGTACAGATAATCGGGCAGCACCCTGCGTCGATCCGGCCGCAGGCGCACCAGATACCCGGCAAAGCAGGCGCGGCCCCACTCGCTTCGATAACGAAATGCTTTGCCGACGGTGGCGCCACTCCGTGCCATCAACAAATCGCCATCCTGCAACAGGTACGGCGCGACCAGGTCGTCGGGCAGGGATTGAAAGGTGTCCTCGCGTAGCGAGCCGTCATCGTTGAGATCGGTGATGCGGATGTAACGAGGTCCTTCGGTTGACCGGCTCGCAGCCGGCTCGTTGGCTCCATAGAGTAGGGCGCCGGAGCGAATGAACTTGAAGCGCACAGTTGGCCAGTGATGCTCGACTGGAATCAAAGTCTGGGTGATGAGCGCTTCACGTCTTTCCCGCAGCAGGTCGAGCAAGCGGCGCTTGTTTTCCTCGAGACGGTCAACGAGCGAGGTCCTGGCGTCGAGAATAGCCGCAATCCGGCGCTGTTCGGCGCACTCGGGAATGGGGACTTCTTCCCCCAGGTATGATTTGCTGTCCAGATTTTGAATGCCGGTGGTCTGATAGATCGAGCGGCGGTTCACGCCCAACCGGTAGAGCGCGGCGTGCAAATACGAGAGGTACCGGGCATCAAAGCCAGGCGCTACAGGCAGGCGCGCGATGAAATTGGAGCAGACGGCGGGCGCGCCTCCCTCATACAGCACAACCGCGCCGACCGGCTGGTCGTCTCCTCCGCCTGATTTTTCGAGCAGCAGATCCCCGGGGGCGAGCATTCTGCCGTGCCGGTAAGCGGCGGGAACGAAACGCCGGGTCGGGTTGCGCAGATCGACGCAAAGGCGTTGGCGGTCGAAATCGGCGACGCGTACGCAGATCAAGTCGTCAAAGCCACCGCGTGGTTCCTCGCCCCATGTGCCTGTAGTGCAAGCCATCACCGTGCGCTTCAGCGGTATCGCGCGCCAGTGGGCCGGCGCGTCACGAAATGCGCCGATCACGGCGTCCCAAACTGCTGGAGCAACAATTGCCCTTCATGCTCCAATTCGTGAATCTCACGGTCGATTTCTGCAAGCGGCCGCACAGGTTCCGGCTCGAAGAAGCATCGCGCAAATGCAATGGCGTAACCAACGCGCGGCTCGCCGGAAGCAATCCAAGCATCAGGCGCGTGTGGGAGCACTTCGCGCTCAAACCACGACTGGAGGTCCTGGTCCAAGGGGACGTCTTCGTTGTCTCGAAGATCAGGGTCGGGTAGAGGGCGGTTCTTAGCGTCGCGGTAGATAGCGGCGGAGTCATCCTGGCCCGCAAGAGCTTCACGAATCCGTCGCGCTACAGTGCGGCCCAGCTTCACTCCAGCCCCGGCACACGCAGCCTGGAGGGCCGCGTCAAAGGCCGATTGATCGCCATGAACCGTGTGCGCATCCATTTCCGCAAGTGCCCTGATGACCTGCGGAGTGAATTTGTTCTGCACATCGCGGATTCGTTCGGGTGCGGCCTGGAACCGCAGGCGCAGTGGACGCTCGATGGTGACGCGGCGGTAACCGAATTCGCGATTGGGCAGAATTCTGGAATAGGGGCCGTCAGCACAGCCGCGATGAATTTCGCAGATGCGGTCAAGGTGCTGCGCCGGAATTTGCTTGCGTTTGGCGCCCAGCGACGGCGTCATTTTCTCGCAGAACGTGGCAGCGTTGATCAACTGCACCTTGCCTTGGCGAGCGGGAGACTTGCTGTTGGTGAGCAGCCAGATGTAAGTGGCGAGGCCGGTGTTGTAGAAGAGCTGATCGGGTAACGCGATGACCGCTTCGAGCCAGTCATTTTCAAAGATCCAGCGCCGGATCTCACTTTCACCCGAGCCGGCATCGCCAGCGAACAGGGGCGACCCGTTGAAGATCACCGCGATGCGCGTGCCCTCGGGCTTCATCTTCGAAAGCATGAGCTGGAGGAACAGCAGAGAGCCATCGTTCACCCGCGGCAACCCTGCGCCGAATCGTCCACGAAACCCGAGGCGATCGTGTTCCGCGCATACCTGCTTTTCTACTTTCCTCCAATCCACGCCGAAAGGCGGGTTGCTGAGGATGTAGTCGAATTTGCGGCCGGCGAAGGCGTCGCGAGTGAAGCTGTTGCCGAGCGCGATGGAATCGGCGCTGTGGCCGCGCAGTACCGCGTCCGCCTTGCAGATGGCGTACGATTCCGCATTCAGCTCCTGGCCGGCGATTTCCAAACGTTCGCGTGCGTACGCCTCAGCGCCGGCGAGCATTCCACCCGTGCCACAGGCCGGATCATAGAGAGACTTCCCCGCCCCAGAATCGTCCTGAAAAACCAAGCGAACCATCAACCGCACTATCTCGCGCGGCGTGAAATGCTCGCCCGCGGTTTCGTTGGATTGCTCGGAGAATTTCCGGATCAGTTCTTCAAAGATGTAGCCCATCTCGTGATTGGAGACGGACGCGGGGTCGAGATCGATGCCGGCAAAGCGTTCCAGAATCAATGCGAGCAGGCCGGCCTTTTGCAACCGGGCTATTGTTTCGCGCAAACGGAAGCAACCGGGAATTTCCCGAAGCTCCACCGGGAGAGTTTTCAATAGCCGCGGGAAATCGGCGGGGCTGGACGGGAGGCTACCGCACCTGCGCAGAACAGTGAACGGCAGAATCACTTTGCCGTATTCCGATTGCTTGTAGTCGCCGCGCAGAAGGTCCGCGATGCTCCAGATAAAGCTGACTTTGTCCTGAAATCCCCTCACGCGACGCTCACGACGCGACCCTACTGCGCATTCACTTTGCTCAAGATCCGATCCTTGATCCAGTGCTGGTCCCACCATTCGATCGGATTCACCTGGACGCCGTCGATCTGCATGCTGAAGTGCAGGTGATCTCCGCCCGCGAGGCCTGTGGAACCGCTCTTGCCCAGCGATTGGCCCTTCTTCACCATGTCGCCGGCCTTGACCGCGAACTCGCTCAGATGGCCGTAAATGGATTGCAGACCATAGCCATGGTCAACCACCACACAGTTACCGTAGATGCCGAGATTGTCGGCCCACACGACGCGGCCGTCGTTTGCGGCCGGCACCGGAACGTGCTGCGTGCGGGCCAGGTCGAAGCCCAAGTGCACCTGCTCATCAACTTTCTTGCCTTTATAGATGTAGCTGCGTTTATCCGCGAAAGCCGATTCCACGGTCGCATTGACCAGCGGCAGAAAGGGGCCGGACCACAGAAAATGGTCAGCGGTCTTGAGGCGGAGGTCCGCCAGAGTCTTGTTGTTTTGCCGGCGCATTTCACCATTAATCTTCAGAAAACGCGTGAGCAAATCACCAGACCCGCCAGGCTCAATCTGGTTCACTAACCTGTCCATAAGAGCGTCGTCAATAGGAAAGTCGCGCACGCGGAACTTCTTGGGAAATACCTTGAACCAGAAGCGCGCGGTGGCTTCGGCGCCGGCCGGGTTGCGCGCGAACACTACAGGCGTGACGTCCGCGGGAAGATCCCAAGGATATGCGAAGAGCGAAAAACGCTCGCCCGGATGAGAAGGAAGTGGGAAGCTGCGGAACTCGTATTTGCCCACACGTACGCCGGAATCGGTCACATAACCGGTCGGCGTAAACACCACCAGTTCCGAGCCGCCCTGGTTGATGTAGTGCTGGGCTCCGTCGGCGCTGACGCGCGGAGGCTGGCTGACGATCTGAACTTCCGCCTCCACCGAATCCGTGCGGCCGCGCAGATCGTTCGACTCGACCTCCACGATGAGCCGGGCTTTCCCATCGTGTAGCGCGGGCACCTGCTGCTTACCGGCCAGGAAATGACGAATCTGCGGGCTCTCATGCGAACGCCAGAACATCCAGCGGTGCGCTGGTTCGTGGACATCGGTAACCGTGTGGCGGGTCCCGTCCTGCTCGATGATCGCTGTCAGGCGGCGAATGCCGTGGGGATTCTCGACGCGCACCTGAACAGGAGTCGCGGTTCCGATCGCCGTGACGGGCGGATCGATTTTCAGAGTTGTGCCGCCGGACAGCAACAACAGCGATGCCGGTACGGCGATCAGCACCACGATCAGGATTGCAGCAACGATTTTCACTTTTTGGTCCAGGTATCGAGCCAGTCGATGAAGTTCTTGTACCAGTACAGAGCGTTCTGCGGCTTCAGTATCCAATGGCCTTCATCCGGGAAGACGATGAGTTTCGACGGCACTTTCTGCGTCTGCAGCGCTGTGAATAACTGCAAACCCTGTCCATACGGAACGCGGAAATCGAGTTCGCCGTGGATGACGAGCGTTGGCGTGCGAAACTCCTTCACGAACAAGCTCGGTGACCAGCGCGCGTACATCTCGGGATTGTCCCAGGGCATCCCGCTGAACTCCCAAATCGGAAACCACAACTCCTCGGTCTCGCTGGCCTCGCTTCGCAGATCATACACGCCAGCGTGCGAGATCAGAGCTTTGAATCGCTGCGTGTGTCCGAGTATCCAATCGATCATGTATCCGCCGTACGAACCTCCGGCTGCCACCATACGATTGGCATCCACGTAAGGCAGTCTGGCAACGAAGTCGGTAGAAGCCATGATGTCATCATAGGCGCGACCGCCCCAATCGCCGTTGATATCGTCGATGAATTTCTGCCCGTAGCCGGTGGACCCGCGCGGATTGGCCATCGCCACCACGTAACCGGCGGCGGCGAATACCTGGGCGTTCCAGCGGTAGGTCCATTCCTGACCCCAGAAGCCTTGCGGACCGCCGTGAATCAGCATGAGCGCCGGGTATTTCTTCTGCGGATCGAAATTGGGCGGCTTCACGATGAACATCTGGACGCGGGCGTTCTCCGCACCCTCCACCAAGACCTCCTCGAGGGGTGTGAGCTGGTGCGCGCTCAGCACGCCATCATTCAGATGGGTGAGGGCTGTTTCAGTGCCGCCGGCGGACGATGCGCGAAAGATTTCGACCGGGCTTGAGCCGCCCTGGCGCGTGTAGATCATGGCTTTGCCGTCCGGCGTAAGCTGCATATCGTCGAGGACGCTATCACCGCTTAGCGATATAGGTGCGGCTCCACCGTTGACGGAGATGAATTGTATGTACTGCCGGCCGCGGTCCTGCACCGTGAAGAACAGTCGCGATGAATCCGGGCCCCAGGTGAAGCTCTCTACCCAGCGATCAATGGGCTCGGTGAGATTGGTCAGCTTGCCGCTCGAACGCTCCAGCAGCATGAGGCGCCAGCGGTCGCTTTCATAGCCCGGGCGGAGCTGCGCGCGATATGCGAGATACTTGCCGTCTGGTGAGTACTGCGGCGAATTGTCCGCCGCGGGATTCGCCGTAATTTTCTTGGATGGGCCGCCGGCGATGGGAACCGCGTACAAATCGGAATTTGTGCTGGTCGCGGGCACCTCATCGGAAATCATGGCGTAGCAGACTTCCGAACCGTCGGGAGAAATGGCGTAGTCATCGGGGCCACCGAGCGAAAAGGGCGGCACATCGCGATTGCCGGGCGTGAGGTCTCTGGCCACGCCGCCGTCGACGGAAATCGCCAGCAAATGACTGCGCCGCGCGCCCTGCCAGGTGGTCCAATGCCGGTACAGAAGGCCCGTGATCGTGCGGGCTTTGACCTTGGCGTTCTTTTCTTCGTCGAGCTTCTTCTTGTTACATGGGTCATCGGCGCCGCATTCCGGGTACACATCGCTCGTGAAAACCAGGTTTTTCCCGTCTTGAGCATAGAGAACGCCACTCGCTTCCGTCGCGAGATTGGTAATTTGTTTCGGATTCGCGCCGTCGGCGTCCATGACCCAGATTTGCGAGGACCCGTTGCGATCGGAAACGAAGGCGATCTTCTTCGAGTCGGGCGACCAGCGCGGGCGTTCGGCGGAATCGGCGAGCTTGCGCGGCGGGCCTCCCGCCAATGGGACGACGTATATCTGCTTGGGCTTGGCGTTTTTGTCGAGATCGATGGTCTGGGTGGAAAACGCCACCAACCGCCCATCCGGCGAGATCTGAGGGTCGCTGATGCGCGCCAGCTGCATCATCGCTTGCGCGTCAAACGGGGCCTTCTGTGCAGGGAGCGCCGCAGCCAGAAGCACGGGCAAGAAAACCCGCGCTGCTTTGATGTGCATATAGACCCGATTGTAGCGCGGCATGTTAGCATGGTTTTCATTCCCTCTGTTGCACAAATAAGGACTAAAGTTGATTCGCGCAGTCAAAGGAACCAGGGATTTATTGCCTCCAGCCACGGCGGTTTGGAACCAGGTAGAGGCACGGGCGAGAGAAGTGTTTCGCAGGTACAACTATCACGAGATTCGCACGCCGATTTTGGAAGAGACGCAGCTTTTTGCGCGCGGCGTGGGCGAAGAAACCGACATCGTAACCAAGGAGATGTACACGTTTGAGGACCGCGACGGTAGCTCGCTGACCCTGCGCCCGGAAGCTACCGCGTCGGTGATGCGCGCCTACATCGAGCACCGTCTGGACCAGCGCCCCGGGGTGCAGAAGCTTTATTACATGGGCCCGATGTTCCGGCGCGAGCGGCCGCAGAAGGGGCGCTACCGGCAGTTTTTCCAGATCGGCGCCGAGGCCATTGGATCGGAATCGCCGGTGGTGGATGCGGAAATGATCGAGCTCGCGATGGACGTCTTGAAGGGCGCGGGACTCCAAAACCCCGTGCTGCTTGTGAATTCGGTAGGAGACGCGAACTGCCGCCCCGCTTACATTGCCGCTCTGCGCGAGAAGCTTACAGAACTTGCGCCGATGCTCTGCGAGGATTGCCAGAGGCGGGCCGTGACCAACCCCCTGCGGGTTCTCGATTGCAAAGTGCCAGAAGACCAGCCCATCATCGGCCAGCTGCCCGCGATTCAGGATTTTCTGTGCGGGGACTGCAAGCCGCATTTTGAGACGGTTCTGCAGTTGCTCACCGACCGCAAGATTTCGTTCAAAGTGGACCCGCGATTGGTTCGCGGCCTGGACTACTACATGCGCACGACTTTCGAAGTGGTGCACGGAGCGCTTGGCGCACAGAATTCGGTGCTGGGCGGGGGACGTTACGACGGGCTGGCGGAATCTCTCGGATCGAAAGTGCCGGCGCCGGGAATCGGATTTTCGATTGGTGAAGACCGGCTGGTAATGACGGTGGAAGAGAATTTAAAGACACAGCCGCTGGATTTGTTTGTTGCGGCGCTGGGCGAGCGCGCGATCGAGCAGGCGGGGCAACTCGCGCGGGACGTGCGGCAATCCGGATACTCTGTCGAGGTCACAGCCGACGGCAAGCTGAAGCGCGCCATGGAACTGGCGAACAAGCTTGGCGCGCGATACACGCTGATCGTGGGAGACAACGAAATCGCCGCCGGACGCTATGCCCTGAAAAATATGGCTTCCGGCCAACAGGAAGAAGTCGCGCGCGAAGAAATCGCCCGCCGCCTCCAAATCGTTAACTGATATGCAAACCGTACCGTTGGATTTTCTAGGCCAGTTGCGCCGCACGCACACATGCGGTGAGCTCCGCGCTAAAGATGCGGGTTCCCGCGCGTTGCTGATGGGATGGGTGCATCGCCGGCGGGATCTTGGCGGTGTCATCTTCATTCACCTGCGCGACCGCGAAGGCGTTTCGCAGATCGTATTTCACACCGACACCGACGCCGAAATTCACGCCAAAGCCGAACTGCTCCGTTCGGAATATGTGGTAGCGGTTGAAGGCAAGGTGGCGCTGCGCACGCCCGAGACGGTGAATCCCACCCTGGCGACCGGAGAGGTCGAGATCGTTGCGGAGAAGATCTGGATACTAAATGAGTCGCGCACGCCTCCGTTTCCCATGGATGACGACGTTGACGTCTCTGAAGACGCGCGCCTCAAGTTTCGCTATGTGGACCTGCGGCGGCCGCGCATGCAGCGTAACATCATGCTGCGCTCGCGGATTTCGTTCGCCACGCGCGAGTTTCTTTACTCCCAGGGATTTTTAGAAATCGAGACGCCGTTCATGACGCGCTCGACGCCGGAAGGCGCGCGCGACTACCTTGTGCCAAGCCGAGTGCAACCTGGCACTTTTTACGCGCTTCCACAATCGCCACAGATCTTTAAGCAGCTCCTCATGGTGAGCGGGTTCGAAAAGTATTTCCAGATTGTCCGGTGCTTTCGCGACGAAGATCTGCGCGCCGACCGGCAGCCGGAGTTCACCCAAATCGATCTCGAAATGTCGTTTCCGCAAGAGCAGCGCATCTTCGAGGTGATCGAGCCCTTGGTCCAAAAGATTTGCGCCGTGGCCGGGTACCAGGTCCAGATTCCATTTCCGCGGCTCACTTATGCCGAGGCGATGCGGAGTTATGGCAGCGATAAGCCGGACCGCCGCGTGCCGCCAATGCATCCGGTGGAAGATCTGTTTCCGCAAAACGCCCTGAGCGCCCAGGGTCTGCCGCTGGTGGCGATCCAGATCCCGAAGACCGGCACTCTCAGTCGCAAGGAGCGGGATGAGCTGAAGGCATTTGGCACAGAGCGCGGGCTGCGCGTGTTTGATGACCCCAAACGGCTGGAACGCGATTTTCCTGAGCTCATGGCTCGCGTGCGCGAGCGTGTGGGCGCCGCCGAAGAAGACCTGCTGATCCTGGCATCCTGGGCGGGCCAGCCGGAAGGCCACCGCCCCGAAGAGACCGTTTACCAGGCTTGCGGCCAGTTGCGCCTATTTGCCGCGCAGAAATACAACGACCGGCACAAGCTTCTCGACCCCAAGCGATTCGAGTTCCTTTGGGTGCTCGATTTTCCCATGTTTGAATGGAGCCCGGAGGAGAATCGTTGGCAAGCAGCCCATCATCCGTTCACATCGGTGCATGACGACGATCTCGAAAAGCTGACCGCGGACCCGGCGCGTTGCCGCGCGAAATCATACGATCTCGTGCTGAACGGCGTCGAGCTGGGTTCGGGATCGATCCGTATTCACCGGCGCGATGTGCAATCGAAGGTCTTCGCAGCTCTGGGCTTCAGTGAAGAGGAGGCGCGCAGGCGCTTCGGATTTCTGCTGGAAGCACTCGAGTACGGCGCGCCCCCGCATGGCGGAATTGCGCTGGGTCTCGACCGCCTGGTGATGATCCTGGCCGGTGAGACGTCCATTCGCGATGTAATTCCATTCCCCAAGACCGCGCGCGGAACCGACCTGATGTGCGACGCACCCGCGCAGGTGCCTGAACGCCAGTTGCGCGAGCTGGGCATCACGTTCCGGAAACCACAATGAGCACTCGGGAGGAGTGGGAACTGCGGCGCCAGCAATGGGCGGCGTTTAATCGCTGGGAGGCTCAGCAGCCGCCAATTGAGCGCGCGCCCGCCGACATACTTGCTGATCTTGGGACCATCTGGAGTTGGCTGCCGAGCGACGTACGCGAGCGTGACCCCGACCCGCAAAAGATGGGCATCCAAAAAATGAGGGCTGCACTGGCGCTGCTCAAACCCTCTTCATGACCGCTGGGCGGGACCCAAGCTGCCCGCGAGAATGCTCAGGGTCCGTCCGTACGCCCGCTCACGAAGCTCTGCCGCGCCCTCTGCGCTCTCTTCGCCGCATGCAGCTCACAGTAAACGCGGAGCACCTGTTCTGAGCGCTCTCAACCGGCGACCACCAACGTGGTGCGAGTCAACCAGGCTGGTTTCTTGGGGTTCTCGGCGACTCGGCGTCTCGGCGGTGAAAAGTATTCTTTTCGCAATGGACGGCTCGCTCGAAGCCTCCCAATGCCCTTTCCACGCCAATCTGCTATCCTCTAGTGTTGAAAAGGTGACAATTTGTTCCCCGGCGGTAGGGCCGGGCCTTCCTGAGGTATCCATATGTCAGGGCATTCCAAATGGGCGACCATCAAGCACAAAAAGGCCGCTCTCGACGCTAAGCGCGGAAAAAGTTTCACGCGCATCATCAAGGAAATTGCGATCGCCGCGCGCAACGGCGGCGATCCGGACGCCAACCCGCGGCTGCGCACCGCCATTCTTGCCGCCAAGGGCGTCAGCATGCCCGCCGACAACATCAAGAAAGCCATTATGCGCGGCACCGGTGAACTGGAGGGCGGGCAGATCGATGAGGTGCTGTTCGAAGGCTACGGACCTGGTGGCGCGGCTGTGCTGGTCAACGTTGCCACGGATAATCGCAATCGCACCGTCAGCGAGATCCGTCATGTTTTCTCCAAAAATGGCGGCAACCTGGGCGAGCAGGGCTGCGTAGCGTGGATGTTCGAGCGCAAGAGCCAGATTCTGATCCCGCAAGAGAAAGCCAGCGAGGACCAATTGATGGGAGTTGTGCTGGATGCCGGCGCCGACGACCTCCGTTCGGAAGGATCGCATTGGGAGGTCCTTTCCGCGCCGGAGAATCACGAAGCCGTGCTCGCGGCGTTAGCGAAGGCCGGCCTGGAGAGCGAGTCCGCCGAAATCGCCATGGTTCCCAAGAATCTGATCAAGCTCGAAGGCAAGACTGCCGACGCTATGATGCGCTTGAGTGATGCGCTGGAAGAACATGACGACGTGCAAAACGTCTATTCGAACTTCGACGTGGACGAAAAAGAGCTCGAGGCCCTGGCTCGATAGATGCGCGTCCTGGGCATCGATTGCGGCACCGAGCGCACCGGCTACGGCGTAATCGAAAGCGACGGACGCACCCATCAGCTCGTTTCCGCTGGGGTGATTCAAACCAATACCAAGTCTCCGCTCGAAGCGCGGCTGCAAGAGATCTCCCGCGAACTTCGAAGCGTGATTGCGCGTGACGTTCCGAAAGCAGCAGCGGTTGAGGAAGTCTTCTATGCGACAAATGTCAAGACTGCGCTGAAGCTGGCGCACGTGCGCGGCGTGGCGCTGCTCGCTATTTCCGAAGCCGGCCTGGAATTCGGTGAGTACTCCCCGCTCGAAATCAAGACCAGTGTGGTCGGTTATGGGCGCGCCGAAAAGCACCAGGTGCAGGTGATGGTGAAGTCACTGCTGCATTTGGATCAGCCCATCGAGTCCGAAGACGCCTGTGATGCACTCGCCGTCGCGGTCTGCCATGCCACGCACAGCGCGATGCGCCGGAAACTGGAAGGCATCCACGCATGAGGTGGGCGCTGGCATTGGCCGTGGTTCCGCTGCTTGCGGCCACTGATCCGCCTCGCCTGTTCTTCTCCAAGTCGTTTCCCGGCAGTGCGCCGGCGTACGTCGAAATCGCGCTCGAACGCAACGGAAATGCCATCTATAAGGAAGCAGCCGACGACGACCTACCAATCAAGTTCCAGGTTGGCGAGAGCGACACCAACGCGATTTTCGGTTTGGCGGACAAGTTGGGGCACTTCAATCATCCGCTGGAGTCGCCACTCAAAGTTGCGTTCATGGGCATGAAGACCTTCCGCTTCGAGGCCGGTCCCGAGAAGCAGGAGGTGAAATTCAATTACTCGGAAGACCCGGACGCGCAGGCGCTGCTCGATTGGTTTGAGCGCATCTCGGAAAGCGAGGAGCATGTGATCAACCTGGAGCGCACGGTGAAGTACGACAAGCTCGGCGTGAATGAAGCTCTGCTGCTGCTGCAGATCTCATACGAGCGCAAGCGTCTGGTGGCCCCTCAGCAATTTCTGCCCCTGCTCGACCGCGTGGTGAAAAACGACTCGTACATGCACATGGCTCGTGAGCGCGCGGCCGGCTTGGCGGAGGCAATCCGCGCCGCGAAATGAAATTCTGGCTCCTCCTTCTTGTTCTAACGTCCCTGGCCTCCGGACAGCAAACCCCTTCCGACGCCGAAGAAAAGGAATTGGGTAAGGCGCTGGCGGAGGCCGGCAATAGCCAAATCGACTTCGTCCGCGCACTCGAGAATCATCTGGCGAAGTACCCGGACTCGGCCAAGAAGCCTGAGATCGAGCGCGCACTGGTCAAAGCCTCCATCGAGGCCAAAGACGACCGGCGCATCATTTTGTACGGCGAATGGGTTTTGGATCATGAGGCCGGCGATCCGCAGGTTTTAGACCGCGTGACCCGCGCACTTCTTGCCAGTGACGCGAAGGATATCTCGGAGCGCGCGCTCGGGTACGCCAAGCGATACGAGGAACAGGTAGCCACGCTGCGCAAGCAATCGCCCGCGGGGCATTTCGGCGCGGGTGAGTGGAGAATGGAGATCGATCGCAGCGTGGCACGCGCCATCGTGCTCGAGGCGCGCGCGACGGGAAATCTGGGCCGGCTGGACGAAGCGCTTTCGCTCGCCGAGAAAAGCTACGCCGAGTTTCCGACCGCGGAGGGCGCAAGAGAAATCGGGCGTTGGCTCATTAAGCTGGGACGCGAAGGCGAAGGCATCCCGCATCTGGCCGATGCATTTACCATTTCCGACAACCGCAACACCGACGCAGCCCGCACCCAGGGCCGCGGCCGCATGGGCGAGTTGTACAAGAAGCTGCACGGCTCGGAGAAAGGCCTGGGCGATCTGATTCTGGAGTCTTACGATCGCACCACGGCTCTGATAGCCGAGCGCAAACTTCAGATGCGGGCGAGCGATCCCAACGGGCAGGCTACCGCCTTGATGGATTTCACGCTGCCCGGCGTCCAAGGTGATGCGTTGAAACTGGCATCGCTGAAAGGAAAAACGGTCATTTTCGATTTTTGGGCTACCTGGTGCGGACCTTGCCGCGCCCAGCATTCTCTCTACGAACAAGTCAAACGGCGCTTTACTGCTAACCCCGATGTGTTTTTCGTCTCTGTGAACTCCGATGAGGACCGCGAACTGGTGCCGCCGTTTCTGAAGGACAACCAGTGGAGTAACTCGGTCTACTTCGAAGACGGTCTCACTCGCATGTTGCAGATCACGTCCATCCCCACCACCATAATTGTGGACAAGCATGGTGAAATTTCGAGCCGCATGAACGGCTACAACCCGGAGCACTTCGTCGATATGCTGACCGAGCGCATCCAACAAACGCTGAAGAACTGAAGCTGATTCCATGAAAAAGCTCCTCGCCCTCAATCGCAGCGAGATCGCGATCCGCATCATGCGCGCCGCCACCGAACTCGGCCTGCGCACCGTCGCCATCTATTCCAAAGAGGACCGGCTGAGCCTGCATCGCTTCAAGGCGGACGAAGCGTACGAGATCGGGGAAAACAAAGGGCCCGTGGAAGCCTACCTCGATGTCGAAGGCATCGTCGCGCTGGCCAAAGAAAAGGCGATTGACTTCATCCATCCGGGCTACGGTTTCCTCTCCGAGAACCCAGCACTGCCGCGAGCGTGCGAGCGCGCCGGAATCACGTTCGTCGGTCCCGACGCGCGCCTGCTCGAGCTACTCGGTGATAAACGCGCCGCCAGAAAGCTCGCGCAGCAGGCCAACGTTCCCGTGGTGCCGGGTACTGAACATCCAGTGACGGACGCGGAAACAGCCCGCAAGATGGCGGGCGAGATCGGGTTCCCGCTCATCATCAAAGCGGCGTTCGGAGGCGGCGGCCGCGGCATGCGCGTAGTGGAGAAAGCCGGCGACTTCGCAGAACGTCTGGAGGAGGCGCGGCGGGAAGCTGGCGCCGCGTTTGGTAACGACGCCGTATTTCTGGAAAGATACATCCGGCGCGCGCGCCACGTGGAAGTCCAGATTCTGGGCGACCGCCAAGGCAACATCGTGCACCTCTACGAGCGTGACTGTTCGGTTCAGCGGCGTCACCAGAAAGTTGTTGAGGTTGCACCGGCGCAGGGATTGGCGGACGACATTCGCCACGCTTTGGCCGATGCCGCGGTACGCCTCGCGCGCGCTGCCGGCTATTACAACGCGGGCACCGTTGAGTTTCTGGTCGACGCCGAAACCGGCGCGTGGTACTTCATCGAGGTCAATCCGCGCATACAAGTCGAACACACCGTCACCGAGATGGTCACCGGCATCGATCTTGTCCGCTGCCAGATCCTGATCGCGCAGGGCCACTCGCTGCACGACAAAATCACATCCCTGCCTCCGCAGGATAAGATCCCGTTGTACGGGCACGCATTGCAATGCCGCATCACCACCGAAGATCCGGCCAACCATTTCGTGCCGGACTACGGAAAAATGCATACCTACCGCTCGCCCGCCGGTTTCGGCATCCGGCTCGACGGCGGTTCGGCCTATAGCGGCGCCATTATCACTCCCTTCTATGATTCGCTTTTGGTCAAGGTCACGGCCTGGGGCCGCGAGTTCGATCAGGCTTGCAAGCGCGTGGATCGCGCCTTACGCGAGTTTCGCGTTCGCGGCGTCAAGACCAATATTCCGTTTCTTGAGAACGTTGTCAACAACCTGAAATTTCAGGCGGGTGACGTCACGACCTCATTTCTCGACGAGCATCCGGAATTATTTCGCTTCACGCCACGCCGCGACCGCGCCACCAAACTGCTCACCTATCTCGGCGATGTGATCGTGAATGGCAACCCCGAAGTAGCCGGAAAGCCTCGCCCCGACCGCCTGCCAACTCCCGCCATTCCGGAGCACGATTCTTCCGCGCCACCCCCAGGCACGCGCCAGCTATTGGACAAACTCGGCGCCGAGAAGTTCGCCCAGTGGACTCGTGAGCAGAAAAGATTGCTGCTTACCGATACCACGTTTCGCGACGCGCACCAGTCGTTGCTGGCAACCCGTGTGCGCACGCACGACATGCTGTCGATCGCCAACTTCGTCGCGCACCGGCTGTCGAATCTCTACAGTCTGGAAATGTGGGGCGGCGCCACGTTTGATGTCTCCATGCGCTTTCTGCATGAGGACCCGTGGCTGCGGCTCCGTCGCCTGCGTGAAGCCATTCCGAACATCTGCTTCCAGATGCTGCTGCGCGCGTCGAACGCCGTGGGCTACTCGGCATATCCCGATAACGTGGTGCGCGAATTTGTCGCGGATGCGGCGCGCCAGGGTATCGACATTTTCCGCATTTTCGATTCGCTGAACTGGCTGCCTAACATGAAGGTGGCAATGGATGCCGTGCGGCGCACCGGAAAAATCTGCGAAGCAGCCATTTGTTACACGGGCGACATTCTCGATCCCCACAGGCAGAAATATTCACTCGACTATTACGTGCGCATGGCTAAGGAACTCGAGCGCATGGGCGCGCACGTGCTGGGCATCAAGGACATGGCCGGCCTCGCCAAGCCGTATGCCGCTGAAAAGCTGGTCAAGGCGCTGCGCGAAGAAATTGGGATTCCCATTCACTTCCATACCCACGACACCAGCGGCATTAACGCGGCATCTATCATGCGGGCCTGCGATGCCGGCGTGGACGCCGCTGATGGCGCCATCGCGTCCATGAGCGGCCAAACCAGCCAGCCGAATCTCAACTCGATCGTCGCCGCCCTGGCGCACACGCGCCGCGAGACCGGAGTCGATCTCGACGCTCTGAATGTGTGCGCCGATTACTGGGAAGACGTGCGCGCCAGTTATGCGCCATTCGATACAGGCCCGCGCAGCGGAACCGCCGAGGTCTACATCCACGAAATGCCCGGCGGCCAATATACGAATCTGAAGGAGCAGGCCGAAGCCATGGGGCTGGGCGCGCGCTGGCATGAGATCGCACGCACCTACGCGGAGGTGAACCTGGCTTTTGGCGATATTGTGAAAGTGACGCCTTCGAGCAAAGTTGTGGGCGACATGGCGATTTTTCTGGTCACCCACGGCATGACCATCCATCAGTTTGAGCGCCTGGGCACCGACCATCACCTTTCACTTCCCCACTCCGTGGTCGAGATGTTCTCCGGCGCACTAGGAACGCCCGAAGGCGGCTGGCCCAAGAAACTGCAGAGTGTCATTCTTCAGGGCCGAAAGCCCGAGCGCGGCCGTCCCGGAGCACGCCTTGCCCCCGTGGATTTCGAGGAAACGGCACGTACGGTTGAGAAAAAAATCGGCCGCCCGCCGCAGCACGACGAAGTGCTGAGTTACCTCATGTACCCCGACGTGTTCGTCAAGTTCGCTCGCGCGGCCCAGACATGGGGCGATGTCGAGACGCTGCCGACTCCGCAATTCTTCTTCGGCATGCAGAAGGGCGAGGAGATCACCGTCGATATCGAGCCCGGCAAGCGGCTGGTGGTGAAATTCCTCACCATCAGCGAGCCGCACCCCGACGGCCGCCGCACCGTATTTTTCGAGCTGAACGGCCAGCCGCGCGAGGTTACCGTCCGCGACCGGTCCCTGAAGGCCAGCGTGGCGGAGCGGCTGAAAGCCGATCCAAACAATCCCGGCCACATCGGCGCGCCGCTTCCGGGTATGGTCACCAGCGTTGCCGTTGAGCCCAATCAGTCCGTCAGCAAGGGTGATCGCGTGCTGGTCATCGAAGCCATGAAAATGCAGAGCACAGTGTACGCGCCGGTTGCCGGAAAAATTCTGGCGATCCATGCCCAGGCTGGCCAGCAGGTCGAGGCCAAGGATCTTCTCGCCGTCATCGGCTGACACTCCCGCGGCTGGGCGATCTGTCCAATTCGGGGACTGGCTTCGAAATTCCATCGAACACAATCGTGGAAACCGCCGCCTGCACGGCCTGAAATTTCGTTGCCTGTACCCCAATTGAACGCCCGCGATATCCCTAGTGGACCGTGCCCCTGTGCCTGTCCTGCCCATGTATATCGATAGAGCGGCTCTCGAGCGTCTTCGCAGTCGCTCGCTCGTATTCCGCGATCGCCTTGCTCAGATCAGCCTGCGCCCGGATCTCCAGGTCGCGCGCATTGATCATCGCCGTTTGCCGCTGCAGCACCAGAAACACTGTCGACGTTCCCGTTTGAAATTTGCGCAGCTCGCTTTGGTGCTGCGCCTCGGCCGACTGCCTTGCCGCGCTTGCCGCCGCCAGCCGCGCTTTCGCCGACTCCATCGACTGGATGGCATTGCGCACGTCTGCTTCGATCAGTTGCTCCACCTGTGCGATCTGGCTCTCGATGCGCCGCCCCTGCGCTACCGATGCTCCCAAATTTGCCTCCGCCGTCCGATTACCAATGGGCAGCGAAACTCGCACTCCCGCGTGTAGAGTCGGAAAATCCCACCCGCCAATGTTGGCGAGCGACTGCCCATAACCGCCCACCAGCAGCGGCGGCACCGCCCCCGACCCGAAGGAGATCGGAGGAACCGGAGCAAGCCCCTCAATCTGCGAAAGCTGGTTGATGCGCGCGACAATGGCGTCCGTTCCGGCGGTCAGCGGATTAGGCTGGGCAGCCAGCACATGGCCCGCCAACCCATTGCCCACGTACGTTGCAATGAGATCCACCTGTGGCTTGGTCTGCTCACGGTAGTATCGAGAGTCCGCTTCATTGATCGCACGCGAGACCTTGATCTGCTCCAGCTCCGGCCGATGCGCCACTGCATCGTTGACCGCTTCTGCAACTTCGACCTTCGGCGCCGCCAGATTCAACGGCGTCTCGGGAACCAGCGCCTTCGACCAAAGCGCGGACAGCCGGTCGCCCACCATCAATGTCTTCAGCCCGTTCTCGGCGCGCGTCAGGTATTCCTGCGCGCTGTACGCGCTCTGCTCGAAATTATCCAACTGCGTCTCGGCCTCGGTCACATCGATCGGCGCCAATAGCCCCTGCTTCTCCAGCCGTCCGTTGCTCTCTACCTGCCGCCGCGCCAGGTCTACCGCCTCAAGTTGCAGATCCAGGTTGCGGACCGCGTACACCAAATCCCAATATGCATCCACGGCCTGCGTCACAATCTCTGTAACGCGCTGCCGGAACTGCGCATCGCTCAGTGCCTGATTCTTCTTCGCCACCTCGATGTGGTGGCGCGCGTCATCATAAAGCATGTTGCGGAAAAGCGGCTGTGTAAAGGAGAGCGTCATCGCGCTCGGATACTGTGGATTGAGCGTGTTGAATTGGTTGTCGCTTGATACGCGGCTGGAAGAAAGGCTCATCATGAAGGACCCGCCCAGCGGCAACAACCCGCTAAATTGCGGCGCCAAGCTGGCCGTCGCCTGCGAGATCGCCCCATTCGGCCCGCCACCAATAATCGAACCGATCGGAAAGACCGCCCGCTCCCAATAGCTGTCCAATCCCACGCGCGGATCGTACGCACCTTTCGCCGCCGTCACATTCAGCCCCGCGATGCCGCGGTCAATCCGTGAAATCTCCAGGTCCCGGTTATTTGCCAACACATCGCCGATCGCTTCTTCGAGCGTGATCGAAACTTTGCCCACGATGCCAGGCCGGTCGGGTAATACGAAGATGCGCTCCGCGGACTGTGCGGCGAGCAGCCCCGCAATTCCAAACATCACGAGCATCGTCCGCCTCACCGTGATGTCCCCTCCGGCCGCGATCCGCGCGTCCGCAGTGCCTCCACCGCCACCTTGATGCGGGAACTTCGCGCCTGGACTGCCGCCGCCATCCTCTGCCACACCGGCGCCTCTTTCCAATCCTCGAAGATCGAGTAAAAAACCGGCACCGCCAGCAAAGTCAGCAACAGACACAACGTCTGCCCGCCCACCACCAGAACCCCGATTGACCGGTTCGTCGCCGCGCCAGGCCCACCGGCCAGCACCAGCGGAATCATTCCCGCCACCAGCGATGCCGTCGTCATCAGGATCGGCCGCAGCCGGTCGCGATTCGCCTGGATGATGGCATCGAAGCGCGCCATGCCCGCCGCCCGCAACCCGTTGGTGTGGTCAATTTGCAAAATCGCGTTCTTCTTCACGATGCCGAACAACAGCAGAAGTCCCAGCCCGGAAAACACATTGATGGTTTGACCAGCCACCAGCAGCGAGATGATGCCAAAGGGAACCGCCATGGGCAGCGTCAGCAGGATCGTGACCGGATGCAGGAACGATTCAAACTGCGCCGCCAGCACCATGTACATGAAGATGAACGACAGCGAGATCGCCAGCACAAAGTAGTAGCCCGTACGCCCCAACTCCCGTGAAGTGCCACCGAGTTCCGTTTTATAGCCCGGCTCCATCTTGAGATCGCGCGCAAAATCGTCCAGCCGGCTCAGAACCGCTGCTTCCGATCCACCCGGCCGCACATTGCTGAACAGTGTCACCTCGCGTTGCCGGTTCAACCGGTCAATGGTCGCCGGCCCCGCGCCTTCGTGCATCGAGACCACATCGTCCAGGCTCACCCAACCACGCTTATTCGATGCGACGATCAGCCGCTTCAGCGTATCGGCGCTGGCACGCGATTCGCTCATGGCGCGCAATCTTACGTCGTATTGATCCGATCCGGCCTCGAAGGTGGATAAGTTCTGGCCCGCGACCATTACATTGAGCGCCTGCGCAACGTCGCTCACACGCACACCCAGATCCGCCGCGCGCTCCCGGTCGATTGCAATGCGCAGCTCCGGTTTTCCCAGCACCAGCGAAGAGTCCGCATCCACCACGTCCGGGATGGACTTCATTCGCGTGAGCATCGTCTTCGAATATTGGTTCAGCCTCTCCAGGTCCGGCCCGCTGAGCGTGTACTGAACCGCCGCATTCCGTCCGTCCGGATCGCCCCCCGGCGCCTGCACCGATGTTCGCAACCCCGGAGGAAACGCCTTCAGCGCTTGTCGCGTCCGCACCATGATCTGTTGCTGGTCGAGCTCGCGCTGGCCAATCGGCGCCAGCTTGACGTAGATCAGGGCCGCATTCACCGCCCGCTGTGTCCCGCCGCCAATGCTCGTCAGCGTCGCCGTGACTCCGGGAATCTGGCGTACCTCGCGCGCCACCCGTTCCGCCACGGTCTCCGTCGCCGCAAGACTCGCCTCCTCGCTCGCGCGCAGCGTAATTTCAAATTCCGAGCGGTCATCATCCGGCACGAAATTCTTGCCAATCACCGCGAACAGCGGAACGATACTCACCACCACCAATCCGCTCAGTGCGATCATCGTGCGCCGGTGTCCCATCGACCGGTGCAGCATGCGCGTGTAAACGCGATCGATCCGCGCGAATAAGCCTGAATCTTTCGAACCGTGTCCTCCACCGCCCGCCAATGGCCGCAGCCATCGCGCGCCCAGCATGGGCGTCAGCGTGAACGAAACCAGCAGTGACACGGCGATCGCAAACGACGCCGTCAGTCCGAATGACGACATGAACCGCCCCACAATCCCACCCATGAATCCGACCGGCACGAAGACTGCCAGAAGCGATAAAGTCGTCGCCATCACCGCCAGTCCGATCTCCCGCGTGCCTTCGATCGCCGCCTGGAACGGCGGTAGTCCCTTCTCCTCGATGAAGCGGTAGATGTTCTCCAGCACGATGATGGCATCGTCCACCACGATCCCCACCATCAGCGTCAGCGCCAGCATGGTGATCTGGTTCAGGCTGTAGTTCATCGCGGCCATCAGCCCGAACGTCGAAATAATGGACGTTGGAATGGCGATAGCTGCAATGAGCGTGGTCCTCACACTGGCCAGAAAGACAAAAATGACTACCGCTGCCAACAGACTGCCCTCGATCAGATGTGTCTCGATAGACTCCACCGCCGCCTGGATAAACACCGATTCGTCGCCAATCACCTCCGCATGAACGTCCTTCGGCAGCGTAGGAATGATCGCGGCCAACCTCTCCCGCACCGCCGCCGCCACCGCCACCACGTTTTCGCCCGATTGCTTCGATACCACCAGCGTCACCGCTGGCCGCCCGTTCAGCAGCGACACACTGCGCACTTCCTGCTCGCCGTCCGTGGCCCGCCCGATATCGCTGATCCGCACCGCGTACGTGCCGCGATTCGCCACCACCACATGGTTGAAGTCTTTAGGGTCCGCAATGCGGCCCAGGGTACGAACGGTCAGTTCGCGTGAACCCTGATCCACACGGCCGCCGGGCAACTCCAGATTCTCCTGGCGCAGCGCGCCCGCCACGTCCGCGACGGTCAGCCCGTAAGCCCGCATCCGGTCCGGATCCACGTCCACATCAATCTCCCGCCGCGCGCCTCCCACGATCTGCACCAGTCCGACGCCTTTTAGATTTTCAATCTGTTCCTGGATCTGTTTCTCGGCGATGTGCGTGACTTCCCGTAGCGCGCGCGGCGCGGAAACCACGATGCGCAAGACGGGCGCCGCATCCGTATCGAACTTCTGCACCACCGGCGGACGCGCGGTTTCCGGCAGATCGCCCATCACCAGGTTGACCTTGTCGCGCACTTCCTGCGCCGCCACGTCGCCGTTCTTATCCAATTGGAAACCGATGCTGACGATTGAAAGCCCCTCAGTGGACGAAGAGTGCAGCTCCTCGATGCCGCTGATGGTGTTCACCGCCCCTTCGATTTTCTTGGTGATTTCCGTCTCCACCTGTTCAGGCGCGGCCCCGGGGTTCGCGACTAATACCTGCACCGCGGGCAGATCCACCTTCGGCAGCAGGTCCACACCCAGCCCAAAAAACGAGAAGGCCCCCACCACCGTCAGCGCCAGCACCAGCATGGTGGCAAAGACGGGCCGTCTCACGCAGATTGCGGCGAGCTTATGCACTGCGGGGCATCCTTTGGCGGGTCCGAAGCATCGTGGCGTCAGTTACCGCGTTCGACTGGTGCTCCATCGTAAAGATCCGGCAGATTGCTGGCGGCCACAATGGCTTCGCGGCCCAGTCCGGATACGATTCGTGTCGTCCCGTTCTCTGTAACGCCCGCTTGCACCACGCGCACGCGTGCAGTGCCGTTCTCGATCACGAAGACCCGCGAAGCGTTGGAGCCGGAATCGGTCAACACCGCCGAGGCCGGCACGAATATGCCCTGTTCGCCTTGCGGCAAGAGCACCCGAACAGTAGCCGACATGCCCGGGCGCAACTCCAAAGAGGGATTCGCGAACTCGGCCCGAATGGTCATGGCGCGTGAGCTCGGATCAATGGCTGGGCTGAGCACCGTCACTTTTCCGGTGAACTCGCTTTCCGGCCTGGCCGCCGTTCGCGCCACAACCGTCATCCCTGTATGAATCCGTGCCGCATCCATCTCTGACACCTGCAAATTGAGCCGGATGGGATTGGCGCGTAGGATCGTCGCGATTTTGGAAGACGAGTTCACCGACTCGCCCACCGACATGTGGCGCTCACTGACGTATCCGGCAAACGGCGCTCGCACCACAGTATCGTCAAGTTCCTTCCGCGACATCGCGACCTGAGAACGGGCGGATGCCGACGCCGCCTCCGCGCTGCCGACTCCTTGATGGTTCAGCCGCGCAAAATTCACCGCCGCCTCATACTGCCGGCGTGCGGCATCGGCCTGCGCTTGCGCGCTCTCCGCCTGTGTGCGCTCTCTTTCGTAGTTGCTGGCCGAGACGTCGCCCGTCGCCACCAGACTTGCATAGCGTTTCGCATCGGCGGCGGCGAGCTTGGCTTGCGCTTCTGCCGACTCATACGCCGCCTTCGCCACCTGCACCTCCGGCACCACAGCCGGATCGAAGGTTGCGTTCGGTCCCAGCCCAATGCGCATTCGCGACTGCGCCAGTGCGGCTTGCGCCTGCTCCTGCGCCGCCTCTGCCTGCTCGAGACGCAGCCGGGCGTCCCGGTCATCCAGCCGTGCGACGATATCGCCCTGGTTCACCCACGCGCCCACATCCACGGGCGTCGCGACCACGCGGCCCGCCGCCAGCGGAGCCAGTTCCGAAACTTCCTCCGCCATAAAGGTGCCGCTCGATGAAATCGACACCGCTACCTCGCGGCTGGTGGCCACTGATGTCGCCACGCGCACCGGTTTCAGTTCGGCGGCCTGCACGCCCGCGGAGCCCGACCCGGTCCGTCCACAGGAAATCGTGACCAAAAGTGCGCACGCTAGCGCCAGCCCAACAACACACTGGTGCGCGCGCGAAATTTTGCTGAGCCACGACCAGAGGGAGTGGTCCTTCATTTCTTCCTTCCCTTTGTTGCCTTCCGCGCCCGCGCTCTCCGCTGACTGCCCAGCCCCTCAAACAGAACCCGCGTAAAATTCTTGGCCGTCTGATCGTCCGACGCCGTTTTCACGCCGACTCCAAAAAGCTTCGTCACCATCCCGAAATACGACGGCATCCCCACCACCGCGAAGATCACCGAACCTGGATCCAGGCCGCCGAATGCGCCCTCTCGTTTCCGCTTGACAATGTAGTCGTAAAGAAAACCGTAAAGCGGAATTCCCAGGTTGCGATGGAGCAGTTGGGAAAACTCATGTGCATCCAGGGCCGAATACATGAGTAGCCGCTGAAAACTGGGATCGTCCCGGTAGGAAATCAGGATTCTCCTGATCAGGCTGCGAAACAGCGCCTCGTCGTCGCGCCGTGCCGCATGGCTGCGCAACTCTTCCAGCCACTCCTCCACCCGGCCTTCACGATTCTTGTACTCCAGCAGCGCGGCGTACAGTTCCTCTTTGCTAGCGAAGTGGCGGAAGATGATCGCCTCGCTCACCCCCGCCGCGGCCGCAATCTCACGTGTGGTCGTTCCGCTGAAGCCGTGCTTGGAAAACAACTCCAGCGCCACTTCAATCAGCTGCGTCCGCCGGTCCCCCGCCGACATCCGCTTTCCCACTTCAGAAGTCATTGCCATCCGGCCCCCATCGTTCTGCCCACCGGCCGTCCGCACATGTAGCGCAGGGACACGCGCCTTTTGCGGGTACCTGCGGCCGTTTCTTCGAACTAGTAGAGGCCAGGCATGCCAAACCCGTTCCCTCGTAAGTAAGTACTCACTTACTATAATCGCCCTCTATCTGACCGTCAAGCCGAAACTTCTAGCCGCTTTCGGCGTCGTACTGAATACTCGTTGCCGTGCCATTTAAGGCCGAAAATCCGGCCCCTGCGCCCAACCGTAGTAAACTGTACCTAACGGAGTTCTTTACTGCATGAAAAGACACATCGCCGCGGCGGTAGGCATGCTCGCGGCAGCTTCGCTCCCTGGTTTTACCGCGGAATTAACGCCACAACCCCCTAAATCCGGAAAAGTTGAAATTATCAGGTCCTCGGAACTGCGCCCCGGAATGAAAGGCGTGGCCTGGACCGTTTTTCAAGGCACCGAGCCAGAGCCCATCCCGGTCGAGATCATCGGCCTGTGGAAGAACCAGTGGGGCCCCAGGCAGGACATCATCCTCGCCAAGCTCGGCGGCAAAGCTGAGCGCACCAACGTGGCCGGTGGCATGAGCGGAAGCCCCGTCTATATCGACGGAAAACTTGCCGGGGCCATCGCGCTGCGGCTCAGTGTCTTTTCTCCCGACGCCATCTGCGGTATCACCCCCATCGAGTTGATGCTGGAGATCAACGACGCCGACAAGTCTCGCCCCATGGACGCGCGCACACCCGACAAGGCCGCCCCCGTTGAGCAAGTCGCCGTGCCCAGTGAATTGCTGGCTCAGGCCGTATCCGCCGGAGGCGCCCGGAATCTGCCTCGCCAGTCGCCCCTCATGACTCCCATCGACACGCCGCTCGTTTTCTCGGGTTTTCATGAGAACGTGTTAACCGAATTCGGACCTCTGTTCGAGCGCTTGGGCATTCACGCGGTGCAAGGCGGCGCGAGCAGTCAGGCATACACAGCGAAACCCGCGCCGGATTGGAAGAACTCGCTCCGCCCCGGAGAAGCCGTAGCCGGCGTCCTGGTCTCCGGCGACATGAGCGTTACCGGGCTCGGAACCGTTACCTACAACGACGGCCAACACGTCCTGGCCTTCGGGCACCCGTTCTTTAATCTCGGACCAGTTGACATGCCGATGAGCAAAGGCGAAGTACTGATGGTGCTGTCTTCGGCGTTCCAGCCGAACAAGTTCGCCAACGCCACTGATATCGTCGGCGCGCTCCATCAGGATCGTCACAGCGGCATCATGGGAGTCCTCGGCGATGAAGCCAAGATGATCCCCGTCACCGTAGCCGTGCGCTCGCTTGGCGAAAACGATGCTGTTCGTAGTGAGAAGGACTTCCGCTTCAACGTGTTTGACCAGCAGAAGTGGACTCCCTACCTGATGATGCTCACTTTGTTCAATTCCGTTTCCGGGTTGAACGAATTCAAGGATGAAGCCACTTACCGGCTGACCGGAACCGTGGATCTCGACGCTGGCGGCCGCCTTTCACTCAACACCATGCAGGCCTCGGGTGAGATGCCCATGCCCGCACCCATGCTGCTGGCGGGTTGGTGGGGTGACAAATTCAACCGTCTCTATCTGAATGCCGTCAAGACCCCGCGGTTGAAGCGCGTGAACGTGACCGTCGACCTGCTTCCCGAGCGCCGTGTCGCCACCATTGAGAATGCCTGGATCGCCGACAGCGACGTTCGGCCTGGCGAAGACGTGCCGGTGAAGGTTTTCTTGCGTCCCTATCGCGGTGATCGCATTCAGCGCGATCTCACCGTGCACGTGCGCGAAGGGCTCAGTAAGGGAGAACATCGCATCCTGCTGAGCGACGCCGATACGCTGAATCACATGCAAAGCATGGCCGGCTACCTGAACCGCTACATGGATCTCTCCGAAACCGTGTCGCTGATCAATCAGGAGCGCAGCAACAACAAGCTGTATATCTCGCTGCTCGAGGCCACGCCCACGGCCTACTATGACGACAAAACCATGCCCAGCCTGCCGGCGTCCGTCCTGAACGTTATGCAAGCCGGGCGCGCCGCCAGCCGGCCCATCATCACCTCGGCCGAGAGCGCTTTCGAGCAATCCTCCGTGCCGTTCGATTACGTGGTGAGCGGCAGTTATTCTCTGAAGATCACCGTGAAGTAGCCCGATCAAAAAGTTTCCATCATGAAAAATGTCATTATTTGTGTGGCTTCTGTCGCCACGCTGGCCGCGTCTGTCTGGGGGGGCCAGACAAGAACCTGGGTTGAGACGGATTATTCCGACTTCGAAAAAGGCGTCATCAAGAATCTATCCCTGCGCAGTGACGGCCGCTTGACCCTGGGCCCACGCTTTGCCGAATTATTCGATTCGTCTTCCGCCTATTTGTGGACCGTGGCCCGCGATTCCAAGGGCAACCTCTACACCGGCGGTGGTCCTGGCGCCAAACTTTATCGCATTTCGCCGGCCGGAGAAAAGAAGACGGTGGCGGAATTCGATGCTATCGAAATCCACGCCATTACCATCGACTCCAAGGATCGCGTGTATGCCGCCACCGCGCCGGACGGCAAGATCTACAGAGTCTCGGGTGACGCGAAGCCGGAAGTCTTCTACGACCCCAAGGCCAAGTACATCTGGGCGCTGGCCTTCGATACCAAAGGCAACTTGTTCGTGGCCACCGGCGACGAAGGCGAGATCCATCGTGTCACGCCCGATGGCAAAGGATCCGTCTTCTTCAAATGCGACGAGACTCACGTGCGCTCGATGGTTTTCGACAGCCACGGCAACTTGATCGTGGGGACCGAGCCGAACGGGCTCGTGATGCGGATCTCACCGGCTGGTGAAGGCTTCGTGCTGTATGAGATGGGCAAGCGCGAGGTCACCGCCCTGGCGGTTGCGCCGGATGGTTCGGTCTATGCCGCCGGCGTGGGAACAAAAACGGCCGCACCACCAGCGCCAGTGCCGCCTCCGTCTACTCCTCCAGTGGCTGTGGCTCCGGCGCAGACCACTGCACCGGGCGCCCCTCATACGCCCGCTCAGCCTCCGCCATCGGCAGGATCGGGCGGCCCGGTGGCCATTCCCGGCGGCTCCGAACTGTATCGCATTCATCCCGATGGCTACCCGGAAAAGATCTGGAGCCACTCGCACGACATCGTTTACTCGATTGCCTTTGATACGAACGGCCGGCCCATCCTCGGCACGGGAAACAAAGGGTTTATCTATCGCGTAGATTCCGACGCGCTCTCCACGGTTTCGGTCAACGCTGCCCCCACGCAGGTTACCGCCCTGCTACCGGGGCCTGACGGAAAACTGTACGCGGCCACTGGAAACGTGGGTAAGGTGTACGAACTTGGTCCTGGACTCGAACACGAAGGATCCATCGAATCCGACACGTTCGACGCCGCCAATTTCTCGCAATGGGGACGGCTCTCCTTCAAAGGCGCCGCAAAAGGTGGGCGAATCGCTATCGAAACCCGCAGCGGAAATCTGGACCGTCCGCAGAAGAACTGGAGCCCCTGGTCGGGCGCCATCACTTCCGAGGACGGTGCACGCGTAACTTCTCCGCCGGCACGCTTCCTACAATGGCGCGCAACCTTGACGGACGGTTCGCCGGAGCTCGACGACGTCGAAGTGGCTTATTTGCCACGCAATGTGGCGCCGCGAGTCGCCGAAATCGAAATTACACCGGCCAACTACAAGTTCCCGGCCCCGTCGCCGGCCGCGCCCAGCACGCCCGGGCCTTTGAGTCTGCCGCCGCTCGGCAAGCACAACCCCGCGCTATCGGTTTTGTCGATCGATTCCACCACTACAACTCCTACCATGCAGTATTCCAAGGGCGCGATTGGCGCGCGCTGGACCGCCATCGACGACAACGGCGACACGCTAATCTACACCGTTGAGATTCGGGGCGTGCATGAATCCGCTTGGAAGTTGCTGAAAGATAAAGTCAGAGAAAAATACATCAGTTGGGACTCCACCGCTTTCCCGGATGGCGAATATAAGATTCGCATCACCGCCTCCGATCTGCCCAGCAACACGAAAGAAGACGCGCTTACCGGCCAACTCGAAAGCGATGTCTTAATGATTGATAACACGCCGCCTCGGATCACGAACTTAACCGGCACCCGCAGCGGCAACCGCATCGAAGCGCGCTGGCACGCCGCCGATAACCTCAGCATTATCAACAAGGCTGAGTACTCGGTGGATGGCGGGGAGTGGACGGTCGTGGACCCTGTCACTAAGCTCTCGGATTCCAAAGAGTTAGACTACGATCTCAAGTTGGCGGATGTTTCGCCCGGTGAGCACACCATCGCCGTGCGTGTTGCCGATGAATGCGACAACGAGGCTGTCGAAAAAGTGGTTGTCAAGTAAACTTGAAAATTCAAGTTCGCAATACAACCCGTGACGTCGTGCTGGCGGATGCCGCCTCGGTCGCCGATTCCAGCCAAAGCCGCCGCACTGGCCTGCTGAAACAGACTAGTCTCGCGCCGGGTGATGGTTTGTGGATTGTCCCTTGCGAATCGGTACACAGCTTCTTCATGAAATTCACGATCGACGTGCTCTACCTTGATCGGCAACACAAAGTGAAGAAAGTCCGGCCGGAGATGATTCCCTGGCGCGCATCGGCCTGCCTGACAGCCCACTCGGTTCTCGAATTGCCAGCGGGGACGATTGCCCGAACGGGAACCGAGGTCGGCGATCAGTTGGAAATCAAGACCTTGAGCTGACCAGCATCCTGCGGTGTTCTTTCAGGATGCAGCGGTCCATCACCACTTCGAGGCCGGCGGCCCGAGCCTTTGCGGCCGCCTCTTCGTGAATCACGCCTTCTTGCATCCAGATGGCGTGGGCACCCAGCCGGATGGCGGCATCCACGATCTCGGGCACGAATTCCGATCGGCGGAAGATGTCGACGATATCCACATGTTCAGAAATCTTCGCCAAATCGGTATAGGCCTTCTCGCCCAATACGGCTTCCTCGAACGGATTCACCGGGATGATGCGGTAGCCCGCACTCTGCATGTACTCGGCAACACCGTAGCTCGGGCGGTATCGTTTGCTCGAAAGGCCAACCACGGCAATCGAGTGAGACGAGCGCAGGATCTCGCCAATACTTCCCATACGGTCACGACTGAGGCACGGCGACATTCGGCGTCCTGTTATTTCTCGAGGCCTTCTGCAACTGCGCCACTTCGGCCAGCGACAAATGTCGAAACGCACCCGGCTTCAGCGGACCCAGCTCCACAGGACCGATTCTCACGCGTTTGAGCTTCTCCACCAGCCGCCCGAAATGCTTGAACATCACGCGGATCTGGTTCTTGCGGCCTTCGAACAGCCGTACTTCATACCAGGGATTCTCAGCGCGATGGGTCAGTTTCAGGCCCGCGGGCGCCGTGCGCTTTCCTTCGATCGGCACGCCTTCGCGGAAAGCCTGCTCCTGTTCCGGCGTAAGCGCGCCGTTTACCTTCACCAAGTATGTTTTTGGCAGATGGCGCGCGGCAGAGGTAATGGCGTTGGCCAGTTCGCCGTCGTTCGTGAGCAGCAGCAGGCCCTCGCTGTGATAATCGAGGCGCCCAACCGGATACACGCGATCTTTAATACCGCGCAGCAGATCCATCACCGTGGCGCGGCCCTGCGGATCGGTGACCGTGGTCACGCAATTGTTGGGTTTGTTCAGAGCGACATAGACGGCCCGCTTGGGATGGTGCAGCAGTTTGCCATCCACGCGGACGTGGTCGCGACCGAGATCGGCCTTGCTGCCCAACTCGGTGACTACGCTTCCGTTCACTGAAACCCGGCCTTCCAGGATCATCTGCTCGGCCCTACGCCGTGAGGCAGTTCCCGCGCGGGACAGAATTTTCTGGAGTCGCTCCTCTGGCATCTCAGTTCTCTTCAGGCGGCGTGTTCTCACCCGGCGCCGGCCCGGGTGCGCCCACCGCTTGCGCCGGTTCATCGGCCACCGCGAGCCGCCGGATCTCATCGAACTCCTTTAGCGTCGGCAGTTCGTTCAGATCCTTCAGCCCGAATTGTACAAGAAACTCCTTGGTGGTCTTGTATTGCATCGGTTTGCCGATCACGTTTTTGCGCCCGGCGGTAGCGATCAGCTTGCGATCAAGCAGCGTTTTCAAAACGCCTGCACCCTGCACGCCGCGGATTTCGAGGATCTCGGGCGCAGTGACCGGTTGTTTGTAGGCGATGACGGCCAGTGTCTCGAGCGCAGGCAGGGAAAGCTTCAGCGGCGGCCGCAGGCTCTTGACGAATGCCCGCACGCGCTCATGGTGCTCAGCCTTGGTCGCCATCTTGTAGCCGCCCGCCAGCTCGCGGATGGTTACGCCGTGCTCCGGGCGCTCGAACTCCGTCACCAGAAGGTCCAGTAGCCTCTCCACCCGGTCGCGCGGCTCGCCCAACGCATCGGCAATCTGCTCCGCCGAAAGTGGCTCCTCGGTGACGTAGACGATGGCCTCCAGCACCGCGCGGAGGCTGGCATCTGCCGATGAGAGCACCTCAGCGGGCTCCGCCGGCCTCGTCAGCAGGTCTTCGGCTGAAACGGTTTCCTGTGGTTCAGTTTGAATTTCTTGCATTCCCGGTTTACGTGTAGCCCTTCTCGATCGCCGACACAGGTTCCGCCGAGGCGAAAACTGTGTCGAATTGCTTCTGGCGCAGCAGCGCAATCTCGCCAAACAAATCCTTCTGGCAAATTTCCACCGCTTGCATTTTTACCATTTCGAGCACGGCCAGGAACAGCGCGATCATGGCGCGCCGGCTGCGCTGCTGCTCAAAAAGCCGCATGATGAACACTGGCTCATCCTGGCTCGCGGCCAGAAAGACCGACTTCAGATAGAGCACCATGTCCGCCACGCTAACTTCTTCGCCGGCGACCTCATACACCGGCCGGCTCTTGACGCGTTCCAGGGCTTCGCCAAACGCCTTGACCAGATCGAACAGTGTGGCCGTGACGCCGGGATCTTCATCTTCCGGGACAAATGCCTTCTGTTGTGGATTCGACCAGACGTTATCTTCGATCATCCGCTTCTGCTGGAGCATCTCGGCGGCGTTCCTGAATTTTTCGTGCTCGAGCAGGCGGTCAACCAACTCCTGCCGCGGATCTTCGCCGCCGTCCTCCGCCGCCAGCGCCGGATCCTGGGGCAGCAGCATCTTGGATTTGATGTAGATCAGCGTAGCGGCCATGAAAACGAACTCAGCGCTGAGGTCGATATCCATCTGCCGTGCCTTCTCCATGTACTCGAAGTACTGCGCGGTAAGCTGAGCGATGGGAATATCGCGGATGTCGATCTTCTGGCTCCGTATCAAATCCAGAAGCAGGTCCAGCGGCCCGTCATACTGCGGCAGATGAAAACTTAAAACCGATGACACTTCAGTCCACGATAACACGGGCTAGGGTAGTGCGCTAAAAGTGCGTTGATCTTGGCGGCGGTCTTTTCACTGGCGAAATTGTTTCGAATGAACCACCCATTCCTGTAGCGCGGGGCTAACGCGTTGTTTGCGGGATACCCGCGGCTTTTTCGGCGTGACGAACCCGAAAGGCCGCAGGTACCCGCAAACGGCGCGTGTCCCTGCGCTACATCTATCGATCGATGTTCCGCGCCGTCGATCAACGCAGAATTAGATGGAATGAGAAGGCCGGTCCCTCG
>Ga0208042_1000003_pt1 | contig 130109 bp, 108 predicted proteins | sample Sb_taG_10_FD_187708 | JGI IMG/M metagenome (GOLD analysis project Ga0208042, IMG submission 187708) | Peat soil microbial communities from Weissenstadt, Germany - Sb_50d_7_NC metaG (SPAdes) (version 2) | ecosystem: Environmental > Terrestrial > Soil > Wetlands > Peat | place: Germany... | reverse complement strand
TTGTTATGCCAACTCCCCAAGCGAAAGCGGGCGTTCGATTTGGTGTGTATCTCGGCGCCCCGGCGTATGTGGCCCCGGCTCCCGTTTATCCCCCCGCGTATGTAGCGCCCGCCCCCGGTTACTACAATCCGTACCCCGCGTACGCGTATCCGGTGGCACCGGCGTACGTTTATCCATACGCCAACTGGGGCTGGGGTGGCCGCGCGTACTTTGGTGGTCGCGGCCACTACGTTGGACATGGTTTTGCAGGTCGAGGATTTGAACACGGCCGCGGACGCCGCTAAACGATCTCCCTTGAGGGCTGGGTGCCCACCCGGCCCTCACAACTGCTCCTCATCCATGAGCCCGCCTCAGCCAATCATCAAACGCATCTCATTTGTCGGTTCAAAGCCCAGCCTTTCGTAGAGCGGCCGCCCCTCATCGCTTCCTTGCAGAATCACATTGCGAATTCCGTTTGTCCGGCACCAGTCGAGAGCGACTTCCATCAGACGCCGGGCGATCCCCTGCCGGCGAAAACTCGGGACGGTGTACACATTCAAGATGTTGCCGCGCCGGGAACCTGGACCGCTCAAGTGCGGCGGCCAATCCATGAGCCACATTCCCAATCCGGCGACAATGGCGCCGTCGCCGCCGGTGGCCATCCAGGCCAGATATTCGCCCGAAGTCATCTTCTCGCGAAGCCACGGACCGAACGCGGTGATCATCGCATTCAGCTGCTCTTCGTCACGGTGCCCCATGTCGAAGAACATGCTGCGACGGTGGCCGGCTATAGTCTCGGCGTCATCAAGGGTAGCGGTGCGTAGGCTGATGTCTGGGTGACGAGTCCCCGTCAAGAGCGTCATCGCCAGGCAATTATACTGAACCAAGGCGTCCAGGTTTGTGATTTGGCGCTGGTCTAACCGTAACCATGTCCACGGCCTGGCGTTTGGTCCGAAAAGACATCTTCGTGTCGCACATTCCCTGGTACGTTGCATATCCGCTGATGGCCGCGGTGGCTTACGGCGCGCTCTACTGGTTCGCCAATCGTTCGGTGTACTTTCCGTCAAAGTATCCGGAAGGAGCTTGGGACGTGCAGGCACAATTGGGAGCGGCTGATGTGTGGCTCGATACGGCGGACGGTGTCCGCATCCACGGCTGGCAGATCGACCGGCCCGGCGCACGGTTTGTCACGCTCTATTTCCACGGCAATGCCGGCAACATCACTGACCGCTACGATCACTTCCTCGGGATCACGTCCTCCGGATCTTCGGTACTGATGATCGACTATCGCGGATACGGAAAAAGCAGCGGGTGGCCGACTGAAGACGGCATCTATAGGGACGCGGACGCCGCCTACGATTACTTGCTCAAAACCGGTCATTACAAGGGCCAGATCATTCTGCACGGCGAGTCCCTGGGCACGGCTGTAGCCGTTGACCTCGCTGGGCGGCGCCCGTGCGCGGCCGTGGTGCTCGAAGCGCCCTTCACTTCGGGGAAAGACGTCGCCAGCACAGTGTTCCCCATCATCGGTCCACTCGTCATGTGGTCTTTCGACTCACGGAAGAAGGTCGGCCGCATCCACGCTCCCGTACTGATCATTCACGGAGATCGTGACGAGATCATCCCCACGCGTCTCGGCCAAACGCTATTCGCCGCCGCGCCCGCGCCGAAATTGCTCTGGATTGTGCATGGCGCGCATCACAACGATATTGTCGAAACCGCCGGCGCGACCTACCGGGAACATCTGGAATCCTTCTACGAAAACCTCACGACGCCTAAATAAGACTGGAGCACGCGCCCACGTTGCAACCGGCACGTCATCGGATTATGCTTCAGTCAACTCATCCACATGATTGGCGACACCGTCTCGCATTACCGCATTCTCGAAAAGCTTGGTGCGGGTGGTATGGGGGTGGTGTACAAAGCCGAAGACATCCGCCTGGGCCGCACTGTCGCATTGAAATTTCTGCCGGAGGAATACGCCAAGGATCATGCCGCGCTCGAGCGATTCCAACGGGAAGCGCGGGCCGCCTCCGCGTTGAACCACCCCAACATCTGCGTGGTCTATGACGTTGACGAGCACGATAATCGTCCCTTCCTTGCCATGGAACTGCTCGAAGGGCAGACGCTAACCGAGCACATTTCCGGCAAGCCCTTGAAGACCGATGAACTGCTCGATCTGGCAATTCAGGTTGCCGATGCCCTGGATGCCGCGCACGCCAAAGGCATCGTACATCGGGATATCAAGCCTGCGAACATCTTTGTCACGCGACGCGGCCGGGCCAAGATCCTGGATTTCGGGCTGGCAAAGCTGGCGCCGGAAGCGGCGACCGCTCCAATGCCCACAAATGCCGCGACGGAACAGATGCTCACCAGCCCCGGCACAGCCATGGGGACCATCGCATACATGTCGCCCGAGCAGGCGCTGGGCGAAGAATTGGACGCGCGCACCGATCTGTTCTCGTTCGGCGTGGTGCTGTACGAGATGGCGACTGGCGCTCGGCCATTCACGGGCAATACTACGGCAGCGCTGTTTGACGCCATTCTGCACAAGACTCCGGTCGCGCCGGTCGAACTCAACCCGGAGACTCCCGCGAAGCTCGCGGAGATCATCAACAAAGCGCTCGAGAAAGATCGCGATCTACGTTGCCAGACGGCTGCCGAACTGCGCGCCGATTTGAAACGATTGAAACGCGACATAGCTTCGGGAAAGTTCACGGCGGTTGCAGCGTCCGGAGCGGTGGTCGCGCGCCAGCCAGTGCAGAGCGTTGCGCCACGAAGCCGATGGCCGCTGATAGTTGGCGCGCTAGCCTTGGTCCTGGCCGCCGGTGTGAGCGTTGCCTGGTTCCTGGGCCGGCGCCCCGAACCGCTCCCACACTTCAACCAGCGCAGGCTAACGGCGAATCCGCAGGACGTGCCCGTCGACCATGCAGCAATTTCGCCTGACGGAAAATATCTCGGCTACTCCGATCAGCGCGGAATCCATGTTCAACTTCTGGCAACGGGCGATACGCAAAACATACCCATGCCTCCAGGGGTTCTGGCCGGACAAGGTTACTGGTATTTCAACTCCTGGTACCCGGACTCCGCTCGGTTCCTCGCATCGCTCGGCGTACTCGGACAAGGGGGCAGTTTGTGGTCGGTTCCGATTTTCGGAGGAGCGCTCCGGAAGATTGCCGAAGGCCTGGAGAGCCCTGGAGTCGTTTCACCCGATGGTTCGTATATAGCGTACTTAGCCGAGCCGGCCGCAAACGGCTACCGCAGCATCTGGCTAATGGGCCCACAGGGGGAGGCGCCGCACAAGATCTTGACGGCGGCGGAGCAGTCCGCATTCTACGTGGTCACTTGGTCGCCAGCCGGAAACCGCGTTGTGTACCCATACCTCCATAAGGTCGGCGATCATTTGGCGATGTCGGTTGAGAGTTGTGATCTCAACGGCGCTGGCAAAACGCAGATCATCTCGGACATCCAGCTCCGGTACTACAACTGGGTATCGAGAGAGCGGTTCATTTATTCGCGATCGTCGGGAACAGGCAGTGCGCCAGCATCCAATCTTTGGGAACTGAGAGTCGACGGAAAAACCGGAGCGCCCAAAGGTGATCCGCGCCGGCTTACGGATTGGTCGGGGTTCTCGGTTTTTGGCTTGAGTGCAACGGCCGACGGGAAGCGCCTGGTGTTCTTGCGAGGAACCTCTCATCAATCGGTATTTATCGGTGATCTCACCAATAGTGGAAACCGGCTGCTCAATGTCCATCGGTTGACTGCGGACGAGTATGTCAACCAGCCATCGGCATGGACCGCTGATTCTCTGGAAGTCATCTTCGGCTCCGATCGAGGGGGAGGCTTTGGCGTCTACAAGCAGGCACTTGACGGGATCGATCCCCAGCTTGTTGGCACATCATCGGAACCGCACGCGGGGTGGTTCCGGCTCGCTCCTGACGGCTCATCGATTATCTTTGCAGCCTGGAAAGCGCCGGCCGAAACGATGCCAAACCTCTATCGAGTGTCAGCCAGCGGCGGGGCTCCTCAACCGCTATTCGCGGTCGAAGGCTTCGACGATTTACGGTGCAGCAGCCGGGCGGCTAATGTTTGTATCTATGGATCCAGGACCCAAGACCGGCGAGAGTTGATCCTTACGGCTTTCGATCCGATCGGCGGAAAAGGCAAGGAACTCTTGCGGATTCCAACCGAGCCCGATGGCGGCTACCACTGGGCCCTCTCTCCTGATGGCTCCGAGATCGCCTACTTGAAAGAGCATTGGAACGCGGATCAAATCCACTTCATCCCTCTACATGGCGGCGCAACCCGCAGCATCGCGCTCAAGGGCCACTTTCTTCTCTGCTCGCTGGAATGGGCGCACGATTCCAAGAGCCTGTTCGTGGGAAGCCAGCGCGCCGATGGCTCCGCCGTGCTGCACGTCGATTTGAACGGCAGTGCGCAGCCGATCTGGCAGCAAACTCAACCCGATGCGACATGGGGCATTCCTTCGCCGGACGGGCGCCACCTCGCCATGCACGGGACCAGCGCCAACTCGAATGTCTGGATGATTGACAACTTCTGATCTTCGAGACCGCCGGCGAGGTCTGCCTTGCCCTACAGCTTCAGGAAGATCTTTCGCTGGTAGAGCCAGTAACACAAGTACCACGTCACCAGCAGAAGCGCGCAGGACTGGGCCACGGGCGCGAAATCGCCCAGCCAGGCAAATTTGAACGTGAATACGTCAACCGCCTGCCTCAGCCATCCCTGCAACAACATGTGCAGCGAGTAGACGAAGATCGAATTCGCACCGATCACTACGAGCGGAAAGGTCCACTTGCGGTAGCCCTTCACTTCAACCAGCCAATAGAACGCCAGCAGCATCAGTAAAATCCATCCCGTGCTGTAGATCGTGAATGACGTCGTGCAGATGCGTTTGATGATCGGGTTCCAGGGATGAATGATCCATCCGAGCGCGAGGCAGACCACAGCCGAGATCGCGATGATTCGCATCTTCTCCGCGTGTGATCGGGCGCTTTGCAGAAGTTGGCCGGTCCATACACCAAAGAGCGTTGTAACCGTGCTGGTCAGGAAGTTGATCGTGGTCCAGTTGTCGTCGTTCGCATGCCCGAAGACGAATTTGTCAATGACCGCGCCGACGTTGGTGGTCATGGAAAGGAACGGCCCTTCCTTCCCCGGGAACGCAACAAACAGCGCCCAGTAGCCAACCAGGATCGCCGCGGCAATGATCGCTTGCCAGCGGAACCGGAGCTGCATGATGAGGTAGGCAAGAAAGTACGTGATTCCGACCTGCGCCAGCACGTTGATGAGCTGGAAACTCAGCCGTCCTTCTCCGATGGAGATCAGGATCTGGCTCATCAGAATCAGCCGAAAACTCCGGGCGACCACGTGCCAGAACAGTTGCCGTTCCGTTGCGCCCTGTTCCCTGCGGCGGGCCAGCGCGAACGGCATCGCCACGCCCACCATGAACATAAACGCGGGCTGGATCAGGTCCCAGAACGCGATCCATTCCCACGGCATGTGGTCGAATTGACTGGCGATGCCCGCGAATGCCGGCCGGCGCTTGGCTAACTCGGTGATGCCAAACCCTCCCGACACCAGCATGAGCATGATAAAGCCGCGGTACGCATCAAGCGCAAGATAACGCTGCGGTGTAGCGGGCTTGGGCAACGCTTGATCCGGAGCGGGAATGCGCTCTGCGGCATGCGCCGTTGGCATTTGGGGAGATTGTACCACCGCCCCGGAATCAGTGATGCGCTAGTCTCTGAGCATCGTAAAGTAGATGGCAGCGGGCACAACCAAGACAATCGCAGCCATGGCGAGGACCAACGCGCCGTGTTCTGCCACGAGAGCAAACGCAGAGGGCAGCAACGCAGGAATCCTGAGCCCGGCAATGCTTGACGCAAACCACCCAAGCGACGACTGAAACCACTTGGATGTCGCCCCGAAGCAGGCGCCGAGCAAGCCCATCGCCGCTGCGAGTGCGATCACTTGGGCGGCGGTGATGGGACGTCCAGCGGTTTCTGTGGCCTGACGGCGGGCACGAAGCTGCGCCAGCCACCACACACGGCCGGAATCGGGAACCACCGCACACGCGTGCATGTCGTCGCGAGCCTCGTCCAGTGCGCCGGCGACAGCGATAACGTCGGAGCAGATCGCACACGATGCCACGTGCGCGCGCAACTGCGCCTCCGCCCGCTCGGGCCAGCGGGATTGTAGCGCCGCCGACAGCACCTCTGATTCGAACTCGCACTCCACCCTCGTCACAACTCCTCCTCGATCGGCGCGCGACCCAGCAACGTTGCCAGCCGGCGCCGCGCGCGAAACAACAGAGGTTTCAGACTGGCCGGACGCAAGCCCAGCATGTCGGCGATTTCGCGATGCGAAGCTCCCTCGGCATATGCCAGCCACAACATGGCCCGTTCCTGGGGCTTCAGATGCGACATGGCGCGGTTGACATCGGTCTTGCGCTCGGTTGTGCCGGCATCATCGGCGGAAGGAACGCGCTCGATCTCTTCGCCCACTGAGCTGAACGGAGCCCGAATGATGCTCCGACGCCGCGCATCCCGCGCCAGATTGGTAGCAATCCGAAAGAGCGAATTCCGCCGATGGGTTTCGCTGTCATACGTCGCGGCTGCGCGCAGAAAGCGATAGAACGTCTCCTGAAGCAGATCGTCCGCCAGTTGACGATCCCCAGTGACCCGCGCCAGATACGCCCACACACCGCGCGCCGTCCGGTCGTAAAACGCACGGAATGACTCCTCATCCATCACAAAGCTTGGACAGGCGTCGTCCAGGGTGTAATCGCGGCTGACATCGTTGAACGTGGTGTCGCGAAGCATAGAGAGCTCTAGGCGCTCGGCATATCGGCTCGCGGCGTCCGGGTCGCCGGTTCGATCAATCCCAGCCGTTGAGAGATCACAAATGAGATTATCGCCGAAACCAGAAACCCGAGGCCGAGCGCGATGCCGAGCACGCCCAGCGCATGGAGAGGCTGCGAGGAAGCATCCGCCACACGGCTGCTCACGGTCTGCAGCCCGATGCCGCCCGCGACCAGCACCACACCGCCTTGCACAGACCAGAGAATACGCCCTAGCGGCGCGCCCATGGTTCGTGAACCAGCATCCAACATGATCGGAGAAGATTGCAGAAATTTCGACCCAGCCGGTGACTGGATATAAGCGAGCAGATCGTCATTGGCCGTGAACCGGTCGAGGATTTTTGTATGAACGTCGGTCTGCACCTTGGCGAGCCGGCTCCACCTTCTATAATCCACGAGCGTCCGAATCAGCCAGACGAGCACGCCGAACGCCAGGCTAAATCCGGCAAATAGGCCCATGCCATCTAATACCGACCTCCACAGCTCGATGGTCTGCGCGGCGGGATCTTGATTCACGCGAGAAAACCTGGCTTCGCCCAGGTAGAACGATGGATTGCGCGCAATTTCGGGATGTGCGTTCAGAAAATTGACCAAGCCTGGATAAGGCGCCATGTATGATTGGTTTGCAGCCAGACTCGGATCGAGCGCCAGGACGTTCCGCAACGCCGGCGGATAATGTTCCAGCAGCTGAGACAATTCATTCTTGGTTCGCTCGGCGTCCGGCTGTTCGACTGTCAATACTGTCGCCGATTGCCCAGCCGAGCCATCATGGACTTTCTGCGCCCAACCCGGTGACGGCTGCCAGATACTGATACAGGTTGCGATCGCTCCCAGTCCCAAGATCCGCCTCATCCGCGCCGTTGCCATTGTCATACTCCCTTCTGCCACTAGTTACGCAGTACGGGCGTACGGGTTAACACCAAACGTGCGGATCGCGGCCATCAGCGGCCGGCCACGCGGCAGGCGTAATATATTGAGGGGGTCTTCCCATGGCCTACAACTTCACAAGACGCCATTTCTTCTTCGGCTCACTATTTGCCGGCGCGGTTCCTGCCGCAGGATTCGGAACGGTTCCCTCGCTGCGCGCGCTGGGCTACAAATCGCCCAACGAGAAACTCAACATCGCCTCCATCGGCGCCGGCGGCAAGGCCTCGAGCGACATCAGCGGGTGTGCCTTGGAGAACATCGTTGCGCTCTGCGATGTGGATGACAAGCGAGCCGAGCAGAAGTTCAAGCAGTACGAGAAGGTTCCCAAGTACAAAGACTTCCGGCGAATGCTGGATGAGCAGGGAAACGGCATCGACGCCGTCATCGTGGCCATCCCGGATTTCATGCACGCCACAGCGGCCATGTGGTGCATGGAGCGCGGCAAGCATGTCTATGTGCAAAAACCGCTGACCCGCACAGTTTGGGAAGCCCGCCAGTTGATGGAAGCCGCGAACAAGTACAAGGTCGCCACGCAGATGGGCAACCAGGGCTATTCGAACGAAGGCACGCGCCAAGCGGCCGAAATGATCTGGGCGGGCGAGATCGGCAACGTGACGGAGGTGCATGCCTGGACCGACCGTCCCATCTGGCCGCAAGGCCTCACCGTAATTCCGCCGTCGGAGCCGGCGCCGGAAACGCTCGATTGGGACCTGTGGCTGGGCATCGCCGAAAAACGCCCGTACACGTCGGGCGGGCCGGATTACAAGTCGCCAATAGGCGGGTACTTCTACCAGCCGGAAAATTGGCGCGGCTTTTACGACTTCGGCTGCGGAGCCTTGGGCGACATGGCCTGCCACATTCTTGGCGCACCGAATCTCGCACTCCAGTTGGGCGCTCCGCTGAGCGTGGAATGCATCCACAAAGAAGGCCTCAGCGATTTCATGTTCCCCGTGAAATCGGTGATCCGCTACGACTTCCCAGCCCGCGGCGACATGCCCCCCGTGAAACTGTTCTGGCACGACGGCCTGAAGGAGACGCCCAGAATTCCCGGTGTGCCTGAGGGTGAGCTTTTGGGCGACCTGCCGTGGAGACGGCCCGCTGCCGCGCAGGGGCAGATGCCGCCAAGGCCGCACACCGGCTACGTCGGCCGCGTTTTTGACTGGGAGGCATTCGAAAAAAACAAGGACGAATCGGAAAGCGAGCTCAGAACTCCGCCGCCCGACGGCAGTCTATTCATCGGCGACAAAGGCATGATCACCACCGGCACCTATGGCGAGCAGACGCGCCTCATCCCGGTGGAGAAGATGCGCGACTATCAGTTCCCGCCGGAGTTCCTAACGCGCTCCCCGGGCCATTACCGCGACTGGATTCGCGCCTGCAAGGGCGGCGATCCGGCTTGTTCCAATTTCAATGTTGCAAGCCCATTCGTGGAGTGGATGCTGCTCGGTGTAATCGCGTTGCGCGTCGAAGGAAAGCTTGAGTGGGACGCGGCCAAGATGAAGTTCACCAACAATGCGGAAGCTAATAAATACCTCAAGCCGACCTTCCGCAAAGGCTGGACGCTCACGTAAACGTCACGTGGATCTGGTCTCCTGGCTGGTCGTCGGCATCGGCGACATCACCACTAAGCGCGTTCTGCCGGCCATTCTGGCGGAACCGCGCAGCTGCCTGGCGGGCATTGTCACGCGCAATCCGGTAAAGGCCGCCTCATACGGCGTTCGAAGCTGGACGAACCTCGATGACGCGCTGGCGCAATCCGATGCCAACGCCGTTTACGTCGCCACCCCTGTTTTCCTGCATGCGCCACAGACCATAGCGTGTTTGTATACCGGCAAGCACGTCCTCTGCGAGAAGCCCATGGCGCTCGATTATGCTGAGGCGTGTCGGATGCAGGCCGCCGCGGAACAAACCGGGTGCCTCTTGGGCATCGCCTACTACCGCCGCATGTATCCGAAGGTGAACCGTGCGCTGGAGTTGATCGCTGCCGGCGCGATCGGCCGCGTGGTCTTCGCCGAAGCCACATCGCATGATTGGCTCGATGCTAATGGCGCCCGAAGCTGGCTCACCGACCCGAGGATGGCCGGCGGCGGGCCGCTCTACGACATCGCCTCACATCGCATCGACCTGATGAACTATCTTTTCGGCAAACCCGCGAGGGCGACGGGCCATTTCTCCACTCTGGTCCAAACCATCGATGTGGAGGACAACGCTACCGTGCTCATCGAATACGAAAATGGCGTCCGTGGAGTAGTGGACGTCCGCTGGCACTCGCGGGTGCCGCGTGATGAATTTCGAATTCGCGGCACTGACGGCGAGATGGATTTGACGCCGCTCAATGGCCCATCAATTGTATACCCCGGCGGACAGGAACACCTACCCACGCACGAAAACTTGCATTATCCCTGCATACAGAACTTCGTCACCGCGGTGCTGGATAACGCGCCGCTTCGATCAACCGGCGTCTCAGCGTTACCGGGAGCGTGGGTGACCGAAGAAGTGTTGACCGCCGCAGTCCGCCGCTACTGAGCCGGCTTTCCCAGCCGGAAGCAGGCCATCTCGGAAGTATTGCGAACCAGCAGCAGGCCGTTGTCGATAGCCGGAATGTTCCACGTCCGTCCCTGGACGGCGGAAAACCGCGCCATCTCCTGATGGCCTTCCGGCGTGGCGCGCACCAGCACGACGTCGCCTTCTTCGGTAGTGACGATCAGATATCCGCCGGCCAGCAGCAATTGCCCATATCCGTAGCGCCCGCCCTTCCATTTCAACTCGCCTGTCTTCGCATCCACGCACGCCAGGATCGCCTCGTCGAAGCCATATACGTATCCCTGATACAGCACCGACGAGTTGAACTTATTCTTCAGCCGGTTGTTCTGCCACACCGGATGCGCCGCGAAAGCATCCCCCGTCTTCGTGATCTCGATTAGCGCCGCTCCCGGACCTTGCGCTGATGAAAGCAGTACGTGCCCGTCATCCACCACCACCGGCTGCGAACAATTCATATCCATCTGGGCCGGGAACGGAAATTCCCACAGCAGTTTACCGTCTTCAATCGATGCCCCCAGGGCGCGTTCACCGCTGATCCAGACAATCTGCCTCTCGCCGGCGAGCGTTGCCACGATGGGCGAAGTGTACGCCGCCCGATCATTCAGCGCGCGCCAGACGGGCTGGCCCGTCAGACGGTCGTACGCGACGAGGCTTTTGCCATTTGTACCACCCGGCGTCACGATCACCTTCTCATCTACCACTAGCGGCGAGCCGGACATCGCCCAGTGAATGTTCTTGGCTTCGTTATCCGCCAGAATATTCTTCGACCACTTCACCGTGCCGCTCCTGGCACTCAGGCAATGCAGGTCGCCGTTCGCTCCCAGCGCGTAAATGAGTCCGTCGTGGTACACCGGCGTGGCGCGCGGCCCAGCCCCGCCCAGCACTTCATCGAACAACGCCGGATAACTGAATGCCCACAGTTCCCTGCCCGTTTGTAAGTCATAGGCCGTGACGGCTTCCTTGTCCCGGCGCTGCTCAATGGTGTAAGCGCGGCCTTCACCTACCGTGAACGATGCGTATCCGCCACCGACCGGCTGCTTCCACAGGCGCGGCAAACCCGTAGCGGGCCATTCCGTGTCGATTTCCGTCTCCGCGTAGACTCCGGCGCGATTCGGACCACGAAAATCGGTCCAGTAAGCAGCAGGTTGAACGGTTGCCGGAGTTTGGACAGGGAGCGCTGCCACCGCCCGTTCAGCGCGTTGCCGCGCGCGACTCTCTTCAAGCCGCGAGTACTGCCGGGCGCGCGTGTCGAATGTGACCGTCATCGGAGAGAACGCCCCGTTCCACACCACGCGCATTCCATAAACGAAGAAAAGTTCCAGGACCGCGATGATCCCGATTCCCAGCGTGCCCGCAATCCGCCGCAGAATCCCCAGATCACCACGCTTCCACAACAGCACCAGCCCCAGCGGTGGAAATAAGAAAATGCTGAGCCAAAGAGCAAGACGGCTGCGAAGCATATGGCTCTAGTGTAGTGCGTCCGAAATGGCGGCGTTTATTGTTAAGGGGCAAACCGCTTGCTACGCGCGCGGCTCAGAAACGTTCCCTGCTAGTTTGCGGGTCTGTTTTGCCGGGCCGCGACCAAAGGGAGTGGTCGTCCAACGATGAAGAAGGATACTCCTCGTTCTGGGGACGCACTGCTCTAGCATCCCCTCCAGCTCGTGTCCGCCCTCACGTCCCTATCCATGCCCTTCTCCGGATAACTGGCGCACAATATCGCCCACAAATGCTTTGGCGTCGCCAAACAGCATGAGCGTTTTGTCCAGGTAGTAAAGCTCGTTGTCGATACCGGCAAAACCGGGACTCATGCCGCGCTTGATCACCATGACGGTGCGCGCTTTGTCGACATCCAAAATCGGCATGCCGTAAATCGGGCTGCTCTTGTCGCTCCGCGCGGCCGGGTTCGTCACGTCGTTGGCGCCGATCACCAGAACCACGTCGGTCTGCGGAAACTCCGGATTGATCGCATCCATATCCAGCAAACGGTCATATGGAATGTCGGCCTCGGCCAGCAGCACGTTCATGTGCCCCGGCATGCGCCCCGCCACCGGATGAATGCCAAACTTCACATCGACGCCGCGCTTGGTGAGTGCGTCATAGAACTCGCGGACCTTGTGCTGGGCCTGCGCGACAGCCATGCCATAGCCGGGAACAATGACCACCGAGTTTGCGGCGCCCAGAATCCCGGCGGCTTCTTCCGCGGTCGCGGTTCGCACCGTCCGCGCCTCAATCGCGCCCGCCGCTGAGGCCTGCACTTGCCCGAATGCGCCGAACAGCACGTTGGTGAACGACCGGTTCATGGCCTTCGACATAATCACCGAAAGAATGAACCCCGACGATCCGTCCAGCGCCCCCGCAATAATCAGCAGCTTGCTGTCGAGAACAAATCCCATCGCCGCCGCCGATAGACCCGCATAAGAATTCAGCAGCGAAATGACGGTGGGCATGTCGGCGCCACCGATCGGCACGATCATGAGCACGCCGAATAGAAGCGGTATCGCAATAATCAGCGGGAACAGACGCGTCTGGTCCGGATGCATTACAAGATACCCGGCTACAACCACGGCAATCGCCAGCAGCGACATGTTGACGATGTTCTGCCCCTTGTAAGTGATGGGCCGCTGCGGCAGCACCTCCTGTAGCTTCCCGGCGGCCATCAGGCTTCCAGTGAACGTCAGGCTGCCCAGGATGACCTCCATCGAGAGCACCGCCATCATGAACCGCGGCACGTTGGGCGCAAGCTGGTAATATTCCGCTGTGCCAACCAGCGAAACGCATAGAGCGCCGAACGCATGGCTCAACGCGGTCCGCTGCGGAACCGCCGTCATCTGTACCAGGCCCAGCGGGATTCCGATGATCGTTCCCGCCACCAGCGCGATCGCGATCCACGTATAATCCACGATCCCGCGATGCAGCAGCGTGGCCCCGATGGCCAGCGCCATGCCGATCTCGCCCGCCAAAACACCTCGCCGCGCGGTCGCCGGCGCGCTCAGCCATTTCAGTGACAGAACAAACAGCGCCGTCGAGATCAGGTAGATGATTTCGATCACGTGGTTGGTAATCTGCGCGCTGTTCATGGCTTTTTGGTTTTGCTGGCTTTGAACATCCTGAGCATGCGATCGGTGATAAGAAAGCCGCCTACCAGGTTGCTCGTCGCCGCCACTACCGCCAGCGTCCCCAGCACCGTCGAGAGGCCGCTCTTATGCTCGCCGACCAGCAGGATCGCGCCCACCACGGCGATGGCATCGAGCGCGTTGGTCAGCGACATGAGCGGCGTGTGCAGCAGTGGCGAGACCCGGCGGATCACCTCGAATCCGACGAACGCCGCCAGCATGAATACGTACAAGCTTGTGATGAGATCCGACGTCATCTGTTCTCCCGATTTGAAAATTATAGGGGCCGAGTTCTCACCCGGCCTTCTGTTTACGTCTGGCCCTGCATGACTCTAGCTGGCAGTGAGAAAAATTCCCGCACCCGCGCATTGACAATTTCCCCGCCCTGCGTGACCAGCGTCTCGCGCGCGATATCGTCGTCCAGATGCAAATGGCCCTCGCGGAACAGGTGCACCAGAAACGCCGTCACGTTACGCGCATAGAGCTGGCTGGCATGGTACGGAACGCTGCTCGCCAGATTGATCGTGCCGATCACGGTGACGTTCTGTTCCACCACCACCTCCCCGGCGCGCGTCACTTCGCAGTTTCCGCCGCGCTCCGCCGCCAGATCGACAATCACCGAGCCCGGCGCCATCTTCCCGATCATCTCGCGCGTCACCAGCACGGGCGATTTCTTCCCCGGAATCACCGCCGCCGTAATCACCACATCGCTCTCCGCCACTACCTTCCCCAACAGTTCCTTCTGGCGCTGATAAAACGTTTCATCCTGCGCCTTGGCATAGCCGCGGGAATCCTGGGCGTCCTGGACCGCAATCGGCAGCTCGATAAAACGCCCGCCCACGCTCTGTACCTGCTCTTTGACCGCCGGCCGTAGATCGTAAGCCGACGCCACCGCTCCCAATCGCCGCGCCGTGGCAATTGCCTGCAATCCCGCGACGCCGGCGCCGATCACAAACACGCGCGCGGGCGTAACTGTTCCCGCGGCCGTGGTCAGCATAGGAAAAAGTCTCGGTAGCATGTTGGCAGCTAGCAGGACTGCTTTGTAACCGCCCACCGTGGCCATGGACGAGAGTGCGTCCATACTCTGCGCGCGAGTGGTGCGCGGCATCAAATCCACCGAGAACGCCGTCACGCCGGTGGCCGCCACTTCCTCGACCGTCGCCAGCACTCCCAGCGGCCGCAGAAATCCCACCACAACTTGTCCGGGTCTGAGGAGCGGCAGATCGGCCGCGCCCGTCTGGTCGTTGGATCCGTGGCAGAGGATCTGCACCACCACTTCAGCCTGCCGGAAAATCTCGCTCCGCTCCGTGACGATCTTTGCGCCCTTGGCCGTGTATTCCGCGTCCGGATATCCCGCGCTCAGTCCGGCCTGGGCTTCGATGAGGACCTCGAAACCTGCTTTCGCCAGGTTGGGGACCACAGCGGGCACCAGCGCCACGCGCCGCTCCCCGGGAAAGCTCTCCTTCGGAACCCCGATGACCATGCAGCCTCCGCTTTGCCCTACTTCTTTATCATGGCGCGGATTCGGCGCTTCTGTGGCTCGGTCACCCTTTTTTTAACGCGCACCCTACGCCGCTCGGGCCGACGAGAACCGCGTCACCGTCGGCTGCACCAGCCTGTCAAAATCCGCATACGCAATCCGCATCAGCTCGTTGTGCGTCCCGGCATTGAACGAGATCTCTTTATCTTTCGTCAGGCCTTCCTCGACGAAAACAGGCACGCCGTACAGATTTCCGAATGGCGGCATCGCGCCCGTCTCGCACTCCGGGAATTTTCCACGAAATTCCGCTTCGGTGGCCAGCGCAACCGCCTTCGCGCCCGCGACCGCCTTCAATAGCGAAAGATCCACGTGCTTGGAAGCGGGCAGAACCGCCATAGCCAACTTGCCGTCCAGGTTGACAATCACAGTTTTGGCCATGTCACGTCCCCGGATGTGCGCCAGCGCGGCGACCTCCTGAGCGGTGTAGGCCGTTGAGTGCGTGGTCATTACGTACTTGACTTGGTTGCCGTCGAGGAATTCCATCAACTTCTTTGCCGGCATATAGGCCTCCTTGTGTGTCCGTTTTCCGTGCATGCCGCGTGCCAACTCGGTTCGGAGATATTCAGACTGACTTTGGTCTAAACTGAGACCGTCGTGCCTCAGCAACTCTACCAGTGGCTCCCGCCTGAAGGCGTCAAAATCATCCTCGTGTTGTTCCTCTCTTTCCTGATTGGACTGGAGCGCGAGGAGCACAAAGCCAGCACCGATCACTACGGGTTTGGCGGCGTGCGCACGTTTCCTTTGATTGGCCTCCTGGGTTACTCGCTCGCTTTGCTTTCCGGCGCCCAGTTGATCCCGGTGGCCGTCGGCTTCGCCGTTGTGGCCGCATTCCTGTGGCTGTCATACCGTCACAAACTGGCCACCGCAGAGGCCGCCGGCGTCACCTCCGAAATGTCCGGACTCGCCACCTACGTCGTCGGCGCCCTCGTCTATCACGAACTCTTCTGGATCGCCACCACCCTCAGTGTCGCCAGCATGTTGCTCCTGGAGCTCAAGGTCGGTCTCGAAAGCCTGACCAAGCGCATCGCTCCCGAGGAAATCCTGACATTCACGAAGTTCCTGCTGCTCAGCGCCGTCATACTTCCCGTGTTGCCCAATCAGGAATTTGGCCCGTTCCTGATCAATCCCTTCAAGACCTGGCTCGTCGTGGTTGCGGTCAGCGCCGTTTCCTACGGCAGCTACGTTTTGCAGGGAGCCACCAAAGAAACAGGCGGTGTAGTGCTTGCCGCGGTCCTCGGCGGTGCCTACTCCTCCACCGCGACCACCGTTGTCCTCGCCCGCCGCGCGCAACGCGAAAAGCGCCCGCACCTGTTCGCCGGCTGCACCCTCATTGCCTCCGGCATGATGTATTTGCGTCTCATCGCCCTGGTGAGCCTGTTCAGCCGGAGTGTGCTGGCCTTGGTCGGCGTGCCCTTCGCCGCGCTGGCCGCCCTCGCCGGCATCGCAGGCTGGATATGGTCGCGCCTGCCGGATGGCTCTTCGGGCGAGGTCAAGCGGGAGTATCAGCCTGGCAATCCCCTGGAACTGCGCGCGGCTTTCATGTTCGCGCTCCTTTTCTTGTTCATGCTGGTCGCCACCCGCCTCGCATCCGCCTACCTGGGAAAGGGTGGAGTCTACGCGCTGGGCGCGATCATGGGCTTGGCCGACGTCGACCCCTTCATCATGGGCATGACCCAGTCCGCCGGCGTGGCTACCCAGTTACCAGTCGCTGCATCCGGAATTCTGATCGCCGCGGCCAGCAACAACGTGGCGAAAGGCATTTACGCCTACACACTCTCCGACCGCCGCACGGGCGTTCAGAGCCTCTGCCTGTTAGTCGCGCTCGCGATTCTGGGTCTCGCCCCCCTGCTCTGGCTCGGACCTTAAACGCTGATCACCGGACACGGCGCTTCGCGAATCACCGAGTACACGTGCGTGCGCATCCGCCCGAACAACTCTTGCAGCACGCCCCGGCCGATCACCACCAGGTCAGCTTGATTCTCTTCCGCGGCTCTGCGCACCACCGGCGCTACGTCCCCGCCCTCGACGATCGTCTCCAGCGACGTGTCCGCCTCGCATTGCACTTTCGCCAGTTCCTGGCGCGAAACCTCGACCAGGTACGCACGAAACTTACGGCCCTCGATATCGATGCCGTCCGGCGGTTGCGCCGCGGGGATGGCGTGTACCAGCTTCACCGTCGCCCCATGCTCGCGCGCAAATCGCGTGGTCCAGACAATCAGCGGAGCCGCCTTTTCCGTGAAATCCACCGCGCACAGTATGTGTCGATATCCGGCAGGCGGCGCTGGCGCCTCCGCGATGTGCGCGCTGGTCCACACCGCACATTTCACGTCGTGCAGAACTTTGGCCGTGACCGATCCCAGCAGGAACCGCCGGAACGGCCCGTAGCCATGCGTCGGTATCATGATCAAGTCCACGTGCTCCTTTTGGGCGTAGTCGGTAATCATGTGCGCGGGATCGCCTTCACACATGAGCCGCGTCTGCGCCACGTCCGCAAACTCATCTTTCAAATACGATTCCAGACGCCGCTTCCTGTCATCCGCCATGGCCTGGAAGTCGATCACAGCGGCCTGCGCCGGCCACCCCGGATAGGCGCCGGTAGGTAGTTCCATCACGTGCAGCATCGTCACGTGCGCCCCGTACCGCCGCGCCATGCACAGAACGTACGGAGCCACATTGCAACACTGCTGCGAAAAGTCCACTGGAAAAAGGATATGTTTGAAGTTCGGCATATTCGCCTCCTCCGTCACTGCGGCTAATCGGAAACCATTAGCTCTCCGCCCAGCCGCCGATTGGTTTTACAAATCCAACTGCAAGGAGATAGCCGAACTCAGATTCTACAAATCACACCTGTAGGGGCCGGGCACGCCCGGCCCACAGCGTGCGCTCAAGCGTAAATTGACTCAAAACATTGGGAAAAACTGCGCACTCCGACAACGAATGTAACGCAGGGACACGCGCCTTTTGCGGGTACCTGCGGCCTTTCTGCCCACGGCCTACTTCACCAGCGCTGGAATGGTCGTGAAACTCCCAGTTGGCGCGCTGCGAATGCCAAGAGCGCTGATTTGCCCGGTTGACGGCGCGTCGAACTCCACCGTCCCGCGCTTGTTCTGAGCGAAGGGATAGTTGTTCGCCAGCAGAAATGATGTGTGCCCGTGCGCCGCAAGATCCTTCGTCGCTGTGCCCAGTTGTGCGCCTGTGTCGTCGCGCACAATCATCGATACTTTCACCGGCTGATCCGAGATATTAGCCAGCGCCAGTCCGGTCGTAAGGCCGTTCGTGTTGTCGAAGGCAAGCACGTATGCGGCAGAGTTGCGTGTTTCCAGCGGCACCACGGCCTCTTGTGCGTTCGGGTTGTAGTGGAACACCGCAAAGCCGCTCGTGTTTCCACCCTGACTTGTCAATTCTGCCGATCCGCTGACCAGAGCCGCATTGCTTTTCGCGTTAGTGGCAATCACCAACGTAGCGCCTGCGGCAATCGTCTCGCTGACAGTAGCCGTGGTTGTGGTTTCCTTCGAGTCCTCAAAAGCCAGCGGCAAAGACACCGGATCACCGTTGTCGTCGAAAAAGCTCAGTTGAATGCTAGCTTCGGTTGTTCCCGTGTTAGTCAGAGTAAACGTAGTGAGCCAACCGGCGCCGGAGGCTAAGTGAGCCATGGTCCCGCTGGCGCCGACATCCCCAAGCGCGGTAGCTGTGCCGGAGAGGATGATACCGACAGTGGCGATAGTGTCGGTGTCAACGAATCGAAGCCCTCCGTTGACGATAGCTAGATTCATGTTCAGGGTCCCCAAATTGGGATCGGCAAACGTCGCCGTCCCCGTGCAGTTCGAATGCGTCGCGTAGGTGCCGGAAACGCTCACGCTGGTCACGGTGCCGACGGCGCTGATTTCACCACTCAGCGAAAACCCCCCCGTCCCATTAAACGTGATCTTCCCTGAGTCGGTGTAAGGATCGACGTTACCACTGGTGTCGATGACTGAGCCCGTAATCGTGTAGGCATACGCGCCGTTGATCGATTCCAGAACACAATTGGTCGGCTGCTGCCTTGCCCCCCCTGAAACAATCGATCCGTTGTCGTTTTGCATGAACCTGATCTCTTGTCCGTTGTTCAGGATAACTAGGTTGAAATGGAAGGGGCCAAGGCCATTACTATAAGTCAACGATGCAGACGCGGTGCAGTCCGTATTGACATTGTATGTTCCCGTTACCGTGGTTCCCGTCGCAATCGTTCCGGCAAGACTTTCAGCACCAGTACCGCTAAAATGGCCATTTCCATCCGCGCTCAAGCTGCCCATATCGGCGTAGGGAGCAAGACTTCCCTGTTCAATCAGGTTTCCTTGCAGCAAATATCCATACGGTCCCGTTAAGGTGGCATTCGTACAGGATTGCGTTTCTCCCGCCGTCGATTGTGCCTTGCCGATCGTGGCGGCGAGCAAAAGGACCGATGCAAAGACGCGCGCCTGCCAAAGGGACTTCATGAGTGGGAATCCTCCTCAAGCGTTGACGTGCCGGACATGAACTACGTTACAGTCTGCACAGCCGCTGGAATCGGAACAACTGGCCCGGTGATACAGGACGCCGGGTGGGGCAATGTGCGACTGCGTTCGCGTTTATTCGCGTCCGCAAAACGTTTTCACTTGTTACTGCCTTACTAATTCGGGGACAGGCTACGAAACCCCCCAAATTCAACCGCGCAATTCCCCGCATTCCTACCCCGCCACTTCCACCTTCTGCCCCGTCCGGCATGACTGGTATACCGCCTGCACCAGCTCCAACGCCTGATACCCCTCTTCACCCGCGATCAGCGGTTTGCGCCCCGTGCGGATCGCCTCGCCGAAATCGCGGAACTGCCGCTCGAAAGGTTCCACAGAAATCGCCATCGGGTCCGATGATCCCGACGCCACATTCTTCGAGACCGGCGCCGCCTCGCCCGAATCATTTTCCACATCCCACGTTGTGAGCTTGTCGCCGGACATGATCGCCGTGCCCTTGGTACCGTGAAACTCAGTGCGCTCCGTGTATCCCGGCCAAAACGCCGTGGACGCCTGGATAACGCCGGTCGCCCCTGACGCATACCGCACCACGGCATTCACCACATCTTCCGACTCGATCTTATGCAGCGCGCCCAGTTGCCAATATCCGAACAACTCTCGCACCGGTCCCGCCATCCAGCGCAAGATGTCCAACTGGTGAATCGCCTGATTGATCAGCGCCCCACCACCTTCGGTCGACCAGCTACCCTTGATCGCCCGCGAGTAATAAGCGGCCGACCGGTACCACTTCACATAGCAATCGCATTGCAGCAACTTACCCAGCCGCCCCGCCGCAATCGCCTTCGCCAAAAACTGGCTCGCATCGTCGAAGCGATGCTGGCTCACCACGCCGAGCACGATGCCCGCCTTGCGCGCCGTCTCAATCATCTCCCGCGCTGTTTCGAGATTGGTTGCAATCGGCTTCTGCACCTGAATGTGCTTGCCCGTTTCCGCGCAGATGCGCAGCGGCTGCAGCCGGAAATCCGGAAAGGTGCACACGTCCACGTAATCCACCTCGGGATGCCGGCAGACCTCTTCGAAAGTCTTCACGAACTGCGCGCCGTTGGCCTCGGCAAACCGCCGCCCGCCTTCCTCGAAGATGTCCGTGCAAACCGTGATCCGGTAGCCGATATTCCGATATGCGCGCGCGTGCAGATTCGAAATCGCGCCCGTGCCGATCATGCCCACTCGCAAGCCGTTCTTGTTCATGGTGGAATCATGCAGTATATCGCGCCACCCACGGCATCAGCGCCGCGCAGCCATCTCCAGTAAAATGAAATCTTCCAAATATGAGACGACTGCTGTGCTGTGCCGGTGTGCTCTTTCTCGCCCTGGCCGCCGGATGCCGGCGGTCGCAGTCCGACAACGTGGCGGCGACCGTCAATAATCGCCCCATCACCTACGCTGAGTTGGAGAAGAACTTCCAAACCCAAATCAACACGCCCCAAGAGGGCTCCAGCGAAGATCAGGTTATGATTCAGAAGCTCGAGCTTCTGCGCACTCTGATCGACAACGAAATCATGCTCCAGCGCGCTGAAAAACTCGGGCTCATGGCTCCGGACTCTGAAGTGGAAGCGAAGTTCAACGAGTTCCGCGCGCCCTACACCAAAGAGGAATTCGAGCGTCAGCTCCGCAATCGCAAGATGACTGTCGAGGACCTCAAGCTACAGTTGCGCCGCGATTTGAGTATTCAGAAACTATTCAATCGCGAAGTTACCTCGCGCATCCCCTTGCCCAGCGATGCCGACGTCACCAATTTCTACAACACGAATAAGGCGAGCTTCAATCTGGCCGAGCCCCAAATCCACATCGCGCAGATCGTGGTGACACCGCAGCCCGACCAAAATGTGCGCAATCTGAAAAATGACAAGGCGCGAAACCCCGATGAGGCGAAACGGAAAATTTTGAATATTCAAGCGCGGCTGCAAACAGGCGAGGATTTTGCCATGCTGGCGCAAAACTATTCCGAAGACGCCAACACCGCTCAGAACGGCGGCGACCTGGGCTTCGTCCCGGAGTCGGCCTTCGCCAAAGCTAGCCCGGAACTGCGCCGCCTGGTCATGGCCCTGAAACCTGGCGAGCTTTCACCCATCCTGCCGGCTTCCGACGGCTTCCGCATTTTCAAGGTCATCTCCAAGGAACCCTCCGGCCAGCGCGAACTAACCGATCCGCGTGTCCAGCAGACCATCCGCGAGACCTTGCAGAATCGCAAGGACCAACTCTTAAAGGCCGCTTATTACGAAGTAGCGCGCAACGAGGCCAAGGTGGTGAACTATCTGGCCCGTAGAGTCGTCGAAAGGTCCGGCGAAGCCTCAAAGTAGTTCCTTCTCCGATTGCGGACGATCCTAGGAACTTGTTGAAATAGCCCATCCACAGGCATTCCGATTCGAGTTTTCGCGTGGATGGGACATTCTCGCGAGGCCTGGTTGGCTCTCCAAGCTGCGCACTCGGCACCGTCCGCCGCTGTGCACTACGCTCCCGCCGGCCTTAGTCGTGGGATTCGCCATAGATTGTATGCCGCTACCGCGTACTGGAATAACCAACTCACTTTTTCTAGCCCGCGCAGCTTGACCTTCCTCATCCCCGCCACCGTTTTCAGCCACCCAAATACCCGCTCAATGATCGGACGCCGCGATTGACTCATCGCGTAGCCGCAGTGCCGGGTCGTCCGTCCGTCGATGGCGCTGCGACGATTCTTGTTGTTCTGCGCGACATGCGGCGTGACGTTCATCGCTTGCAGGGTCGTGACGAAGTCCCGGCTGTCATACGCCTTGTCCGCTCCCAATGTGAAGCGCTGGCCGCGCCTTTTCTTCCGCATCGCATTCGCCATCAAGATCGCCGCGTCCGCCTCCGCCGTTCCGTCAGCCTGCGTCAGCATCGCCTCCACGATGAACCCGTGCCGGTTCTCCACCATCACATGTCCCAGGTAACTCAACTTCGCTTCGCTGCCGCGTGACTTCTTATACAGCCGCGCATCCGGATCGGTCTTCGAAGCGTGCGTGGCATTGCTGCGCTTGTCCCCGTGGAAGCTCGCTCTACCTGGGCCGTCGTCATCCCCACCATCCTTGCGCTGGAAGCTCTTCTGACTGGCCCAGGCTTCGATCATCGTCCCATCCACCGTGAAGTGCTCCTGCGACAGATGCGGCTTGGCTTGCTCCAGCACTTCGCTAAAGAACTCGCGTGCCACCGTCTCGTTCAGCAGCCGCTCGCGATTTTTGCTGAACACCGCGTGATTCCATACCGGCTCGTCCAGCTCCAGTCCCACGAACCACCGGAACAACAGGTTGTAATCGAGTTGCTCCATCAGCATCCGTTCGCTGCGGATCGAGTAGAACGTCGGCAAAAGCAGCGCCCGCAACAAACGTTCCGGTGGGATCGAAGGCCGGCCATTGTCGGCATACATTTTGTCGAACCGCTTCGACATCCTCGCCAGAATCTGATCCACCAACCGCCGGATCGCCCGCAGCGGGTGGTCGGGTGGCACCCGCTCCTCCATCGACACGTAGCTGAACATCCCGCCTTGCTGTTTCTCGTCTCCGCGCATAGCGACAAGACGCTTCCAATACTTTCTTGGCTACACACCAACTGGCTTTTTCAACAGTTTCCTAGACATGAAAATCCGGATCTTACTCGTATTGCTGGCCACGAGCGCCGGGCTGGCCGACAACCAGCCCATGTTCCGCGGTGGGCTCGATCATACGGGTGTTTATGCCGGAACGGCCCCCCGCCGTGAACCCAAATTGAAGTGGCGGTTCGCTACCGGCGGTCAGGTGATTTCCTCGCCCGCTATCGCGAACGGCATGGTCTACGTCGGCAGTACCGATCAACAACTCTACGCACTCGACCTGGAAACCGGCCAGCCGAAATGGAAGTTCGCAACAGAAAGTTCCATTTCCTCCTCGCCTGCCGTGGCCGGCGGCATCGTATACTTCGCAAGCTACGACGGAATGTTCTACGCGGTGGATGCGGCGACGGGCAAACTCAAATGGAAATTCGAAACTGACGGCGAGCGCCGGTTTGCGCACAAGAACCTTCACGGGATACACCCGTCCGGAGAAGCCATGCCTGACCCGTGGGATTTCTTTTTGTCTTCACCGGCGGTCTTCAACGGGTCCGTCTATTTTGGCAGCGGCGACAACTACATTTACTCCCTCGATGCCGCTACAGGGACTTTGAAATGGAAGTTCCGGACTGGCGATGTCGTGCACGCCTCGCCGGCGGTTGCGGACGACACGGTCTACGTTGGCTCTTGGGACAGCATGCTCTACGCGATCGAGGCGGCCACGGGCAAGGGAAAGTGGCGCTTTCAGGCGGGCGTAGATCCCCAGACCGGTAATCAGCAAGGCTTTCAATCGTCACCCGCCGTTTCAGCGGGAGTGGTTTACGTCGGCTGCCGCGATTCCAACGTCTACGCTATCGACGCCAAGACGGGCACGCGAAAGTGGGCGGTGTCGAACAACGGATCGTGGGTCTTGCCATCGCCCGCCGTGCATAAGGGCAAGATTTATTTCGGCACATCCGATACCGGGCTGTTGCGCATTGTAGATGCCGCCACAGGCGCGGACGTCGCCACGATCGATGCGAAGTTTCCGATCTATTCGTCTCCGGCCATAGCCAACGGAACCCTTTACGCAGGCACGTTTGGCGGCAAACTGCTGGCGCTGGATTTGAAGACGCACGAAATCCTGTGGCAGTTCCAGACGGAGGCTTCCAAGCGTAACGCACCCGCATTTACAAAGCCCGACGGTAAAATCGATTTCGATAAAATGATGAACCGCAACTTTTACGACGATATGGTGCTCGGCGTGGCTCGGTATTTGACGGCCGGCTCCATCCTATCGTCGCCCGCGATCGACAATGGCGTGATCTACTTCGGCAGTACGGACGGTAATGTCTACGCCTTGATGTAAGTTGCGCCCTCGGCACCCGAGCGCTTGTTAAATTCGTCCGGATCTTTGCCCTCGGCATATTGCCGCCGCTATACTCGCTAAATATTCGAAATCAGAGGTATTAGCATGCGCATTCGCCTTGCCGCCGGATTTTTGCTTCTCTTTTGCCGCTTCGTCTCGGCTCAGGGAATCGATATCGACATTCCCTATCAGAAATTCGTTTTAAAAAATGGCCTCACCGTGATCGTGCACGAGGACCACAAAGCGCCCATTGTGGCGGTGAACGTTTGGTATCACGTGGGCTCGAAAAACGAGCGGCAGGGCAAAACCGGATTCGCCCACCTGTTCGAGCATCTCATGTTCGGTGGTAGCGAGCACTTCAAGCACCGTTACATCGAGGCCATGGAGCCCATTGGAGCCACCGATCTGAATGGCACCACCAGCGAGGATCGCACCAACTATTTCGAAAATGTGCCCACTTCGGCGCTCGACTACACGCTTTGGCTGGAGTCCGATCGCATGGGATACATGGTCGGCGCGATTGACCAGCAAACCCTCGATCTCCAGCGCGGCGTGGTGCAGAACGAAAAGCGTCAGGGAGAAAACCAGCCATACGGCGTTACCGAGCAATTGATCACGCAAAATACGTACCCGGCGGGCCATTCGTACTCCTGGACCGTTATCGGCTCCATGGAGGATCTCAATGCCGCGTCCCTCCAGGACGTGCATGAATGGTTCAAGACGTATTACGGCCCATCCAATGCCGTGATCGCCATCGCCGGCGACATTGACGTCAAGACCGCCCGCGAAAAGGTAGAAAAGTACTTCGGCGAAATTCCCGCCAGTCCACCCATCGCCAAGCAGCAGTTGTGGATTGCGAAGATGACGGGCACGCACCGGCAGATCGTTGAAGATCGCGTGCCGCAAGCGCGTGTTTACAAAGTCTGGAATGTGCCGCAGGTGGGGTCCGAAGACGCCGACTACCTGGACCTGGTGGCCAGCGTCCTATCGCAGGGAAAGAATTCGCGGCTGTACAAGCGGCTGGTCTATGACGATCAGATCGCCACCGATGCGGTCGCATTCGTAAACGATCACGAGATCGGCAGCCAGTTCTTCTTGCAAACTACGGCCAAGCCGGGCGGCGATCTGGCAGCCGTCGAGAAGGCAGCGGATGAGGAAGTGGCGCGCTTTCTGGAATCCGGCCCCACGGCGCACGAACTGGAACGCGTCAAGACCGAGTACATGGCGAACTTTGTGCGCGGCATCGAGCGCATCGGCGGATTCGGCGGCAAGTCGGACCGCCTGGCTAGCAGCCAGGTCTTTGAAGGCAGCCCCGACGCGTATAAGACCAAGCTAAAGCGCATCCAGGCGGCGACGCCCGATGACTTGCGCGCCGCCGCGAGGCGCTGGCTCTCGGATGGCGTCTACATCCTCGAAGTTCATCCCTATCCGCAATACTCCACGGTCGCCACCAACGTCGACCGTTCCAAATTGCCCGAGCCCGGTGCGCCGCCGGAGCTGCGGCTGCCAAAGGTGCAGCACGCCGCGCTCAGCAATGGCCTGAAAATCGTCCTGGCTGAGAGGCATGAGCTTCCTCTGGTGAATTTTTGGCTGGCGGTTGACGCTGGATATGCCGCAGACCAGTTCGGCCTCCCCGGAACGGCCAAGCTGGCTGGCGCGCTGTTGAATGGCGGCACCAAGACCCGCACCGCGCTCGAAATCAGTGACGAGCAGGCCATGCTCGGAGCACGCATAGGCGTGTCCTCCAATCTTGATGAGTCCGTCGTGACCTTGTCGACGCTCAAAGCTAAACTCGATCCCTCGCTTGCCCTCTTCGCCGACGTGATCCTTAACCCTTCGTTCCCGCAGGCGGACTTCGAGCGCCAGAAAAAACTCCAGCTTGCCGGCGTGCAGCGTGAGAAGGTGACCGGAATCCTCATGGCCCTCCGCGTTTTCCCCGCGCTGATTTACGGGAAAACCCACGGCTACGGCAACGCGTTCACGGGATCGGGCACGGAAGCGAGCGTGGCTAAGATAACGCGCGACGAGCTGGTGAAATTCCATTCCACCTGGTTCCGTCCGAATGACGCGACGCTGGTTGTGGCCGGCGACACGACGCTCGCCGAATTGACGCCCAAGCTCGAAAAACTCTTTGCTGGTTGGCAGCGAAACGACGTTCCACAGAAGAACATCAGTCATGTCGAACTCCCTGCGAAGCCCACCGTCTATTTGCTGGACCGCCCCGGCGCCCAGCAGTCCGACATCATTGTGGCTGAGGTCGCTCCGCCCAAGAACAACCCCCAAGAAATCGCCATCGAGACCATGAACTCGGTCCTAGGCGCCGAATTCGGCGCCCGCATCAACATGAACCTCCGCGAGGACAAGCACTGGTCGTATGGGGCGGAGAGTTTGCTCGTGGACGCCCGCGGCCAGCAACCCTTCGTGGTATACGCTCCTGTCCAGACCGACAAAACCAAGGAGTCGCTGGCGGAAATCAACAAGGAGCTGCACGACGTCGTGGGCTCGCGTCCGCCCACAGCCGATGAACTGAAGAAAGCGCAGAACACCATAATTCTGCAACTGCCGGGATCGCGCGAAACTATCAACGAAGTGGGCAATTCCATCCTCGATCTCGTCCGTTTCAATCTGCCCGACGACTACTACCAGACCTACGCCGCCAAAGTGAAGGCACTTCGCACCGGCGACGTCGCCGATGCCGCGCACACCGCTGTGCATCCCGACAACATGGTTTGGGTCGTGGTCGGCGACCGCGCCAAAATCGAAGCACCCATCCGGGAACTGGGCCTGGGCGAGGTCAAACTCATGGACGCCGACGGCAACCCTCTCTAGCGTGTGCGCGGATGACTGTCCGCTAACGAAACGGCCAATTCCGCAAGCGGACAGGGGGCTTTCAAGGCATGCACAATGTTTGCCTAGACTTACAAGCTTTGGGGGTCACGGCTAACCGGTTGCTAAATTGCACGACTAACTGGTTATGAAGCAGTGGACTCTCGCTTGGCGTGCGCTCGTTCGTCGGCCCGGTTTCGTCTCCGCGGTCGTTGTCATCCTTGCGCTGGGTATCGGCGCGAACACGGCGATTTTCTCGCTGGTCGACGCGGTGTTGCTGAAACCTCTTCCCTATCCAAATCCCGATCGCCTGGTTACCGTCATGGAAGCCAGCCCGTCCAAGAACGAGTCCACCAGCCTCATCGCGCCCGCGCGTCTGGAAGATTGGAACGGGAGAAATCGCACTTTCGAGTCGATCGCCGCCGCCTATGGCGAGAATGTCACCGATACCAGTGGCGCCGAGCCTGAGCGGCTGGCGGCCCGCCGTGTTTCGCCGCGCTACTTCAATGTGTTCGGAGTCAAGCCCGCCGCCGGCCGCGCCTTTACATCGGATGAGGAGCTAGATGGAGGGCCGGCATCCGTGGTCATCGCCTACGGTTTGTGGGCGCGCAGATATCACGAGGCTCCCGGCGTGATCGGGCAGAGGCTGGTCCTCGATGGCCACGGTTTCACCATCGTGGGCGTTATGCCGAAAGAGTTTGCCACCCCCGGCATCGACGTCTGGATACCCGCGCAGCTCGGTGCTGGTTTGATACGCAATCGCGATGCCCGTTTTTACATTGGACTGGGCCGCATGAGGCCGAACGTGACCGTCGTCCAGGCTCAGGAAGATCTGGCCCGCGTCCAGCGTGACCTGGCCCAGGAGTTTCCGCAATCGGATAAGGGCTGGTCGGCCGTTGTCGGCGATTTGAAGGAAGCTCGCGTCGCCAGATATCGCCGCGCACTTTTCTTCGTCTTCGGAGCCGTCGCCTTGCTTCTGTTGATCGCCGTGGCGAACGTCGCGGGGCTTATGCTCACCCAGCTCCAGAGGCGCGCCAGAGAACTCGCCATCCGCAGCTCGATCGGCGGCACGCGCAGGCAAGTCGTTAGCGGCGTGATGCGAGAAGTTGTGTTAATCGCGGCCGGCGGAGTAGGCCTGGGATACCTGCTGGCCGCATGGCTGGTGTCTTTCCTGGCGAAAGCCTTCGACACGCTGCCGCACTCCGCGGCAATTCGCCTGGATTGGCGCGCCTTGCTTTTCGCAGCTCTAGGAGGATTTCTGGCCGTGATGCTGTGCGGCTTGTTGCCCGCGCTGCGATCGACTCGCGCGGATATCTCCGCCTTGCTCTCTCATGGCGGCCGCGGGGCCTCTGGCGCACAGCACAAGTGGCAATCGACGTTAGTCGCGTGTCAGATTGCCGTGACCGTTCTCCTCGTGGCGAGCGCTGGGTTGATGCTCCGCAGCTATCACAATCTGTCCCACGTCGATCTTGGCTTCGATCCGGCTCACGCGATTACCTTCCACGTCGGGGCGGGATGGGGCGAAGATCGCACCCGCGTAGGCCAGATGCAAAAGTCGATCCTGGCTCAGCTGGAAAGCACTCCAGGCGTTGAATCCGCCGGTGACACCAACTTTCTTCCCACCACCGGTGCCACGCTGCGTTACCAGGTCACACTCGAAGGCCTCGCGGGCGCCAGCGACAGCGGACACCTCACCATCGGTGAGAGAAGTATCAGCCGTGGTTATCTCTCGGCACTCGGCACGCCACTCTTAGCGGGCCAGGATTGCCCCGACCTGGCACCCGCCTCCAACGATCCTCGGAAACCTGGTGACCCGCCCAAGGCACTGGTCAGCCGCCGGTTCGCGGAGAGTTATGGAAACGGCCAGAATCTTGTGGGCCGTCATCTTCGTTGGGTGGATCAACCGCTCGGCGCTCCCATGGAAATTGTCGGCATCGCCGGCAATGCCAGGGAAGATACCCTGGACGTCACGCCCGCGCCTTATCTCTATGTCTGCATGGTGCCCGGCGGCTGGCCCGATCCCGAATATGTAGTCCGCACGCATGGCGATACCCGCGCTTTAATGCAGCAGATTCGTCCTATCGTCCGCAGTATCGATGCTTCGCGCGCCGTGTTCGGCCTGCGACCGGTGCAGGACATAGTCAACGAATCCCTGGAAACGCCGGGCCTCAACACGCGCATGCTCACTGGATTTGCGATCGCCGCGCTTCTGCTGGCCTCAATTGGTCTCTATGGCCTTGTTTCCCTGGCCGTGGCCGCGCGCACGCGTGAGATCGGCGTCCGCATCGCTCTGGGAGCCGGCGCCGCGCAGATCGCCGGCCATGTTGTGAGCGGCGTCACTCGCCTGCTGGCGATTGGCGTTGCCGCAGGACTCTTGCTGACCTTCCTCGCTGACCGCGTACTCCGCGCTGTATTGTTCGGCGTGAGCCCCCTGGATCTCGCCACGCTCGCCGCCACCGTTGGGACGCTGGCCATCGTATCAGCCCTCGCGACCTTCGCCCCGGCAAGGAGAGCCGCGCGCATCGATCCCCTGGAAGCCATTCGAACCGAGTAAACTCAAGCTATGCGAGTTTTTACCGCCCTCGCGTTGCTTTGCGCCTCCTGCCTGTACGGCGAGACCGAACACAAAGACAAAGCGACCGATTACCCGATCCATGCGATGGCGGGCAAGGTCGCCATCGGCGCCGATTACCTGATTCACAGCATTCCCGCTGGCGATCAGACGTTTTTGGCAAAGGATTTTCTGGTGGTTGAGGTAGCCCTGTTCCCGGCGATGGCGCAACCGGTCAGCATCGACGGCAACACCTTCACCCTCCGGCTGAATGGCGCCAAATTACCTCTGGCTTCGATTCCACCCGGATTCGTCGCCGCATCTCTCAAATACCCTGATTGGGAACAGCATCCCACTGCCGTGGCTTCCGGTGGCGTGGGCAATGCCGGCGTCACCATTGGCCCGCCCACAGTCGCCCGCTTCCCCGGCGATCCAAACGCAAGCCACCCCCTGCCCCGCGGGCCCACCGCAGAAGAGCGGAACGGCGTGGAGCGTTCTCAGCCCGACTCCGCCGACGAAGTCATCGCCCGCACCGCTCTTCTCGAAGGCCAAACCGACCACCCCATAAGCGGATTTCTTTATTTTCCTTACAAGGGCAAGATTAAGTCTCTGAAATCGATAGAGTTGATCTATCAAAGCAAAGACGGATCAGTCACTCTGAAATTGCTCTAACCGTTGGTAGTGCGCTAATTCTGCGTTGATCGACGGATGTAGCGCAGGGACACGCGCCGTTAGCGGGTACCTGCGGCCTTTCGGGTTCGTCACACCGAAAAAGCCGCGGGTATCCCGCCAACCCCGCGGTATCCCCACGCTACAGGAATGGGTGGTTAACGCGGAACAATGTCGCCAGTGACACGACCGCTGCCAGAATCAACGCACTCTTAGCGCACTGCCTAACCGTTCGCCCTGCGTATGTGATACCGTACTCTGATACGGTAGCAGTGCATGGCCTCGAGTGCCTCACTCGCGGAACTAACCCCGAGGGCTCGGGAAGATTGGAAGGCTCTGATCCGCGCGGAGCAGACTCGCCTCCTCTACTCTAACTCCAACACAAGCACCGGAGTCACTCTCACTGCTACCGTTGCCCTGGCTTACCTCCAATGGGGAGTCATCGCGCACCCGGTCGTCGTTACCTGGAGCCTGTACATGGTGGCCGTCTCGCTTGCCAGGTTCGCGCTGGCGCTCCAGTACCATCGCGGTGCGCCGCTCCCCACCGGTACTAACCCCTGGTTCACCGCTTTCGTGATTGGCGTTTGTCTCTCGGGAATAGGTTGGGGTGCAGCGGGCATCTGGCTTTTTCCGGAGGGCGATCTGACGCATCAAGTCCTTCTGGCTTTTGTTCTCGGTGGAATGATGCTGGGAGGAGGATCGATCCTGGCCGCCCGACCCGAGGCGTTTCTCTTGTTTCTCGTGCCGGCGGGCCTTCCCGCCTCACTTCACTTTTTTCTTCCGTTCGATGAAGCCCACCTCGCAATGGGCTCGCTCGCTTCCATCTTCACTCTGGCCACTGTGATCAGCACGTGGCGAATCTACTTGACTATTGATGCGGCCTTGCGTTTGCAGTTTGAAAACAAAGATCTGGTTAGTGCTCTCAAGATCGAGAACGAACGGACTGAAGCACTCAATCAGAAGCTCGAGCTTCGTGTCCAGGAGCGCACATCCGAATTGAACCAGGCCGTTGCGTTTCTGCGCGAGGAGATCGCTGAACGAAAACTGGCCGAAGAGGAGCGCGCCAGAATGGAAGCCGATCTGCGCCACGCCCAGAAGTTGCAAGCCATCGGCGTCCTTGCCGGAGGCGTCGCGCACGATTTCAACAATATCCTGACGGCCATCGCCGGTTATGCCGAACTGGCTCAAGACTTGATCCAAAAGAATTCCGAAGCCTATGGCTATGTGGAGCAGGTCACGAAAGCGAGCGTGCGTGCGGGTGACCTCGTCCGAGGCTTGCTGATGTTTAGCCGGAAGGGCGCGCATTCACCGGATCTGATCTCTGCCGCGCAGGTGGTGAGGGAGGCTCTGGAACTGCTGCGAGCGTCCATTCCTTCCAGCGTGGAATTCCGCCGGAGTATCGATCCGGATTGTGGCTGCATCTTCGCCGACCCGGGTTTGATTCACCAGGTGGTGATGAATCTATGCACGAATGCCTATCAGGCCATGGTGAGCGGTACCGGACAACTCGAGGTGAGTCTCGCACCCTTTGAAATAGGTGCTGCCCCTTCCCAAACTCACAACGGAATTCCCGAAGGCAGCTACGTGAGGCTTGCCGTGAGTGATACCGGCCCCGGTATCCCGCAAACGATCGCCGAACGCATATTTGAACCGTTCTTTACCACCAAGGCCCGCGGCCAAGGTACGGGATTAGGACTCTCAGTGGTTCACGGCATCGTTACTGGCTACGGAGGATTCATTCGCTTTGAAAACCGGCAACCGCATGGCACAACGTTCTTCGTCTATCTGCCGCGCGTCACCGCCGGGACTCCCGCCGAGACTCCGGTGCTCGGGCCATCACCCAAAGGCACCGAGCGAATTCTCTTCGTCGACGATGAAGAACCCATCGCCAGACTCGGGGCGCGGATGCTTCAGGAACTGGGATACGTGGTCACAGCCAAAACCAGCAGTGTCGAAGCGTTGAACCTGTTTACTGGCGCACGGGCCCTATTCGATTTAGTCATTACCGACTTCATGATGCCGCACATGACGGGCGGAGAGTTGATAGGCCGGCTAAAACAGATACGCGCAGATATTCCAATTATCTTGACTTCGGGATTCAATGATGAAGTGATTACGCCCGCGGAAAGCCGGAAGCTCGGAGTCAGTGAGTACATCAGGAAGCCGTTCTCCGCAGCCACCTTGGCCCATGCCATTCGCCGGGTCCTCGATCCCGTAGACCGGCGGAGCGCGTAACCCGCGCTCTACTCCTGCCTCAACATCACCGCGGGATCGATCCGCATGGATTTCCGCGCGGGTAGATAGCACGCCGCCAGGGCCACGCCGGCAAGCAGCACGGGCGCTCCCACCAGTAGCACCGGGTCGGTGCTTTGCACGCTCGCAACCGTGAAGAATAGCCCGGAGAGCGCACGGATTCCCACCCACGCCAACGCCAGCCCCGTGATCGTGCCCACCGTCACCAGAGCCGCGCCCTCCGCCATCACCAGGCCAAGCACGTTGCGCTTCTGCGCTCCCAGGGCCATCCGGATGCCGATCTCGTGGCCGCGCTGTGCCACAGCATACGCAGTCACTCCCGCGAGGCCCACCGATGCCAGGATGAGCCCGAAAACCCCGATCAGCAAATACGTCCACGACGCCGCCTGAAGTATCGACATGAACTGTGCGATCTGCTCGGTCATGCTGCGCGCATTGAACGGTGTCAGCTTGGAATCTATAGCCGCTATCTCGCGCCGCACGGCGTTCAAAACATCCACGCCCGGGACAGCCCGTATCATCAACGTCACACCGCGCAAAGACGGCTGCGCATAGTCCGCCCGGTGCAGCGGAAAATAAACCACCGGACGCTTCCTATTCGCCACGATGTCTTCCGTAACGTCTTTGACCACACCCACCACTTCGAATACCCGCCGCCCGTTCCCGATGACCCCAGCACGAAAATCAATGGTGCCCGGCATACCCCCGAATGTAGGGGCCGCTTCAGCGTTCCTCACTTCGATGCGCCTGCCTAGAACATCTTCTCCAGGCCAGTATTTCCGCACCAACTCCTCGCTCACCACGACGGCCGTAGCGTTTTCCGCTTCGTCCGCCTCGCGGAATCCGCGGCCCGCCAGAATCCGAATACCCGCCGTCTCGAAATAGCCGCGGCCCACCATGTGTCGCCGCGCGTCCTGCACCTCGTGCGCGGCATCGCTGCCGGGAATCCAAAACCGCACACCCGAATTCCCGTCGATCGCCACCGGCACCGTGTCCGTTAAGCACGCCGAGACTACCCCCGGCAGCCCCTTTACTCGATCGAGAACCTTCCGCAAGAAGTCCGCCGCGCGATCCGCCGAATACCCATCGCGTACCGGGTCCAAAGAGATCAAATAGAGATTCCTGGGATTGAAGCCCTCTTGGACTCCCAGCGTGCTCTGTATGCCCAGTCCCAGATATCCGGTGAGCAGTAACAACGTCAGTGACGCCGCCATTTGGCAAACCACCAGCCCGTTGCGCAAGCTCAACTTCCTGTACCTGCGGAGTTGCACGCGGCCGCCTTCCTTGAGCGCCGGCGTGAGATCGGTGCGGGTGGCCTGTAGCGCCGGCGCCAGCCCAAAAGCGATTCCCGCGAGCCCCGTCACCGTGATCGTGAACACTAAAGCGCGCCAGTCCAGCGTCAGGTCGAGACTGACCGGAATCGGCAGCGGCTCCTTAAGCCGCGACATCAGGCGCATCAACCACACCGAGAGCAGAAAAGCCGGCCCAGCTGCGCCCAGGGCCACCAGCGTGGCCTCCGTCAGCAACTGGCGGATGAGCCGGCCACGGCTGGCGCCGAGAGCCAGGCGAACGGCAATCTCCTTGCGCCGGTCCGCCGCCCGCGCCAGCATCATGTTTGCCACGTTGATGCACGCGATCAGCAGCACCAAGCCCCCCAGCACCATCAGGAACTCTTTGAAGAACGGCACATCCTGTTTCCGCAGGGGCAGCACTTTTCCGCCGTTCGCCAGCAGAACCCTGTGGCCCTTGTTGTCTTCGTCCTTCTCGCCATTCGCCTCTGCCAGTTGCTGCGCCACAGCATCCAGCTCCGCCTCGGCTGCGGCCTCTGTAATCCCGGGCCGAAGACGGCCCACCACCTGGAACATCGTCAGATCGCGCCACTCGAGCGCATTGCCCGCCAGTTCCGGCGCCATGCCCGGATCCACGGAAACCGGTAGCCAGATGTCCGACACAAACAGGTATGGCGATGCGCCCAAGAACTTCTTCGGCCCCACCCCGATCACCGTCGCCAGGCGCCCATTGATGCGCAACATTTTTCCAACGATCAATGGGTCCGCCCCCAAATGCTCCTGCCAGAACCGATAGCTCACCACGACCGCCGCGGCACCCGGTTGTTCGTCCTGTCGGTCGAAGACGCGTCCCAACAACGGCCTGACGTCGAGCGTGCTGAAATACGACGGCGTGACCAGATGTCCCCAAATCCTCTCCGTCCGCCCGCTGAGCGACACTCCCAACGGCACCGGAGCCACGTACGCGAATGTTACTGAGAAAAGATCGCTGAGCCCGCGGTAGCGCTTGTAGTCCGGATAAGACACGGGCGCCTGGAATGCCACCAACTGCTCCGGTTTCGAGACACCCGGAAGATCGCGCAGCAGACCGTTCATCTCGCTGTATGCGCAGGTCGCAATGCAGATTCCCAGGCTCAGCGAAACCAGCGCAACCGTGGTGAACCCGGGCGAACCCGCCAGCCTCCGCCAACCGAAACGGATATCCTGGCGCAGTTCAGCCATGTATTCGGCGGGAATCCGCAGCGAAATGTCAACCAGCAGGCGCACCAAGCCGGGCACGCCATAACGCCGCCAGATCGACTCGATCGAATCTTCCGCCGATTGCATCAGTTCCTCCCCGTAGACGTTGCGGAACTCCTGGGGGAACGCGCTGGCCAAGGTGCGATAGAGGCGCAGGGTTGTGGAAACTGGCTGGATCTTCGAGCCCTTCATGACTCCGCCTGCGCCGTGCGCCTCTTGGCGCGGATCACGCGCACCAGATCCTCCAGCCGCTCACTCTCCGCCGCCAGCACGCGCCCCCCGAGCTTGGTCAGCCTGTAATACTTCCGCCGCGCATCGTCCAGCTCAGGCGCCGGCCTGTCATCGGACGCTTCGATCAGCTCCGCATCGATGAGCCGCTTCAGCGTGCCGTAGAGCGTGGCCGGCCACAGCCGCACCTTACCTTCCGTGCGTGCCAGAACCTCCTGCATGATTCCATATCCGTGTTGTTCCTGATCGGCCAACGACAACAGAACATGAAACCAGTGCGGTCTCAGCGGGAGAAAGCTTTCCGGCTTCGGCAGCATCATAACTCAGTATTGATTAGTATATATACTCCGGATTCCTGTAGCGCGGGGGGTACCGCGCCGTTTGCATGACACCCGCGGCTTTTGTCAGACGCGGACCTAACGGCCGCAGGTACCCGCACACGGCGCGTGTCCCTCTCCTGCGCTACACCCGTCGATCAACGCAGACTAAAATAAATCTTGCCCCAACCCATCCGCATCATCGGCGCCGGGCTTGCCGGATCGGAAGCCGCGTGGCAGATCGTGCGCGCGGGCCTGCCGGTCATCCTGTACGAGATGCGCCCCGTCCGGCAGACGGCTGCGCATCGCACTGATCACCTCGCGGAGCTGGTTTGCAGCAACTCGCTGAAGTCGGATCAGGGCCCGTCGGCATCCTGGCTGCTCAAGGAGGAGCTGCGCCGCCTCGACTCCTTGCTGATTCGCATCGCCGACCGCGCCCGCGTTCCCGGCGGCCACGCCCTGACCGTCGATCGCGAGGTATTCGCCGCGGAAGTCACACAGACCATCGAGTCGGAGCCGCTGATCGAGCTCCGGCGCGAAGAGATGACAACGATCTCTGGTGACGCCATCACGATCGTCGCTACCGGGCCTCTTACCAGTGACGCAATGGCCGCCGACGTCGCCCGCCTCACAGGTTCCGATCGTCTTTACTTCTACGACAGCATCAGCCCCATCGTCGACGCCGCCACCATCGACATGTCCATCGCCTTTCGCGCATCGCGTTACGGCAAATCGCTCGACGGCACGGACGACTATCTGAATTGTCCACTGGACCGCGATCAATACGAGCGCTTCGTCGATGCGCTGCTGGCCGCGAACATCGTCGAGTCGCACATCGCGGACGACACGCCGTTCTTTGAGGCTTGTTTGCCGATCGAAGAGATTGCGCGCCGCGGCCGCGATACGCTGCGCTTCGGTCCGATGAAGCCGATGGGACTGGTAGATCCGCGCACCGGACATCGACCCTATGCCGTGGTGCAGTTGCGGCAGGAAAACCTGCGCGCCGAAAGTTACAACCTGGTGGGTTTCCAGAATCACCTGAAGTTCGGCGAGCAAGCCCGCATCCTGCGCATGATTCCGGGACTGGAACACGCCGAATTCTTCCGTTTCGGCCAGATCCATCGCAACACCTACATCAACGCCCCGGCTCTTTTGACTGCGTCTCTGCAATTGCGCGCCCGGCCGAAGATCCTGTTCGCCGGCCAGATTTCGGGCGTCGAAGGTTACGTAGAATCAATCGCTACGGGTTTGATCGCGGGCCGGAACGCGGCGGCCCTGGCTTCGAACGAAGTCCAGCGCCCGCTCCCGAGAGAGACGGCGCTGGGATCGCTCTGCCACTACATTTCGTCCGCCGATCCCACCAACTACCAGCCGGCCAATATCGCCTTCGACCTGTTCCCACCGTTGGATGAATCCACCGCCCGACGCCTCAAGCATGATAAGAAGGCGCGTCACGCCGAAATTTGCCGGCGGGCGCTCCAGGCGATGGATGAGTCTTTGCATGCCCATGTCTGAACTGGAACGGCAGATCGGGCGGTTTATCGAAGAACTGGAGCGCAACAACGCTTCGCCTCACACCATCAAGTCCTACGAATCCGACCTGCGTCAGTTTCTGGACTACTTCTCGCCGCCCGGCGCAGAACCACCCGCGCCTTCCGACTTTGATGTACTGAAAATCCGTGAGTGGCTGGCCGGGCTCTACGACCACAAACTGAGCCCCGTTTCCGTCCGCCGCAAACTGGCGGCTCTGCGCGTATTCTTTCGTTTCCTGGTGCGCGAGGACTTGGCGCCTGTCAACACTCCGCGCCTGCTGCGAACGCCCAAGAGTCCCAAGAAACTGCCGGACGTCATGACCACGGAGCAGACCAACGCCCTACTCGACGGGGTTGCGGCGGGAAAGCTGGAACGTCCGCATCCGGCGCGCGATCTCGCGATTTTAGAATTGCTCTATGGGTGTGGAATTCGCGTTAGTGAATTGGTGGGGTTGGACTTAGACGACCTGGACCGCACCGAGCGCTGGCTGCGCGTGCGCGGCAAAGGCCGCAAAGAGCGCCAAGTGCCATTCGGAGGAAAAGCCGCCAACGCTTTGGAGCGCTATCTGGCGGAACGCTCCGGCCAAGAACAAGCCTTATTCCTGAACCCTCGTGGCGGCCGGCTTAGCGATCGCGGTGTGCGCGGCATCATCAAGCTCTACGCCACGCTGCTCGCGGGCGATTCCTCCATCCACCCGCACAGCTTTCGTCACGCCTTCGCAACCCACTTGCTGAGCGATGGCGCGGATTTGCGGTCCATTCAGGAGTTGCTGGGACACGCTCGCCTATCCACGACGCAAAAGTACACTCAGGTTTCGCTGACAGATCTGATGGCGGTTTACGACAGGGCACACCCGAAGGCGTGAGTTAACTTTAGACAGTAGCCCGAACAGCCTTATGTTGAACTGAGGCGCGAGCACAAGCATTGCCAAGGATACGCTGCACCTCGCCAGATGCGAACGGTTGGGCAATCAGGTCGTAGGCGCCCAGGTTGAGGGCCTCGGCCCAGAATCGAGCATCGGCTTCGCGATCGGTTACGATCACTTCCGCATGCGGGGCTACCCGGCGAGCCACGTCGAGTACGTCGAGCCAAGTTCCGTCAGCCAGATTCGCCGCGCTGAGAATAACCTCATACGTGCGGCTCTGCATTTTGACCCGCGCCTGTTTCACATCCGCAACGTATTCAATCGAAACGGAAAGCGGACCGAGCATCCGCGACACGACGGTCGCGTCTTCGCGATCAGGAGAGACGAAGAGAATTCCGCTTCCCATGGCTCAAATGTCCTTTCCCCTGTAGAGTAGACCTGAGCCGAATATGTTGCAAGATAATTTTGGTTTACTACCTTATTGCGAACGGATTATGTTGTGTCATCCAACACGATCCGGTTTCAGCACTGCAACGTAATTGAGATTCCGGTAAAGCTGATTGTAATCGAGGCCGAAACCGATGACGAAGTGATCGGGGATTTCGAAGCATCGGTACTCCACGGGCACTTGTACTATGCGCCGTGACGTGCGATCGAGGAAAGTGCAAACCGCGAGCGAATTGGGACCGCGGCTTGAAAGCGTTTGCAGCAGATAGCGTAGTGTAAATCCAGTATCGACGATGTCTTCGATCAGAAGAACATCTTCACCCTCAATGCTGTCGTCCAAATCTTTGGCGATGCGCACCAGTCCTGGAGCGCCGGATTTGTTGGAAAAACTGGATATCGCCAGAAAGTCGATTTTCACAGGAATGTGAATCCGCCGGGCCAGTTCCGCCAGAAAGAATACGGAACCCTTGAGCACGCCGATTAGTTTCAGATTCTTATCTTTGTAATGTTCCGAAATCTGGACGGCGAGCTCATGGACGCGCTGCTCGATCTGCTCCTGCGTAAAAAGTACGCGTTCGACACCCGCAGGGAGTTCCGCGCTCATACTTTAGCGGTTCGATCCGCCAGGCCGTACTTGAAGATGAGGTTCTCGAAGTCCTTCTGATAGAACACCTGGATGTTCACGTGTGGGTAGAGTTCCTTCAGAAGCTTCACCTTGCGATTTTTTTTGGTGACCAGTGACTGCTTCATGGTGGTGAGTTCGACATAGAGGTCGAATTCGGTCAAGTAGAAATCTGGCGTAAATGCTTCGGCAACTTTTCCGTCGCGGTCCCATTGGATGGGAAAACTGCGGGGCTCATACTCCCATGGGATGCGGTAGAAATCCAAGAGGTTGGCGAAAATCTCTTCGCTCGGATGGGCGAATAACTTACGCGGCAAGGCCACCTTATCGGGCGGTACGATGCCGTGCTTGGAGAGGCGGAGCCGGCAGCGAAACTGCAACTGCGCTTCAGCGGCCGCGGAGAGAAAACCGCGCTCGACCAATCCAGATGAATGCGCGGTATTCACTATGAGATCGGCGAGACGCTCAGTGTCGAGCTGCTCCGCATTCAGAATGAGATCGAACAGGTGGGCCGGCAAGGCGGATGATGCGAACCTCTGCTTGCGCTCAGCACGCTGACGCTCTTCCAGGTCGCGGATGGATTGGCGGGCCGCCGGGCGATCCAGGCGCTCGTCGAGCATGACATTGCCGACGCGCACTGAATCCGGCGCGACGATGTGCACGCGGAGCATGCCCGGCAATTGTTTGGACAGCAATTCGAGCCCGTTGCTGCCAAGGACCAGGTGATGCGAGGTGGCGAGGCGAGCCACGATGGAAGCCACCAGGTCCAGATAGGCCTTGTCGGGCACCGTTTGGAGCGGCGCGAATTCCTTTTCCACCAGGGCTGTGATCCGCGAGGCGGTCACCAGCTCCCAGTCGAGGCGGTGAGCCGTGATGCGCGCCACTTCCTCGAACCGGCAGCCGGGTTGTCCGGAAATGGCGATCAGACCCATCTCATTCGCTCATGATATCGTACCCGCCGCGGTAGCCCGGCGAAATTCTTTGCGCGGCGGAACAAAATCCTGGGGCGAATGAAGGCTACCGTTGCTCGGAGCGCGCTGGAGTTTCGCTGCGGTTGACCTGCGCGCGGCGGCGCCCTTTGGTGAGATTGGCGGCGGCTTTCTCGCGGGCTGCTTCGCTGGGCTCGACCTTGTTGATGATGTCCGTAGCGCCGGCAGCACGGGCCAACCTGGTGGCCGTGCCCTTATGTTGGAGGACATCCGTGTTGCCAGTGATGGTGGCGTGTCCGCCTTGCACGTGAACTTCGAACTTATCGACGGCAATCTTGGATGCGGCGAAGCGCTCGCGAATGTCCTTTTCGATTTGGGCGTCCGAGGGTCCCACACGGTTCGCCGATCCATGCGTCCTGACGGGAGCCGTTGATTTCTTGGCTGTTGGAGCCGGTTTGGCAGCCGGAGTTGTCTGGCCGAAACATGCGAGCGCAGCCAGAAGGGGCAGAGCGAGAAAAGAGCGATGAAGAGTCAAGTTGAGTTTCCTGTATGACGTAGCAAAACTACGACGAAGATTTGTGATCCAAATGATTCGGTCCCCGGGGCGGGCGATTCCTCTCAGGAATATGCCCGCGAACTCGCCTTTTGGGACATGATGAAGCATGAGCAGAATGTTGCCGCTTCGGCTGGTTTCTCTTTTTTTCGCCCTTGGAGTGGCCGCAGGTTCGGGCGATCAGCGAAAACTCAACATCGAGTCATTCGAATTCATCTGGACCACCATTCGTGATCAATATTGGGATCCCACGTTCGGCGGTCTCAACTGGCAAGCGGTGCACGATGAATTGCGGCCGCGGATGGATAAAGCCTCCACCATGCCGGAGGCGCGCCACGTGATGCGGGAAATGATCGACCGTCTGGGCAAATCGCACTTCGGAATCATTCCATCAGATGTTTACGGCGACTTGGACGAGCGTGAGGAAGGTGGCGGCCCGGCAGTCACGGGGATCGACGTGCGCGTGCTGGAAGGGAAGGCAATCGTAACCGCGGTGGAGGACGGATCTTCAGCCGAGGCGCAGGATGTGCGCAGGGGGTGGGAGGTCGTGAGCGTAGATGGCGTCCCGATTGCTCCGGCCCTTCGCCGAATTGCCGAACTGGATCGCGATTCCACCATGCTCGAATTGCATCTGGCGCGCTCCGTGCAAGCAAAGCTCTCAGGCGCAACGGGAAGTCACGCCCACGTCGAATTCGTGGATGGGGAAGGCCGGCATGTGACGAAGCAGATCGAGCGCAGTGAGCCGCCTGGTGCGCTGGCGCGGTTCGGCTACCTGCCGCCCATGCACGTTTGGTTTCAGTCGCGAAAAATCGCGGGTAACATCGGATATCTCACATTCAACCTGTTCCTCGACCCGGCACATCTCATGCCTGAGTTCGGCGATGCGCTCAAATCGTGCGCTGAATGCGCGGGCGTGATCATCGATCTCCGCGGGAATCCGGGCGGCCTTGGCATCATGGCGACGGGCATGGCCGGCTGGTTCCTCGACAGACCCGATCAGCGGCTGGGCACGATGCACATGCGGCAAGCGCCGATCAAGTTCACGGTGAATCCCCGGTTGCCCACATATCGCGGGGCAGTGGCGATGCTGGTGGACGGGTGCTCGGCATCCACTTCCGAGATCTTCGCGGAGGGAATGAAGGATCTCGGCCGTGCACGGGTATTCGGCACGCGCACGGCGGGAGCGGCACTGCCTTCGGCGATCGATAAGCTTCCGAATGGCGATGGCTTCCAGCACGCAGTGGCGGATTACATGTCCGAGGGCGGAAAACCGCTTGAAGGAGTGGGAGTGATTCCGGATGTAGAGGTGAAGCTGACGCGTGAGGCGCTCCTTGCCGGGCGCGATCCAGTTTTGGAAGCCGCGATAGAATGGATGCACACGCGAAAGTGAAGGTCCCGATGCATCTCCGCCGCAAACTCATACCGCTACTTCTCGCGGCCCTCGCATGTTCCGCCGTTTGGGCAGCGCCTGGCGAGCCGCTTCCTAAAGCCGAAGAAATCCTCGATAAGTTCGTAGAAGTCACCGGCGGGAAGGCGGCTTACGAGAACGTTCGCAACGAAAAGTCGACAGGCACTTTTGAGTTTGTGGGCAAAGGGATCAAAGGAACGGTCACCTCGTATCTCGCGGATCCAAACAAATCCGTGACTAATGTGGACCTTGAAGGCGTCGGTACGATGCAGGACGGTACCGATGGGCAGACGGCATGGCAGAACTCTTCGATGCAAGGGCCACGGATCAAGCAAGGTGAGGAGCGGGCGGCGTCGTTACGGGAGGCGACTCTGCGAGCACCTTTGTACTGGCGAAAACTATACAAGCACGTGGAGACGGTGGGTCAGGAAACGATTGACGACCAGGTGTGCTACAAGGTCGTTTTGACACCTGAAGAGGGCCAGCTGGAGACCCAGTACTACGATAAGAAGAGCGGCCTGATGGTGAAGATAACAATGGTTGTGGCGAGTCCCATGGGTGAGATTCCAACCGAGACGATACTCAGCGACTACAAACAGGAAGGCGGGCTGCGCACGCCACACAAACTGCAACACAAGTTGGCCGGCATGGATTTTCTCGTCACGCTTGATCATGTGGACTACAACGTCGAGATACCCGAGAACAAATTCGACGTGCCCGCCGATGTGAAGGCGCTCGCTCCGAAATAAGACACGCAAGCCCGCTATAATCTCAGTTGGTATTTCCCCTCTCAAGGAGCAGATCTTGCGAAGAAAAGTGACTGTGGTCGGCGCGGGCAATGTGGGCGCGAATTGCGCGCTGCGCATTGCGGATAAGGAGCTCGCCGATGTAGTTCTGGTAGACGTGGTGGAAGGAGTGCCGCAGGGGAAAGCTCTCGACCTGCTGCAATCGGGCCCGGTGCAGGGCTATGACGTGACGGTTACAGGCTCGAACGATTATGAGCCGACGGCCAATTCCGACCTGGTAATCATTACCGCCGGATTTCCGCGCAAGCCAGGCATGAGCCGCGACGATCTGCTGCTCGCGAACTTCGATGTGGTGCGCCAGGCCACCGAGCAGTGCGTGAAGTATTCGCCCAACTGCATATTGATCGTGGTGACGAATCCGCTGGACGCTATGTGCCAGGCGGCTTACATGGTGTCAAAATTTCCGAAGCACCGCGTGGTCGGTATGGCAGGCGTGCTGGACACCGCGCGTTTCCGCACGTTCATCGCTCAGGAATTGCAGGTTGCCGTGGAGAACGTGACGGCCGTGGTGATGGGCGGGCATGGCGATACTATGGTGCCGCTCGTTCGACTGAGCAACGTCGCGGGCATCCCGCTGGCCGATCTGATGGATGCGGCAACCTTGCAGCGCTTGGTGGAGCGCACCCAGAACGGCGGCGCCGAAATCGTGAAATATCTCAAGACAGGCAGCGCATACTACGCGCCATCCGCGGCGGCGGTCGAGATGGCGGAATCCATTCTGAAGGACAAGAAGAAGGTGCTGCCGTGCGCTGCGTATTTGGAGGGCGAGTACGGCATCAAGGGCTTATTCGTAGGCGTTCCGGTGAAACTGGGCGCGAAAGGCATTGAGCAGATCTATCAGATCAAGCTAATGCCCGAGGAACAGGCGATGCTCAACAAAAGCGCGGCGGCAGTTCAGGAACTGGTGGAAGTGATTCGCAAGAAGATAGCGAGTTAGCGCCGTCTGCTAAATTCCAGGCTGGGTGGCCGCGAGTTTTGCCAACAGGTCCTCGAAAACCTCAGTCAGCTCACGTGCCGGCCTTGTCGCCGTCTCGTTTCCAGCCCGTTTGAAATAGGTCTCGGCGGCGAGAGCAACCCGAACATCCCGGTTTGGATCACCGGCCTGCCAACGCTCCCGCCAATGACGGAACCAGTTGGCAACTATAGAGGAGGGATAGTTGTTCACGTTCTCATTCTGTAGAAACGTTAGCGCGAAACGGATCTGGCCGTAGATTTCCAGCCGCTGCTGAATCAAACGGCCCACTGAAAGCGAGTCGCCCTCGGTGGTTCCATCCTCGAAGATTGCGGCGAGCACGTGGGCCTCGGCATCGCCCGGATTCGGGACTCTCACTTCGGTCGTGTCGCCCGCCCTGAGGAGGTGTCCTTCATTGGCGCCCAGCAGCATATCCGTGGTGACGAGCGCCGTCTCCGAAGTGCCTACCATGAATGCCGTCACCGTCGTCTCTGAATCGTTCCGCACCTGGACCACGCGGTCGCGGCCGTCCAGATACTGCGAATTGATCACGAGCTTGGGTGGCGCCGCAAACACTGCACTCAAAGAAAATGCCAGTAGAAACGTAAGCTTGCGCATAGTGTTTAATTTACCAGATATATTCCTTGGCGACGTCGCGTTTGTCGTAGCCATCCAGCACGTGCACGACGCGGATCTTTTTCAGGGTGACCGGCGAAAGTTGACCGATGGGAATGTACACGATGGTGCGGCCGAAGCGCGCCGCGACGTTGCGGAATACCGAGCGTGGCGGTTTGGCGGCCACATAGACGACATACCTCTGCAACGAGTAGTCGAGGCCCGCGAGCAGCAAACGTTCGGGCTTGTTTTCGGCAAAATCGTAATCCGGGTCTTGCCACACGTCGAACATGCGGCGCGCCGGCAGACTCATCAGGAATCCGCCGTATTCACCGCGACCGATACCCGGGCCAACCAGGTGATCGAACGGATATGTCGAGTAAAATGCCATGTCCGATTCGTTTTGGTGCTCGCCGAGCCACGTGGTCATGTAAGGATAACGGTCATCGCGGTCCTCATCGAAGATCACGATTACCGCGCCCACCTCGCCATGAATCTTCTGAAAACTGCGCACGAAGATTTGGCGTTTGTGCCAATTGCGGATGGTTTCGCGAATGTCGATGCCGTCGAGCATGGAGGTGGTGAATGGCTCGCTGCGAGAACGCTCCTCGGAGAGGATGCTCTTGCCCTTCTTTTTGAGGAAGCGGCCGTAGTCCTCGATGACCAGGTCCTCGGGCGGGTAGGAACAGATGCTGGCGCCGTTGAGCTGGCTGGCCCATTCACCGGGCACTTTCTCTTTCTTGCGCGCCTTCAAGCCCACTGGCCGCAGGCGGCGCTTCTTGCTGGGCAGGCGCCGGCGCAACCGCATCATTTTTGTGTTGAGCCAGACTTCTTCGCCGGATATCTTGACGGTCGGCAGATCGGTTTCGACTTTCTGATGCGGATAGCGGTTGGCCGCCTCCCACACTTCCCAGGCGTAGTTATCGTCGACTACCGAGCGTGCCGCCACCGTGATATCGAAGATGCGCGCGGCGAGTTCGCGACTCACGACGGCCAGGTTGCGCGTGTAGCGCGCCAGTAAACGCCGCTGCCAGTGCGCCACGCGCTCGCCGGTATTCGCCTCGTAGGTCTTTTCCGCCTCCCGAAACATTGCCAACTGCACACGGCGGCGATCGACCGTTTCGTTCTCGGTCATTGCAGCCCGGAAGTGTTCGTAACGGTCTTGCAGATACGGATACTCGACGGTGATCTCAGCCAGACATTCGGGATGCGGGTTAAGAACCTGCAAGCCTGGCCGCCGCAGGCGTGCCATAGGCTGTGCCTGTGGTTGCTCCATGGCATCCAGAACGGGATCGAGCAGGTTGAGCGAAACCACCACGAGCACATGAGCCAGCGGATCGCACCCTTGCAGTTTCCAGGCGATGCCCGCGGCGTGGGCTGCGATGCTGTCCGAACGGGGCTGCGGCCACAAGCGGTACGCCTCGACATATTTTTCGAGCGGAATGTGGCGCAGCGCGTAGGTATCGGGATAATCGTCAGGCAGATGCGGACGCTCGCCGGCATCGGGATCGGCAAACACGATCTCTGCGCCGATCTCACGGGCGCTACGGATCGCTTCGGTGAACGGATCGGCCGGCTCTACGGGCACGTAGATCGCGCGATCTTCCTCGTGTTCGTCGCTGTAGAGGATGACGGACATCTCGGGCAGTCGTTCGATGGCGCGGAGGTAGGCGTCGCGCAGAGTCGTCGGCAACTCGACGGCAATGACTTTCGGTTTGGCGCGGAGAATCGCCCGGCGTACCTCGATCGCGAATTCGAGCTTGCCAGGCACGCAGGGAAAGTAGGTAAACCGCCCGCGCTGGAGGCTGCCCGGATCAGGAAACGATAGGCTTGGTTCTTCGGGCATAGCGCAGGGCTTCTTCGCCGAGCGTTTCGATGACAGCGGTTTCGAGCGCCGCCGTCTCATGACTGCGTTCCGTGGCGAGGCTTTTCAGCTTGATGGCGAAGCGCGCGATGTTGATTCCGTCGCGCACCGTGTAACGCTCGTCGGCGGCATGCGCCTGTTGCAGAAACTCCGTCACGTACGTGAGGATGTAGTCTTCGGCAAACGGCAAGTTTTCTTTAAGGATGTGATATTCCTCGTCGCGCTCGGGGAAATCGATGAAAATCTGCGGTTGCAAGCGCGAGTGGATGTACTCGGGCAACTCGAACGTCGAGGCGTCATCGTTCATGGTGGTGACCAGGCGGAACTGCGGATGCGCCTTGATCTTGATACCGGCGACGATGGATTCGACGTAGCGCCGGTTATCGAGCAGCGGAGCGAGCGACGCCCAGCTCTTCTCGCTCATGCGGTTGCCTTCGTCCAAAATGACGATGCCGCCGCGCAGCATCGCCGTAACCAGCGGCGACGCCACATAGCGCAACTGGCCTTCGCCCTCGATCACCGGCGTGATGAGCAGGTCTTCCGGACGGGTATCGAGCGTCGCCTGCAGGATGAACACATCGCGCCCCATGCGTTTGGCGGCGGCGTAGGCGAGCGTGGTCTTGCCCACGCCAGGCTTGCCGAGCAGTCGCGGATTCATGGGCAGGTCCTGGTCGTTGACCACCAGCCAGGCCGCCAGCAACTGACGCATCAGCTCTTCCTGTCCCACCCAGCGCACCGGGAGTTCGTCGGGATGAGCGAGATGCAGGGTTACGCCTTCGATGTCCACCGTCATGATCTAGTCTTCTTTGAATTGTAACGTGGCGGGTTTTACGGTGTCTTGGCGCAGCGGAAGCCGATGTTCCGATTGTGATGGCGTGCGGGAACCGTAGCGAAATCCCAGAGGTAGGCATCGCCGAATGGATCGCTGAACCCGCCGCCGCGAATCACATACCAAGGCTCGCTCGGAAGGGGAGGGGGCTTCATGGTCTTCGCATAGTATGCGAGCTCCTTTACGCTAGGCGTGCGCGACTCATCCACCCATTCCCAAACGTTACCCAGCATATTGAGCGCGCCGCAAGGGCTGGCACCTTCCGGGTTGGTGCCTACCAGCATCACGCCGGTTTTCCTTCCTATGTTGGCCGGTGGCGGAGATCCGGGATCATCACCCCAGGGGTAGAGCCGGCCGTTGGATCCGCGAGCCGCCTTCTCCCACTCCTGCATGGTCGGCAGGCGCTTGCCAGCCCATTTAGCGAATTCCTGCGCGTCAAGAAATGCCACATCAACAATGGGATCCCTCGGCCGCTCGCCGGCCGCTCCAGGCGGCATAGGACGGCCCTTGTCTTTGCAGAACTGCGCGTACGCCTCGTTCGTGACTTCCGTCCTATCGATATAAAAGTCCGGCAGGATCAAGCTCTCCTTGTCCTTACCGAACAGAAATCGTCCCCTCCGGACGAGGACCATTTTGCCGGTAGGCGTGTCAATCACCCGTTTAAGTTCGGGCGGAGCCTCGGTCCTGGGGGCCGTTGCCACGGATACGACCGCCGGTGTGCGCGTCGCACGGATTCCGAAATACACGCCGGCCAGCACCACCACCATCGCTGCGACAGCCGCTGGAATCAGCCACGGCTTGCGCGCGGGGGCCACAGGCTCAGCCTGCAAAACGGACTTCAGAGGACGTGTGGGCGCATCCCAATCGTGGATGATGCCACGGATACGGGCGCACACTTCGCCGAAGCCTTGCGGGCGCTTGGCTGGATCCTTTTCGGTGCAGCGTGTGACCAGATCGATGACCGGGTCGGAAATGCCAGCCTGCCGCATGGGCTCGACATTCAGCGGCTCCTGCAGGATCTGATAGAAGATGCGCTCCACGGTGTCGCCCACAATGGGCCGCGTGCCGGTCATCAGCTCGAAGACCAGCACCCCGAACGCATACACATCCACCAGCGGCGTGATGTTCCGGCCCAGTACCTGCTCGGGCGCCATGTAATAGGGAGTTCCCATCACCACGCCGGTAGTGGTTCGCGTCGAATCCTGCGACTTCGAGATGCCGAAGTCCATCAGCTTGATGGCGCCGGCAGTGGTGACGTGCACGTTGTCCGGTTTGATGTCGCGATGGATGATGTTTTGCGAGTGGATGTGCTCGAGCGCGCGGGCGATGTCGAGCGCGATGCGCAGCTTGTTGCGCGCGTCGCCGGTGGTGCCGTTGGTGATGGCGTGCCGCAGGTCTTCGCCCTTGAGGAACTCCATCACCATGAAGGGACGGCCCTCGGCGTCTTCTCCGAAGTCGTAAATGCTGATGATGTTGTCGTGCGCGATGTTGCCTGCCAGGCGCGCTTCTTGCAGGAAACGGGACTTGATTTCCTCGTTGGCGCAACCTTCTTCGGTAAGGATCTTGACCGCCACTGTCCGGCCGATGACCGTATCGAGCGCGCGATACACACGCGCCATGCCGCCGCCTAGGAATTCCTGCAGCTCGTACTTACCGATGCGCGCCGGGAGCTGCATGAGGGCTCAGCGCGCCACCTCGGCAACGCAGGCCCCGGAAAGGTAGCCGCGCTGGAATATGGGCGGCGCTCCGTTCATATCCAACTCAAACTGGATGGAATTTATAACACGGCCCTCCCTACCACCCCTAAGCTTCCATTCCATGCTGGTTATTGCACCTGTCGCACGCCAGTTTTCAGTGTCATAGAAAAAGGCCAACACTGCCCATGGACCTTGATACGGCGGCGAGGCGAACTCGCCACCATCCTTCATCTTTGCAGAGAGCTTCACCTCATGGACGGCGCCCGGCCACTTGAATTTTCGGGGCGTGGGAGCATTGCCTGGAAATTCGAAGGACGCGCCCTCGATGCTGAGCGTCACCGACTGCAAGTTCGGGGACGTCGGCCGGAGCGAGAATTCCAGGCTCGGGTCTGGCGAGTCGTGGTAGAGCGTAAGGGAAAAGTCTGCGGCATGCTCGAAGAAGGTGACGAAGCGAGAGTTGATAGTGAAGCCCGCGGGCGGCACAAGTCCAAAGCGATTGCCCTGCCGCGGAAGAATGTTCTTCAGATGGGCGTCGTAAAACTTCCACAACTCGCCGTCCTTAGGCTTGAAGATGTTATTCATTTCCACGAGCTCGGCGATGTCGGTCGAAGTGGGGTTGAATGGGTATTTGCGCATCAGGGCCTGATACTGGGTGCAGAAGGTCTTGCCGGCGCCATTGAGCGCGTCTCCGCCGGTCCGCCGCAACGCCTGATCCACATTGGTGATGGGGGCTTCGAGCAACTGGCGCACGGTCGCGAGTTCCGCATCATTGCCGAACACTTGGGCCAGGTCGGTTACCTTACCCTTGGCCGACTGCTCTTGTGTCACGATCTGGGTGACGGCCGCATCGTTCGGGGCCTGATTGGCGTACGGATCAATCGCATTTTGCAGCGCGCCCAGCCCCGACAGGTACGGCTGATTGGTAGGTACCGCCAGTATGTCCGCCGGTGGTGGCACTAACGCCAGCGAGGCGTGGAACGCGTTTTCCACATCAGGCACGCCCACCGCGGTGTTCTTGGAAACCAGCGAGAACAGCTGCAACAGCGGGGATTGTGAGCTCTCGAGCAGTTTGAGCTTGTCATTCGCATCTCTCAAGTGGGCGTAGGGGAGAACCGAGCCCTTCCGGATGAATTCGCGCCAGTGCTGGATATACTCGTTCTGGTATCGCGTGCGCAGTTGGGCGATGGCCGCGGCATCCAACGTGGTAGTGCTCTGGTCACCTATCACCCAGCGCTCCGTATTGTAATAAGGTGTGGGATCTTTAAATGCCTTCTGCATGGAGTCCCAGCCGCTCTTGGTGAACGCACCCGGTACGATTTTCGGATCGACAACGGCCAGGGCAGCCCCTGGGAACGCCTGGCGAAGGCTGACCGGATGCCCAGCTTTCTCCGCCGTATCCAGCATGTTCCGATAGACGAAATCCGAGCTGCCGAAGTGAACCAGATAGTCACGTGCGCGCAATACCGCTGTCATCTCACTGTCCGGGGAAAACGGGTTTTTGGCTTTCAACTCTTCGGAGTAGAAATCGAACTGCTTTTGTGCCACCTGCACGCGGTCCGTATCGATGTTGCGCCCAAGCAACCAACGGTCGCGCAGTGCCGGGGATAGAAACTGCTGCGTGCTCTTGTCGTGATTCGACGTAGTGATCAGGTATGCCTTGAGGGCATCGTATGTCGGCTGGAATGCCGGGCTAGCCGGGCCGGGAGTCCGCGGAAGCTGTTGCAGACTGCTCAGGAGCGAGGTCTGCACCTGTCCAAACAGCAAGTCGTGGTAGCGGTTGAAGTAGATGCGCCACACCTCGTGATAGACCTCGTGCCCGGTGTACAAACCCCAGCGCAGGCTCCACGGCGCGCCATGAGGAGGCTCGTACTCTCTAAGGATGACGAGCTTCTGGCGCAGGGTGTCGAGCTTCTGCAAGGAATCGAGCGGCGCCACACTTGTGCCGGTCACCTCCACCGCGGGAATGTCCCTCGCGGCCTTCAAGGTTTCGGTCTCGAGGTCCTTGTTATTCACGTACGAGACAGTAAAGGCAATCGCCAGGATCAGACATAGCCCGGCTGCGCAGGCCAGTAGTACCCGCCGCAGCGTATTGGCTTGCACCGTGGCGCCGCTGGCGCCCATGGCGATTTTGTCCTCCAGCACCACGCCGCTGAGCAGGTGCGGAATGAAGCACCACTGCGGGACTCTCTTCGATCCGCGCGATGGAGCCGCCATCGGCGCTGCCGCCGGCTGTTGCATCTGGCCCATGCGGAAGAATCCCGTGGCTTCCCGTGAGGCTTCGAATCCCTGCCGCTCCTGCGACGGCGCCGCCACCACCGCGGGAGTGACTTCGTTGACGAAGATGGGGCGGACGCCGGAGAAGTAAAAGCCGCGCAGGAAAGGTCCGGTGGTGAGCTGGCTGGGTCGCGCCATGTCGACCAGAAACTGCACGATCGGACCGCGCAATTTCCGGAACTCGCGCGGAAATTCGTAAATCCCGGCGAGGTTCGCGGCGTCGTGCTCGCGCGCCAGAAACTCCGGACGCTTATCGCAGAGCCAATAGTAAAGGTCGTTGAACGCCACGGTCAGGCGTTGCGCTTCCTGCTCGGCGTAAACCCCGGAGCTGCGTTGCGCCATGGGCAGTGTAGCCCCCACCACCTGCACGGCTTCTTCATTGCTCAAGTTGCGCACGTACTCGTTGAAGAAGGGCAGCCGGTCTGTGCGGGTGAACAGCACGTAGACGGGAAGATTGATGCCGAGCGCCTGCGACATGCCCGAGAGGCGAGCATGCAGGTTCCGCGAGGCCATGGTCAGGGCATCCGTGGAGCCGGCGCGCACGAAGGTCTCGCAATCGAAACAGACGATGGCGGCGCGAGGCGCCTGCTGTCCCTTGCCGAAAGCAGTGGCGAGTTTGCCCGGACGCAGCCGGCTCACCAACCGCTGCCATCCGCTGTTGTCCGCCATCAACCGGCCGCCCGCTTCAGCAAAAATCATGCGCCGCGCAAACCACAGGTTGGCGGACCGCGTCGGCACCACCGCCGTGTCTTGAAACACCTGGCCGGCAATCAACTCGGGTTCCAATCCCGAGTGGATCATGATGCTGGTCTTGGTGCTCCCTGCTTCGCCGATCAGGAAGATCGCGGGCAGATTGCCAAGTTTTGCGCCGCCTTCAATGCGCGCAGCGGCCAGTTTGCTTTCAGCCGCGCGAATAAGCGAGTCGATCTCCTCATGCGCCTGGCCCGCCGTATCGCCGGATGCGTCACCCGCCAAACGCTTCTGCTCTTTGCGCTTGAACCAGAGAAATACACCGGCGCCGGCGATGCCGATGATTGACAGGCCGATGCGCCAGATCCACAGGTTGCTCCCTTGCAGGTGCAGCATGCCTCCGCTGAGCCAGACCAGCACCAAGTACGCCAGAAGAACCGAACCCGTCACCAGGTAGATGTTCATATGTCCCCCTAGTGCCCCTGAATCGCCATTACGCGAAGATCGGAGATACCGGATCCCAACGAACTGTTGAATATGAAAAACAGTACGACCACCAGCACGAAGCATGCGATGGCCGCGATCCCAAGATTGCGGGACCAAGGATCGCCTCCGACCTTGCGCGCCGCCTCTTGTGGCAGGCGCCAGGATGGAGAGAGATCCGGCAGGCGTCCGCGTACACGCCAGATCTTTTCCCCGGTTGCGTCCAAGATGCCGCGGAGATCGCCTTTGTTCCCGACGCTGTACCGGCCGGCAAACCCGAGGAGAATGCAAAGGTAGTAGACTTCGAGCAGGTCGGCGAGCTCCGGCGAATCGGTCTGGCCCAATAGCTTTTGCAGGTTCTGAAAGTAGACCTCTCCCGCCATATGCGTGCCAAATAGCTCCTCCTGCAGGGGCTTGCGTGGCCAGTCGGCAAACAGGGGGTTCCGCGAATTCAGAATGGATTCATCCAGAAACGCCACCACCGCGAATACGGCGAACTTGATGGTATCCGCGTTGTAGCCTCGCTTGCGCCCTTCCTGATCGGCGGCCTTCAGCGCCTCCTTCATATGAGTGCGGAAGGAGTTGGCATCCGAAACCGCTTGGCGGTTCGACCGCAGCCGAACGATAGCGGTGAGGGCCTCCTGTAGAATCAGTGCGAGGTTTTCGGTACTGCGGGCAGCTACGGACGGCGTCATATTGCGATCAAGACCCCGAGTTAAGATTCGAGCACAACCAGCAGCTCTAATTCCGGATCCGGCATTTCTCCGGGAACGTAAATCCCCACGCGGCGCGTCGACACCATGTGATCCCAGCACGGGCCGGATTTGCTGATGCCGAAGTATTGGGTGTCCACGCGCGCCGAAACCGCGGGCGGCGGCACGGGCAAATGCGTCAGAGTACAACCTGGCAAGGCCCGTTTCACCAGTTCGGGTACGAACTGCGACGAGCAGACCTTCACCAGACGCGGCGTCCCGGCGATGACCGCTGCTTCGCCAGCGGGCGAGTGCATGGCAAAGATCCACCGCGACCGGCCCCACACCCGCTGATCGGTGACTTCGCCTTCCCAGAAGTAATCGCGCGTGCGCTTCAGCGGAATCGACAGGCAGTTGGTGGGGACGATGGTCTCCAGATGCGTGCGAATGTGCAGATCCAGCGCTTCGAAGCACTCCGCCAGGTGCTGGTGATCGTAAAGCGGCAGCAAACGCGGGTGAGAATCGAGTGCGAACGTGCACAGTGCCCCTCCAAGCCGCGCCAGTTCCACGTACAGTTCTTCCGGGTGGCCGCGCTTGGAGAAGCAAAGATGCCGTAAGGGCGCCAGGCTCGAGTTGACTGCATGCAGCAGCCAGAAGTTGGCAATTTCGCGCGTGGAAAACTCGGCCAAAGACTTGTCCGCCGCCTTGCGAGTTCCCGTGATGGTCGAGCTCTTTTCGTCCAGGATCTCAATCAACCGGCGCAACACCATCATGAGCCGCTCGCTAGCACTGATCTGGAGGATGGGCGGGATAAAGCGCGGGTCGGGAATGAAGTGCCCCCTGCCGTCGCGCATGATGCGCGCCACCGGCATGGCCAGCAGTTGCTCGGCCGGCTCTGTGTCCAGGAGCAGCTTCACGTTCTTTCGACCGAGGCGGACCGGTTTCTCGTCACGGCCCGTATTCTCGTCGTGAAAAGCGCGGACCTCCGCCACGAACCGCGCGCCGTTCGCTTCCTTGCCCGATAGCGCGCAGTTGAGACCGTCGGCGTGCCGCGGAGCGATGGCCAGCAGCACCGTCAGGGTATCGCGCGTTGGAGGGAATAGTTCCGCGATGTTGCGCGCCTCCGGCAGCGGATCGCTTTCCGGCATGTTGAAGGGAAGGCCGTCAGGGAAAATGCCTCGCGCACTCACGATGGAAACAGTTCCGTTCTGGAGCGCCTCCGTATTCAGCTCCAGGCCCACCAGGCCGAACGGCTCGAACCACAGCGACGAAGTCGCAAAGTGAATGGAATCTTCGAAATACCGGCTCTGCGCTTGAAAGTGGTGAGGCCCCAGGTGCATGCCCTCAGACCACACGACGCGAGACAGAAATTTCACAAGTCGTTACTGTAGCATAGACGCCGTCGAACGACACCTTGAAGATTAGTAACCGCAGTTAGCAGTTAGTAGACAATCCAGCGTTGTTTGCGTAACAGCGCCAGGGTTGGACAAGGCGCGCGTGGGGGTGACATCATAGCCTAGAGGGCGGCGCTATGAATCCCGAGAAAGAGAATCCGGATCCCCAGGAGCGCGAGAGACTCGAACGGGCGGGCCGGTGGAAAGTACCTGCGGCGACCCCGGGCCAGGCGGATCTCCCCACCTTGCCGCTCAACCGGCCAAATCTTCAACCTTCTGGAACAGCGCAGGAACCCGGCGACTTCACGCGGCAATTTCAGGCGCCGATTCCACCGGCGGCAACCCTGCCGCCCTCGATGCCAAGTTCGACCGCCCAGCCGTCCCCGGCGAAGCCTGCGCAGCCAGCGCAACCGCCGGCGGGTGAATTCACGCGCATGTTCCAGTCTCCGTTACCGCCGGGGCCGCCTGCATCGAATGCCCCGCCTTCCCCCGCCGCCATTCGCCAGCCACCCGCGGCACCGCCGCCAGCTTCCGAGCCTGGGGCATTCACGCGCATGTTTCAGTCGCCGGTCGCGCCGGCATCGCGTCCGGCTCCGCCGACTGCGCCTCCATCTACTGCTCCCCCCGGGCCGCAGAAACAGGCGCCGGGAGCATTTACGCAGATGTTTCAGTCGCCGGTGCAGGCGCCGCCGGTACCACAGGGAAAACCAGCACCTCCGCCGGCCGCGGCGCCACCACCGGCTGCCGCGCCACCGCCCGATTCGGAACCAGGCGCCTTCACGAGGATGTTCCCCTCGCCTGTCGCGCCTCCATCATCCCCTGCTCCACCCGCACCGCTTTCGTCTGCTCCTCCGGCATCCGGCGGGGGTGAATTCACGCGTTTTTTCGAATCGCCGATGCCCGAATCGCGCCCCGGCGGTGAACTGTTGAATCAGCCGCCAGCCGCTCCCGCCGCGCCCTCATATCGAGAGCCGGGAGCGTTTACCCAGATGTTCGGCTCGCCGACGGCTCCCGGCCGCGGTACGCCTCTTCCGCCGCAACCGGTGGTCCCGCCTCCCGCAGCACCTGTAGCGCCTCCTCCAACGCCTCCGCCATCCGGTCCGGGAGAATATACGAGGATGTTCAGCTCGCCGTCCCCGGCGCCGCCAGCTCCCGCTGCGCAGCCAGCGGCGCCGGCCGCTCCTCCTCAACAGGGCCCGGGCGAGTACACACGGATGTTTAATTCACCGCAGCAGCCTGTGCAAGCGGCACCGCCGGCCCAACCACCCGTTTACGGTATGCCCGCGCCCCCCGCCACCCCCGTTATTCCACCTGTACAAGGAGTGCCAGCTGCACCAGGGGTCGCCATTCCTCCACCGGCGTACAGCCTTCCGGCACGGCCGGCAGCCCCAACAGCGCCGCCAGTTTACGGGATGCCCGCGCAGGCGCCTCCGGTGATTCCGCGACCACCGGTGATGCCCGCACCTCCTGCGCCACCGGTGTTGAATATGCCCGCGACCCCCGCTCCTGCGCTGGGCCAGCCCCAGTCTAATCTAATCCTTTATATAGGTTTAGGCGCAGTGTTCTTAATCGCGTTGTTCCTGGTGGTCTTCTTTGCGATGAGAGTTTGAGTTAGCGGCTCAGGTCACGGAGCGCCGGACCGAGTTCCGGAAATGCAAACCGATAGCCCGCGGATTCCGCGGCTTTGGGGAGCACTCGCTGGCTTGCCAGAAGCACGTCCGCCATCTCGCCCAACATGAGCCGCAGCGCCATCGCGGGAACCGGGAAGATGGCCGGCCGGTGCAGCGCATGGCCCAATTCCCGCGTGAAGTCATAGTTGCGTACCGGATTGGGTGCGGTCGCATTCAACACGCCGCTCACGGGATGGTCGAGGGCGTACCGGATGAGTCCCACGATGTCAGTAATATGCACCCATGACATCCACTGGCTCCCTGGCCCTAGCTTTCCACCGACGAACGCGCGAAACGGCGGGAGCATCTTCTCAAGCGCCCCACCTTTCCTGCCGAGCGCGATGCCGATGCGCAATTTCACTACTCGCACGCCGAGCGAATCCGCCAAGTCGGCCTCAGCCTCCCATGCCCGGCACACATCGGCGAGAAATCCGGTCGCAACGGGCGAGGTTTCGGTCAACACTTCGTCGCCACGGTCGCCGTAAATTCCAATTGCGGATGCGCAAACCAGCACTTCGGGCCGTTGCGGAAGGGTGGAAAGCGCCGTCACCAGATGGTGTGTCCCTTTCACCCGGCTGGCGCGAATCTGTTCCCGTGCCTGGCGGGTCCATCGCTGCGCTACCGGTGCACCAGCCAGATGAACCACGGCATCAGCTCCCGTCAGGCTTTCGGCCGGCGGCTCACCTGCAAAAATGTTCCACGCGGCGCGACTCAACGCGCGCACCGAATGGCGGTCGGCCGCCAGGGATTGCACCAGATAACGCCCGATGAACCCCGTCGCGCCGGTGACCGTGATGTTCATGCCTGCCCCTCCAATCGCTCGATCTCCCGATGGCAGTCCGCAGCCCTGGCCCTGCGTCGAGCGAGATGTAGCACGTTTTGCCAAGAACGCGGCATTCCGGCCACGGCTTGCAAACGCGTACGAATATTAACGATGGTACTAGACTTCGCGTGGGAGCAATGCAGGTGCGAGCTTGCGCGGATCAGGAAACGGCCACCACCACCAGCGTGGCATCGTCCTGCGCCCTGCCGGCGGTGAAAGTGGAAACGGTCTGTAGGATGCGATTCTTGAGTTCGTGCGCTCCGCGGTCGCGCAGCGCCGAGATTAACTGAGCCAGGCGCTCCTCGCCGAACTCGTCTTCGCGTGAATTAGCGGCCTCGGTAACTCCATCGGTGAAAAGCACCAGGCGATCGCCGGGCTCGAGCGAAACCGTGGCCTGCTCGTACGCCCATTTCGGGAAGACACCCAGCACGGCGCCACCGGCATCCAGCCGCACCACTTCCCCGTTCGCCCGCACCAGGATGGGCGCGCAGTGTCCAGCATCTGTATACGTAACCTGGTGTGCATTGCGATCCACGACGCAATAGCAGAAGGTGACGAATTTTCCCGGTGTGGTGTTGCGGTGAACACTTTGATTCAGCCGGGCAACCAGCTCCGAGGGCGTCAGCGATTCCGTCGCCAATGTGCGAACCGTCGCCTGTACGTTGGACATCAGTAGCGCTGCCGGCACGCCCTTTCCGATTACATCCGCGATGCAGATGCCGAGCTTGCCGTTCCCCAGGTCGAGCACGTCGAAATAGTCGCCGCCTAAGGTGCGCACCGGCTGTGACGTTGTGGCAATTTCCAACCCCGGAACTTCCGGAATAGTTCGGGGCAGCAGGGCCTCGCCCACCGCCCGCGCCTCTTCAACTTCTTCGCGTTCACGGCGCAATTCCGTGCGTTTGATCTGGCCCTTCTCGATTTGGCTCTTAAGCGTGTGCAGCAGCCGGGCGTTCTCCCACGGTTTGAGCACGAAATCGCCCACGCCGCGCTGCATGGCTTCCACGGCCAGTTCCACCGAGCCCCATGCCGTCATCGCCACCACCGGCAACGTCTTGTCGATGGCCTGAATGCGCGCCAGCAAATCGAGGCCTTCCTTGCCGGAAGTCGTGTCACGCGTGTAGTTGAGGTCCATCAGCAGGACATCATACGGTCCCGATTTCAGCTTATCGAGCACCCCTGCCGGCGAATTCACGGCTTCAATTTGATAGCCCTCGCTTTTCAACAACAGCCGCAGAGCTTCCAGCACGTCGGGCTGATCGTCGGCGATAAGCGTTCGCGGCGTGTTGGTCATGCCGTTAATTACGCACGAGGAGGGCCATCGGTTCTAAAATCGTAAGTCGCTGAAAAACCGGGCCCGCAACGTAAGGACACCAGGGCGCCACGTCCACTTCCGAGATGGGAATTCCCAGAAGCGGACAGCGGTCACTGCTCCCGCAACGCCAGCATCGGATCGATCCGCATGGCTCGACGAGCAGGCAGGTATACCGCTGTCATCGCCACTGTCAGCAGGAAAAGAGCCGCGCCGAGATAAGTCAGGGGGTCCGCGGCCGTAACCCCGTAAAGCAGCGACTCCATGATGCGTGTCAGCGCGAAGGCGAGAACACATCCCGCGACCAGCCCCGGCGCGACCAACGCGAGACTCTCTTTGAGCAGCAAACCGACCACTTCACGGTATTGCGCGCCCAGCGCCATGCGCAAGCCCAGTTCCCGGGTTCGTGTGGCGATCGAATACGAGACCACGCCGGAGATTCCGATCGTTGCGAGCACCAGCGCCAGCAGCGCGAAGCCGCTCACGAGCAGGAGTGCGAAGCGACGTTGCGCGAGCGATCTCCCGACGACTTCGTCCATCGAGCGCACCTCGCCGACCACCAGTTCGGGATTTGTGGACATCGCCGTCTGCCTTATTGTCGAGGCCAGGCTATTCGCGTCGCCTTTCGTGCGCGCAACCAGCGTCATGCTCGGCGAAATCGCTACGCCGTAAAATGTCGCTTCAGGCTCGATATCGAGCGCCCAATCGCGCGTATCGCCCACTACGCCTACGATCTCGACCGCCGAAGGCTTCGGCGTCATGACGCTTAGCAGAATCTGCTTGCCGACCGGATCCTGGCCGGCGAAGAATCGCCGCGCGATGGCTTCGTTGATTAGCACCACCGGCTTATTGCTATCGCTCTCGTTCAAGTAGCGCCCGCTCTTCAGCGGAATACCCATTGCTTGCACATATTCAGCGCTTACCCATCGATTGAGCGCCACTGGAAAGTGGCCCGGTTCGAATGTCTGCCCTACAATCCCGAAACGCGTGGCAAACCTGCTGTGTTCGGTGCGATCGAGCGCCATGGGCACGGTGTTCGCCGCCGCGACATCCGTCACGCCAGGCAACGTCCGGAGTTTCGGAAAGAGCGTGGTCCGAAAGAACTGCTCGGCTTTTTGCCAGTCGTACTTGCTACTCGGCAGGTGGACCTGCATGGCGAGCACGTGATCGGCACGAAAGCCCGGAGCGATATTGAGAAGCGCGGCGAAACTCCTCACCAGCAGACCCGCGCCGATCAATACCGCCAGTGACAACGCCACTTCCGCCATGACCAGCACGCCGCCAATACGGCCGCGCCGCAGCGCGAACGAAACGCCACCGCTTTGCTTCAGAGCTTCACCGAGATCGGTGCGTGCGCTGCGAATCGCCAGCGGCAGACCGAAGAGCACTCCACAGAGCGTGGAGACGGCTAGAGCAAACATGAAGACGCCGCCATCGACGGAAACTTGGGCGAAGCGTGGAATCTCGGCCGCCGCAAGCGATGTCAGCGCCGGCGTCAGGTACAACGCCAGCATGAGACCGAGCGCACCGCCGAGGACCGCGATGGAGACACTCTCCACAAGAAACAGCCGGATCAACTGGGATCGCTGCGCGCCGACCGCGGCGCGAATCGCTGCCTCCCGTCTTCTCGACGCCCCGTGTGCCAGCATAAGGTGGGCAACGTTAACGCACGCAATCAGTAGGATCAAACCCACGGCCGCCCACACGACCAGAAGCGCAGGCCGCACGCGTCCCGACACCTCATCGGCCAGCGGAACCACCGCTGCACCAACGGTCTTATTGGTGGCGGGATGAGCTTCAGCCAGCCTATGCGCGAGCGCCTGCATGTCGGCCTCCGCGCTCTCGATGCTGACTCCCGGCCGCAAGTGCGCCACCACTTCGAGCGGATGGAACTGGCGGTTAGTCTGCAACTCCGGCTCGAGCAGCGAGAGGGGCAACCAAATGTCGGCCCATACCGGAAAGCCGTTGCGCTGCGGCACGATGCCCACCAGCGTAAACGATTCCGTGTCAATACGGATGGGCTTGCCCACAATCGAGCGATCCGCCCCGAACTTCCGCCGCCAGAGAGCTTCACTCATGAGCGCCACGTGTTCGCGCCCTCTCTCCTCTGACGGCGAAATGCCGCGACCAACGATAGGCGTAACGCCCATCATCGGCAGCAGATTCGCTGACATCATGGTCCCCTGAATCTGCTCCGGCTCCCCATAACCGATGAGCGAGATCTTGTTCATGGCTTGGAGCGTGTAGGCGGCCATCTGGTCGAAGCTATGGTTCCTCGCGCGCCACACATCAAAATCCGGCGTCGTGAGCTGCAATTGCGGTATGGCGGGATGCGTCTGCCACAGCATCACCAGGCGCTCCGGTTCACGGAAAGGCAACGGCTGCAGCAGCACGCCGCGCACCACGCTGAAGACCGCGGTGTTGGCGCCCACACCGAGCGCAATCGTGAGTAAGGCAGCCAGAGCGAACGCGCGGTTGCGCCGCAAAGTGCGGAGGGCACATCGGAGATCGTGCATCCTCCGAGTGTACGCGATCGGGCTTCGCAGTATGCGGCGCTGACAAGCCGGTCAGACTGGCCGGGTGGTGCGTCGGGCGGTGTTATGCTCAACCTATGCCGGCTCTATCGAGGATCGTCCAACCTCGGCATTACGAAGCATTCCACTGCACCGGAGCCGATTGCGAAGACACCTGCTGTGACGGCTGGGCCATCACCGTCGACCGCGTTACTTACGATAAGTATCAGCAATGCAGTGATCCTGAGCTTGGATCCTTATCGAACGGGCTGGTTACGATCAAATCCAGCGATGCCAGTGACGATGAATACGCAACCATCAAGCTCACCGAAACTCACTGTCCATTTCTCTCCGAGGGACTTTGCTCTGTTCAAAAGAAGCTCGGAGAAGACTACTTGTCTGACATCTGCGCAATATACCCGCGAATGATGAATCAAGTTGGCGATGTCCTGGAGCGAACCTTAGACCTATCCTGTCCCGAGGCAGCGCGAGTCGTGCTTTCAGATCCACATCCAATGGAATTACTCGAGACTGCGGACCAAATCGGCAGCTTTCGTATGGGCACTTTTCGAGCGCCCGGGGTGCCCAACGCCAGCTACGATGGCAGGGCATACCCACATTTTCTCGACATCAGAAGTCTGATTGTGGCGATCCTGCGAGAGCGCACGTATCCTCTGTGGAAGCGCCTGGTCATCATCGGCCATCTCTGTGACAAGTTGAGTGAAATGGCAGTCATGAATAATGATCAGGATGTTCCTGCTTTGATTCAAGGCTATTTATATGCCATCAAGAACGGCTCATTCGATGACTTACTAAGTAAGTGCAAGGTCCAGCCCAGTGCTCAGCTTGTGACTGTTCTGGAAATGATCGTCAAGCGTATCAGCTCCGACTTCACTGGCCGTCGTTTTCTTGACTGTTATCAGGATTTCATGCACGGGCTGCAATGGACACCTGAGTCTGACCTGAAGGATATTACGCGGCGCTACGCCGATGCCTATGCGAAGTATTATGTTCCGTTTTTTGATCAAAACCAATACGTAATGGAACGGTACTGCGTAGCTTATGTATACAAGAACCTCTTCCCACTTGGCCGCTTGGAGGCGAATCGTAAGTGCGGGCTTCACGGCGCCGACAATTCCATCTCCCTTCATTGCATGTTGATGATGGCGTACTATGCAATTATCCGGACAGTATTAATTGGCATGGCGGGCCTTCATCAGTCGGCATTTGGGATGGATCATGTGATCAAGGCCATCCAATCGAGCACCAAGGCGTTCCAGCACAGCTCCTCTTACCCGGCAAGCGCCATCCAGATTTTGACTCGGAACGGCCTGAAAAATGGCGCCTCCATGGCCGTGCTGATTCAGGATTTGAATGCCGTCTGATACAACACACGCCGATGCCACCGGCTGGCCGCCGCTTTTTACATTCGTGCTCCGCGCAGCGTGATATCATTTGCCTCCATGACAGGAGGCTGGAAACGATGGTGGGCCGGGTGCGCCGCCACAGTGTTCTTTGCCATGAGCGCTAAGGCGCAGGACCGGACGCAGGCGCGGTCGATGGTGATTTCGCGACACGGAATTGTCGCCACCAGCCAGACGCTGGCATCTCAGGCCGGCGCGCAGATTCTGGCTCGCGGTGGATCGGCTATGGACGCGGCGCTTGCCGCCAACGCGGTGCTGGGCGTCGTGGAGCCAAATAGTGACGGCATCGGCGGCGATCTGTTCGCGATGTATTGGGACGCGAAGACCGGCAAGCTGACCGGGATCAACGCCAGCGGTTGGGCACCCAAGGCACTAAACATCGAATATCTGCGCGCCAAGGGCATTAGCACCATGCCGCAGGAGGGCATTCAATCGGTGACGGTGCCGGGCTGCGTGGACGGCTGGGAGAAGTTGCACGCTAAGTTTGGCAAGGTACCGTGGCGCGACCTCCTGCAGCCCGCGATTTACTACGCCGAGAATGGATTTCCAGTGACGGAGATGATCGCGGGCGCCTGGGAGCGCGCCACCACGACGCTCGAGATGGACGACAACGGCCGCCGCATCTTCATGCCTGATGGCCGCGCGCCGGCAGTGGGCCAGGTGTTTCACAACCCGGAACTCGGACAGGCGCTGGAGCTGATTGCCAGCGGAGGAGCCACGGCGTTCTATCGCGGCCCGATCGCCAAGGCCATTCTGCGCACCTCGGACAAACGCGGCGGCGCCATGGCGGCGGCTGACCTGAGCGAGTTCTCATCCGAATGGGTGGAACCGATCTCGACGGACTATCGCGGATGGAAAGTCTACGAGTTGCCGCCCAACGGGCAGGGGATGGCGACGCTCGAAATGCTGAACATGATGGAGCGGTTTCCACTGGGCTCCTATGGACCGCTCAGTGCTGACGCATTTCACCTCAAGATGGAAGCGCAAAAGCTGGCATACGCGGATTTGCAGCGCTATCTTGCCGATCCGCGCTATGCCCAAGTCCCTGTAGCGGGCATCGTGTCTAAGAGGTATGCGGAGGAGCGCGCACGGATGATCGACTCCGCCCGTGCGCAGTGCGCGCCGGCGCCAGGCCAGCCGAAACAATATGCGGGCGACACAATCTATCTGGCCGCGGTGGATCGCGAGGGCAACATCGCGTCGCTGATCCAGAGCGTCTATCTTTCGTTCGGCTCGGGTGTGGTGGTCGAAGGATATGGCTTTCATTTGCAGAACCGCGGCGGGCTTTTCGAGATGGATCCTCAGCACCCCAACGCGCTGGTGGGGCGGAAACGTCCGTTTCACACCATCATTCCAGCGTTTATGGAGAAGGGTCCGGTGCACATCGGGTTCGGCATCATGGGCGGATTGAATCAGGCCCAGGCGCATGCGCAGTTTGTGTCCTACATGGTGGATCACGAAATGAACATTCAGGCGGCGCTCGAAGCTCCCCGGTTCACCAAGCTGAACTTCGGCGGCTGCGACGTCATGATCGAAGCGCGAGTGCCGGCGGAAGTGCGCTCCGAGCTGACAAACCGCGGCCACAAGCTGGATGTGCAAGGAGATTTTTCGAGCTGGATGGGTGGCGGGCAAGTGGTGGTGCATGACTCGGCGACGGCTGTGAATTACGGCGCGTCATCGCCACGAAAGGACGGAGCGGCAGTGCCGGAAGCGCCGGACTACTTCGGGGACCTGAAGGCAAAAGGCAAAGGGCAAAAGGCAAAAGGGAAAACTTGAAGCGCTCCTGCTAACCTAATTGCGTACGATCGCCTGGCGCCGTTTGCAAGGCAGCGGACGATCGTCGCGGAGGTACCGTGGGGGTTGGGATCACCACCAAAGAACTGCGCAAAGTGTACACATCACCGCCTCCGATGGCTGCCGGTGTGGCGGGGTTCGGCATGATGGGGATGCGCGGAACCGGCTCAAAAAACAAGAAAGCGTTTGAGATTGTAGCGCTCGATGGGATCTCGCTCGCCATCCAGCCGGGCGAAATCTTTGGCTTGCTGGGCCCGAACGGGGCGGGGAAGTCCACGACCATCGGAATTCTGACCACGCGCGTGCGGCCCACAAGCGGCGAGGCGCGCATCGGGGAGTATGACGTTTGGCGCCAGCAGGTAGAGGCCAAGTGGCTGATCGGCGTGGTGCAGCAAAGGCCGAACCTGGATTTTTCGCTCACAGCCCGCGAGATTCTGATGTTTCATGGAGCCTATTACGGCATCGGATCCGCTGAGCGTGCGCGCCGGGCCGCCGCATTACTCGAGCGGTTCCAGCTCACCACTCGCGCCGATGAGATGGTGCGCAGCTACTCGGGCGGCATGATGCAGCGGCTTTCCATCGCGCGGGCCATGGTGCACGAACCCGAAGTGTTGTTCCTGGACGAACCCAGCACGGGACTCGATCCGCAAACCAAGCTGCTGCTCTGGGAGATCATCCGCGAGTACAACGCGCGCGGCAAAACGATCCTGTTGACCACGCACAACATGGACGAAGCTGACGAACTCTGCCACCGCATTGCCATCGTGGATCACGGGCGCATCATCGCCGAGGGGACGCCGGCTGAGCTGAAGGCGTCCATTCCCGGAGGCTACCTGGTGCGGTTAAATGTGGGCCGAGGGTCCCCGGAACTGATCGAGCGGCTGCAACGGTTGCCGGGAGTGACGGAAGTTCGCGCGGACGGCAACGCGGTGGATCTCTACGCCGATCAAGGCGGTGCGCTCATCGGCGCGATAGTGAGTGTGGTGGGGGAATCGGGCACGGAACTGTGCGACGTTCACATTTCGGAGCCAAGCCTGGAGAATCTGTTTCTGCACCATACCGGGAGGAGCCTGCGGCAATGAACGCGAAGACTTTTCTGGCGATGCTGGCGCGCGACGCACACGTGGCGCGGCGGAATATCTGGGCGCTGTTGACGCAAACGATGTTGCAGCCGCTGCTGTTCACCTTTGTTTTCGGGCGCGTGATGACGGGCAGCGGCATGATGCCCGCAAGTTACAAAGGGATGCTGGTGCCGGGCATCATGGGAATGAGCATGGTGATGACGGGCATCCAAGCGGTGTCAATGCCACTGATCGCTGAATTCCAATTTACGCGTGAGATCGAAGACCGGCTCCTGGCGCCGATGCGGATTGAATGGCTGGCGGTGGAGAAGATTCTGGCAGGCATGATCCAGGCGCTGGTGTCCGGGTTGGTGGTAATGCTGGCGGCGTGGCTGGTGCTGGGAGCCGGAGTGGGGCTGAGTTTCCAGCGGCCGCTGCTGTTTGGCCTGGTAATGCTGCTGGTGGCGCTGTTCTCGGCTGCCGGGGGTCTGATGCTTGGTTGCAGCGTGGGACAGACGCAAATCGGCCTGATGTTCAGCCTGGTGCTCGCTCCCATGATTTTCTTCGGGTGCGTCTATTATCCGTGGAGCGCACTCAGCGGTTTTCCAATACTGCAGAAGTTAGTGCTGCTGAATCCGCTGGTGTACGCGAGCGAAGGACTGCGAGGAACGCTGGTGCCGCAGTCGCAATACCCGCATATTTCTATCGCCGTGGTGGCCGGCGCGCTGGCCGTGTTCGATGCGGCCTTGATCGTGGGGGGACTGAAGAAGTTTTACGGGAAAGCCGTGAGCTAGAGTCGAGGGGGCGCTGCAAACGGCTTCAGTCCATCGTGTTCGTCTTTTCAGCGGTTTCTACAGATCCCGCTCTCTTGCGTCGTTGGGGCGTCTCTTGAAAACCTCACTCCCATGGTCAGTTATACGATACGATTCCGATACCGCGTGACCAGACACAATCGCTTTGTGGGACACCAGCCGGTTGAAAGCAAGTGCTACCTTGTTGATAAACACCGTTACATTGTGCCCGGCGCGTTTCAACGACAATTGCTCGGGCGTTAGTGGAAATTCGGCTAATATGCGCTGGCGGATCTCTGCGACAGTGTGATCTTCGCCGTCGGCAAGAATCCGCAGGACCGGGGATAGGTATATCGGGAACGCGTATGGGAAGTCTTTTCCCGCTGAGTTTGTTGCCATTGGAACATGATAGCCGACGCTTCTCTAGCCATCATTCGCTGTCTGTGGCGATTAGCCGGAGTTCCGTCGCGGTGATCAGACGGCGCTCGCCGTCCGGAAAAACCGAAAGCCATTGCTCTCGGGTGTAAGGAATTGGATAACGCCAGGCGCCTTCAGGCCGATCGAAAGGTGGTCTCAGTTTCCAAATGAATGTGTCCATGCCAGCGTCGATCGCAAGTTCCGATCGACCAACCTTCTTTCGCCCGCCAGCAGCCTCGGTGATGCTCCATGCTATTCGAACCGCCGCGATACCATCCGAAAGCAAAAAATTCCGCCCCGCCACCTCGCGGAATTCATCGACGCCGTGCAAATATGCGAGAAAACCGCCGTAGGAGATCCCGACAGCCTTTCCACCATTCGCCGCTTCAACGAGGTAGGTGAACAGGCGAACGCCGCGCTCCACGCCTTTTGCGTCCGGGGTCAGACTGTTGCTCGACGCATGCTCGGCTCCCAACACGTGCTCCGGCTTTGCTGTGATCGAGCCAGATTCGCGCCGGGCCGTCGAACTCCGCCGATCGGAAATGGGGTGCTCCTCGAGTGACGGGGGAGACGATGCCAAGTCGCCGGCGTTTGCATCGGTGGCGAACTGTCTGCATGCGGACAACTTCGGGATCCAGATAGCGTCGGGCCCAGCTGGCCCGAGCGGCTCACGTTCGTGCTCCTCCAGTGAGGCTATCCATGCGGAAAGATAAGCGTCGGAACGATCGTGAGGTTCGCCGAAGCACGCAGCACTCAGTTCTGAAACCATCATTTTCCCAGACGATCGTGTGTATCTTGCGGCCGCGTCTAACTGACACTGAACGCCTCCAGGTTTCGATTTGTGTATTCGAGCTGCGCCGATGATATGTGCGGTGGCCTGTGGGAACACTTCAATGCAGTCCCAGGTATCTCGAAGTCGGCCAAAAAGGGCGAACCCCACAAGCATCCTAAGTTGATTTGCGTGAGGGATGCGCGCCTCGGATCCACCGGCCGCAAGGTGTCGCTCGACTTTCCGGCGGATTGCTTCAAACTCATCACCGCTCGGTGTACTGATATACGACACGCCGATCATACGGAGAGCTCTCTCGCATTCGCGTTCGTCGTATCCGGCAGGTTTTGGCGCGCTCGGTGTATCGAGGGCGATTCGGCTTATCGTCACATCAAACGCACCTTCAATCGCTCGCAAATACGCTGCTGTCTTCTCGGCGAAGCGTTGTAGGAAGGCCGGTTGGATCGCTTGCGCATTCCCCTCGCCTTGCGGTGGCTGATGAGCAGACTCTTTCAGTGGGAGCAAGCGCAGCCCATCGGCACCGCGGGTGCAGATCACGATCGGAAGGGGTTTGCGCTTGGCACACGCTACGTCAATTCCAACATACGCGTTCATCACAACTCCAGATACCTCATTACCTCACACTGGTAGCGCCTACGCCGTCGAGATGGACCCAAGGTAATCGCCGTTGGGTCACGCCCGTGAAGTCCCGACCAACTCAACTGGACGCATAACCCATTGCTGACATGTGGCAGGTCACCAGATAGATGGTCCCTGACGCCGCCGTTTCAGGATGGGCCCAGCCTATTTCAGGGCTGCCTACATCTGAAGTTCCATCACCACCGTCGCGTCGCTGGGATCGGTGTAATAGCGAGGGGTGGTTCGGACAATGTCGAAGCCGAATTCCTGATTGAGAATGATCATGGCGGTGTTGCGGCTGCGGGTGTTGGTTACGATGCGCTTGAAACCGTGACGGCGCGCATAGCAGATTTGCCAGGATTTCAGGAGGGTGCCGAGGCCTTGGCCTTGAAATTTCGGCAGAATTCCGGTTGAGGCGATATAGAGTGTGCCCTTGAGCGGAGGGTTCACTCCGTCCTTGCGAACGTCATCCTGAAAATCCACGTGCTCTTCGAAGGCACAACAACCGACCTTCACTTCATCGACAATCAACCAGTGCACGACGCAGGCTTTCCAGTAATCGGCGTCGAACAGATCGGACGGTGGAAAAACCTTGCGATCGAAGGCCATGAGGCTGCGGATTTCGCGCGCGGGGATAACTTTCCGGAACTCGGTTTTCATCGCGCCGCCTACTGCCAGTCCGCCACGAAAATGTTGAACTCGTAACGTTCCTTGGCATTGCGATCGGAGCAGAAGACCAGGCGCTTGCCGTCTGGCGAGATTTCGGGGAAAGAGGTAAAACCGCCGAAGTCGGTCACCTGCTCGAGGCCGGTGCCGTCGAGGTTGACGAGGAACAACTCGAACTTGCGGGTGTCACAGTTGTTCTTGTTGGAGGCGAACAGGATCTTCTTGCCGTCGGGCGTGAACGTCGGGGCGAAACTGGCACAGCCGAAGTTGGTTATGGTGCGGGCGTTCTCTCCGCCGGCGCCGGCAACCACAAGTTCCATTTTCATGGGCGCGGTAGTGTTTTCGGCAAGCAGACTCTTGTAGCGCTCCAGAGCATCGGATGTAGACGGATGGTTGGCGCGCCAGACCAGCTTTTTGCCATCGCGGGAGAAAACGGCGCCGCCATCGTAGCCGATGGCCGTGGTGATCTGCTTCTTTTCAGAGCCATCGGGCCGCATGGTCCAAAGGTCGAGATCGCCGGACGCGAGCGAAGTGTAGACGATGCGCTCGGTCTTCCAATTAACCGTGCCTTCGGCGTCATAGCCGGGCGCATCGGTGAGCTTCTTCAGAATGTCGCCGGCATCGGTGGCGAGATAGATGTCATAACCAGGAAAGACGCCCCAAACGTACCCCTTGCTGCGGTCGGGCGGGGTGGGGCAGGCGTCACCGGCTTCATGCGTGGAAGCGTAGATGATGTGCTTGCCGTCGCGCAGAAAGTAGCCGCAGGTGGTGCGGCCTTTGCCAGTCGAGACCCGGTGCACGTCGGAGCCGTCGCCGTTCATGATAAACATCTGATCGCAGGCGTACGGCGGGCGCGTGGACTGGAAGATCAAGCGGCGGCCATCGGGAGACCAATAAGCTTCGGCGTTCTGGCCGCCGAAGGTGAGCTGACGGATGTTGGCCAGGTGGTTAGTCTGCGCGTGGGCGAGGCAGCAAACCAGCAGAGCGCTAGCGGCGGCCTTCATAGAGGTTTCTGCCCGCTACCAGGGCGCGCATTTTGGCGTCGGCGACAGTGCGATGAAGCATCCAGAAGCCACAATCGGGATGGACGTAATGTACGCGGTCGGGGCCCAGCGACCTCACGGCGCGTTCGATGCGTTGCGCGATAGTGTCCGGCGTTTCGATGGCGTTGTCTTTGATGTCGATAACGCCAATGCCGAGGCCGCTGCGGCGATCGAGGTCGCGGAAGGCTTCCAGCTCGTCATACCCGCGGCGGGCGAACTCCAGCACCAAGTGGCTGGCTTTGAGCTGGTTGAAGAATGGCATGAGATCCCACCACAGGCCTTTCTGCACGCTCTGCCCGGCGTAGTTACCGAAGCAGACGTGGACAGCGCGCTCGCCACGAATGCCTTCCAGAACGTGGTTGATGGCCGGAACAGCCCAATCCTGATCTTCGGGATGGCCACTGATGTTGGCTTCATCGAGCTGAATGACATCGGCGTTGATGCGCTCGAGCTGGCACCGCAAGATGCGTGCGATCGCCATGGCCAGATCGGCCGGGTTGCAGTAGTGGCGGTCGGTGAGTACCTTGGCGAGCATGTGCGGGCCGGTGCAGGTGAATTTGAGCGGGTGCGAGGTCAGCGATCGGGTCAGCTCAAAATCGCGAGGCAGGTTGAGCGTGCCCTCGCCTACCTCGCCGGTCACGATTCCGGCCGGCTCGGCACGATACGCCAGGCCGGAGTCGCCACGGAACTTGTCCAGATCGCTAACGGAGAAGCGGGTGCCAATGCCATCCATGCGGCTGACGAAGTAGTCGATCATGCCGTTAGTTTCCGGATGGCTGGGGTTGAAGCGGTTCAGCTCACCATCGGCGATGACGTCGATGCCGGCCAACTCCTGGGTCTTGAGCACCACCATAATGGCGTCGCGCAATGTGACCCGTGAGTTATCACCCGGCAGCCAATGGGGCACGGGGTAACTGCCAACAACTGTCGTCCGGATGGCCATTAGGTTTCATTCTATACTGAGGCGTGCGTTACGCCGGCTTCTTCTTTTTTTCATGCTGCGCGCTCACCGCGGCGGGGCCTGTGCGGTTCGTGGAGCATACGATCGCCACCGGTTTGAAGGGCGGTTATCAAGTGGTGATTGCGGATTTGAACCACGATGGCAAGCCAGATATTATTGCTCTCGCCAGCGGCATGCCAGATCTCGTTTGGTACGAAAATCCGACCTGGGAGCGGCACGTGATTGCCAGCGGATTCTCGCGCATGATCAACTGCGCTGCCTGGGACGCGGATGGCGACGGCATTCCGGAGATCGTGCTGGCGAGCGGGTTTGAAAATCAAGCCAAGAACAGCGCGGGAATTGTTACGCTGTTGCGGCACGAGGGCGATCCGCGCGGGCCGTGGAAGACCACAGAGATCGATCGATTGACGACCTCTCATAGGCTGCGTTGGGCGGACATCTACGGCGACGGGAAAAAGGTGTTAATCAATGCGCCCTTGACGGGAGCACATGCGGAGGCGCCGGAGTATCGCGATCACACGCCGTTGGTGTTCTACCGGCCGGGAGAATGGAAGCGCGAGCTAATCGGGGATGAGAACGAAGGCGTGGTTCACGGAATCTATGTCATCGATTGGGATGGCGACGGCCGCGATGAGATCCTCACCGCGAGTTTTGTGGGACTCCATCTTTACAAGCTTGGAAAGGACGGCCGCTGGAGCCGCACCGAGATTGCGAAGGGCGATCCTGCGCCGTGGCCCAAAGGTGGATCAAGCGACGTGGCGGTTGGGCGGACCGGCGGAGCGCGCTACATCGCGGCCATCGAGCCGTGGCATGGTAATCAAGTCGCGGTATACCGGCAGAAGAGTGCGACATGGGAGCGTCGCGTGATCGACGATACGCTGGTGGATGGCCACACGATCTGGACCGCGGACCTGAACGGCGATGGCGATGATGAGATCATAGCCGGGTTTCGCGGCGGAAAACGCAGCGTCTTTATCTACTATTTCGACGGTGAGGGGTGGTCCAAGCAGGTACTGGATGACGGCGGCATGGCGGCGGCAGCGTGCGCGGCGGCGGACCTAAATGGCGACGGGCGCATTGATGTGGCCTGCATCGGCTCCGCGACGGCCAACCTGAAATGGTACGAAAATTTAGGAACACGCTGACGCCTGCTAAAATCGGGATTTGCCCGACCCAGCGGTAACTATTGTGATCCCCACACTTTCGGCGGACCGGAGGCTGGTGGAGTGTCTCAATGCTATCGAGAAGCAAACACGCCGTGACTTCGAAGTGGTCATCGTGGACAACAGCGGCGCAGGCCTCGTGCGCTCGGGCGAAGCGGGCCGGCGGGGAGCGAAGATCATCGAACCACCGCGGAACGTCGGATTCGGAGCCGCGATCAACCTGGCGTTTCATCAAAGCCAGGCTCCGTATCTGGCCGCGCTGAACGATGATGCAGCGCCGCGCCCGGGTTGGCTGGCCTCCCTGCTAGCTGCGGCGGACGCGCATCCCGATGCGGGCATGTTTGCGTCGCAAGTGCGGTTCTTCGGCGAGGAGCATCTCGATTCTGCCGGCATGGTGATCGCGCGGGATGGCAGCAGCAAGCAGCGCGGGCACCTGTTTCCAGCCGCGGAATTCGATCGCCAGGAGGAGGTGCTGTTCCCCAGCGCCTCGGCGGCGCTCTACCAGAGGCCGATGCTCGATGCCGTCGGACTGTTCGACGAAGACTTTTTTCTGTATTGCGAGGATACCGACCTCGGTCTGAGAGCGCGTTGGGCCGGATGGAAGTGCCTGTACGTGCCGGAGGCTGTGGTGGATCATCACTATTCGCACTCGGCCGGCCGGGCGTCGCGCCTCAAGGCCTACTATGTTGAGCGCAACCGTCTGTTTGTGGTAGCAAAAAACTTTCCTGCGCGAATGTTGTGGGCGGTTCCCTTTGCCACGCTGGCGCGGTACTGGTGGCATCTGCGGTCGATGGCATTAGGACGCGGGACCGCGGCCCAGTTTCGCCGGGAGGGAAACCCACCGTGGGGACTGCCGCTGATTGCGATTCGCGCGCACTGGGGACTGGTGCGCCATTCCGCTTTGCTTTGGCGGAAACGCCGCGAGGTTCGCAGCCACGCGAAGCTTTCTGCCGGAGCCTTTGTGCAACTGCTGCGGGCTCACTCGATTCGCACTCGAAGAGTGGCGGAATTGTGAGTCAGGCCGTGGCCGAGGCTAAGCTTCTGATTCTGATCCCGGCATTCAATGAGGAGGGCGCAATCGCGGGCGTGGTCCAAGCGGTGAAGGACGTCATGCCAGGAGTTCCGGTCCTGGTGGTGGACGATTGCTCTCAGGACGCCACCGTCACCCTGGCACGGGGCGCCGGCGCTCAAATACTCGCGCTGCCGCATCATCTTGGGCTGGGCGGTTGCGTGCAGGCGGGATACAAACTGGCGTTCGAGCTGGGCTATGACTACGTGATTCGCGTGGATGGCGACGGGCAGCACGACGCGCGCGACATTCCCGGTGTTTTCGAGACCTTGCGAACGTCCGGCTGCGAAATGGTGATCGGGTCGCGCTTCGTAAATGGCAACGGCGGTCAGACCAGCCGCGTGCGGACGGCCGGCATCCAGTTCTTCCGCATGGTGCTGCGGCCGATTCTCGGCAAGACCGTACGCGACCCGACCTCTGGATTTGTGGGTGTGAACCGCAGAGCACTTGGAGTTTTTAGCCGCAGCTTTCCGCTGGAGTATCCGGAGATTGAAGCCTTGGTGGTGTTGCAGCGGCGCCGATTTCAGTTTGTCGAGGTGGCCTGCCACATGCAGCCACGCCGGACGGGGCGTTCCTCGATCACGCCCATGAAATCCATTTACTATATTGTTCATGTGCTGCTTGGAGTTTTCGTCAACGTGCTGAAGTATGAGCGGCGGGCTCCGAAGCAATCGCGGAGGGTATGATTTGGACCGCCTCCTGAACGCAATGACAGGTTTGAGCGTGCTGCTGATCGTTATGGTGCTGGTGTCGGTGCGGCGCGCCAGGATACGAGTGGAATACTCGGTAGCGTGGCTGGCTGGAGCGGCGGCGCTACTGGTGTTTTCGCGAGCGCGAGTACTGCTGCGCACGGTCGCCGATCTTCTAGGTGTGACTTATCCTCCGCTGGCGTTGGTCCTGTTGGTGGGCAGTGTCTTTCTGCTGATCTTCTACCGGTTTTCGCTGATCATTTCTCAGTTGAAGGACGACAACATCGCTCTCGCGCAGCGCGTGGCAATCCTCGAATATCACTTGCAGGCGCTGAAGGACCATGCGGCGGGCTGTTAGGGCAACGGGGAAGTTGCCAGTCGCAGGCCAGTCGAATGACGCCGGCAAGCCAGTTACAGGTGCGCCCGAAATGAAAGGCAAGAAACAGCAAAGCAAACGGATCGATCGAAGCGCTGGGAGGCGCGCCACTGTGGCCGAAGTTCCTCAACGAACTTACTGGCCATACTTCCTAGGTGGCTTCCTCACGCTGTCTGTAGCCTTCTGGGTGTACGGGCCGGCGCTCTATGGCCCCTTCCTTTTCGACGACCGAACCCTGCCGTTTGGAAACGGAACGTTTCCGGTTGATGAGTTCCTCCCGTGGCTGAAGGGCGTCCGCCCTCTGGTCATGCTGAGCTACTGGATGAATTACCGGCTCTCCCAGTTCCAGCCGTATTCGTATCACGCCTTCAATGTGATTTTCCACGCGGCGAACTCTATCCTGATTTTTCTGATCGCGCGAAAAGTGCTGCAATTCGCGAACGTGGTGAGCGCACGGCGCGACGTGCTCGCCGTGTTTGCCGGCGCTTTGTTCCTTTTACACCCGGTGAACTCGGAATCGGTGGCATACATCACCAGCCGTTCGGAAGACTTGAGCGTGCTGCTATTCCTGGGCGCCTGGACGGCATTCCTCTATCGGCCGCAAGCGGAAACCACGTGGGCTCGCGCGGCACTGGTGTTGGCGCTATTCGGCGCGGCGGCTTTTACCAAAGAGCATACGATCGTGCTGCCCGCAGTGTTGCTACTGACGGATTACTTCTGGAATCCGCCGTTTTCCTTCGAAGGGATCCGGCGAAACTGGAGGATGTATTTGCCGGTCGCGGCCGGCTTCGCTTTAGTCGTCGCATACCTAGTCACAACATTGCGCAGTGCGATACTGCAGGGGGCCGGAGGAGCGGGATTTGGCCTGAAAGACTTCACGTGGTACCAGTATTTTTTCACCGAGTGCCGGGCATTTTGGCTCTACATCCGGCTGTTTCTGTTTCCAGCCGGCCTGCGAGTGGATTACGACTTTCCGATCTCACGAACTATTCTGGAGCCCGGAGCCCTCATCGGGTTGATCGCAATTCTCGCGGTTGCCGGGGCTGCATTTTATTACCGGCGCCGCTACCCGCTAGCCGCTTTCGGATTCTTTGCCTTTGTGATTCTGATGGCGCCCACTTCGTCGTTCATGCCGATCAAAGATCCCGTCGTGGAGTACCGCCTGTACCTGTCCATGATTGGGTTGTTGCTTATCGTGCTGGAGTTCTTGCGGCGCGTGGACGTCAGGCAAAGGAACTGGATGGCTTTGCTCGCCGGCGTTCTGGTCGTCTCCGGCATCGCCACGTACGAGCGGAACTTCGTTTGGAGCGACCCGAGGATTCTCTGGGAAGACACAGTTGCCAAGTCGCCGAACCTATCGCGAGCCGAGTTTCACCTCGCGGAAGCATACCGGGAGCAGGGCGATTGTGCCAAGGCGTTGCCGCATTACGCTCGCGCCGCCGAAAATGATCCGCCCGCCAAACATTCTTATTGGTACGCCAGTATCTTCGTCGATTGGGGGTTGGCGTACGACTGCCTGAACCGGGAGGATGAGGCGCTCGCCAAGTTTCGTCAGGCAGCGGAGCTGGAACCGACGGCGCATGTGTACTCGCAGATCGGCATGATTTACGGCAAGCAGAAGAAAAACGCGGAAGCCATGGCGGCCCTCCAGATAGCGCTACAGCTAGATCCCTCGTTTGTGATGACGTATGTCTATCTCGGCGGCGTGTATCAGAACGGGGGAGATCTGGCCGACGCCATCGACGAATTCAAACACGCGCTGGCTCTCGATCCGAAAAACGAAGCAGCTCTAGAGTCGCTTAGGAACGCGGAGGCCGCACTGGCCAATCGGCGCTGACATGCGCCCGCTCCGCATTGGCGTGAACGCGCTGTACCTGATCCCGGGCGCGGTCGGCGGTACTGAGATTTACCTGCGCAACCTCTTGGATTCGCTGGGTGAGATCGACGCCGTAAACCAGTATTTTCTCTTCACCAATCGGGAGACGGGGCAGTTGCTTGGTCCTGGGCAGGCAAATTTCCATCTCGTGGAGCAACCGGTTCGAGCGGCCTTTCGGCCCGCGCGGATCCTCTGGGAGCAAACCGCTCTACCTCTCTCCGTGGCTGCTCACCGGATCGATGTCCTTCTGAATCCCGGTTTCACAGGTCCAATTGTTTGCGGATGTCCGCAGGTCACCGTGTTTCACGACCTGCAGCATAAGCGGCACCCCGAGCACTTTCGCTGGTTCGATCTCCCTTTCTGGCGGTTCTTCCTGTTCTGGTCGGCGCACCTCTCGCGAATCGTAATCGCGGATTCCGCAGCCACAGGCGCGGATCTCGAAAGGTTTTATCGCCTGCCATTGCAGAGGATTCGCGTAGTTCCGCTGGGGGTGGATCCGAAATTCTTCGCGATCGCGAGCGTGCGCCGCCAGGAGCCGATGCTGCTCGCGGTCTCGACCTTGCATCCCCACAAGAACCTCGACCGGCTGCTCGGTGCGTTTCGAGCGTTTCACCAGAAGCGGCCCCACTTCCGGCTGGTGATAACCGGCCTTCGCGGATTTCACTCCGCGAACTTGGAGCGGCTGCGCGACGAACTAGGCTTGGCGGCCTCGGTGCAGTTCACCGGCTGGATTCCCCGCGAGGAGTTGTACGACCTTTACGCGCGGGCCTGGGCGTTCTTGTACCCATCGACGTTTGAAGGCTTCGGGCTGCCGGTACTGGAGGCCTTGGCCGCGGGGGTACCAACAGCGTGCTCCCAGATTGAACCGCTCGCGAGCATTGCAGGGGACGCCGCTCTGCAGTTCGATCCGGACAGCGATGCGGCCATTTTCGACGCAATGGAAATGCTGGCCTCAAACGAGCGCGTGCGAGCCAGGCTTGCGGCGGCCGGTCCGGAACGCGCCTCGCAATTCTCATGGCTCACCACCGCGCGGCAAACCTTGGACGCGTTGCGCGAAGCCGCGCAGTAGTCGCAAATCGGCTGCGTTGGAGCGCGGTGTTACCCTGAGATTATGCCGTTTCATCTGGCGGTGACCTACCGGCCGCGGGGCGATCAGGAGACCGCCATCGCGGAGCTTTCGCGGGGCGTTCACGACGGCGAAAAGCACCAGGTGCTGCTCGGTGTGACAGGATCGGGCAAAACCTTCACCATGGCGAAGGTGATTGAGCAGATAGGCCGGCCCGCGCTGGTGCTCGCGCACAACAAGACGCTGGCCGCGCAGCTCTATCACGAGTTCAAGTCGTTTTTTCCGCAAAACGCGGTCGAGTACTTCGTCAGTTACTACGATTACTACCAGCCGGAAGCTTACATCCCATCGAGCGACGTTTACATCGAAAAGGAAGCGACCATCAACGACGAGCTGGATAAGCTGCGCCTTTCGGCCACACGGTCGCTGTTCGAGCGCCGCGACTGCGTGATCGTAGCCAGCGTGAGCTGCATCTACGGCCTGGGCTCGCCCGAGGCCTACTATGGCATGCTGCTCATGCTGGAAAAAGGCGAGAAGATCTCTCGCAACCAGATTGTGTCGCGGCTCGTGGACATCCTCTACGAACGCAACGACGTAGACTTCCGGCGCGGCACTTTCCGCGTGCGCGGCGACGTGATCGAGGTCTATCCGACCTACGACGACTACGCTTATCGCATCGAGATGTGGGGCGACCAGATCGAGAGCCTTTCGCAGATCGACCCGTTACTCGGCCAGGTGCGCCAAACCTACCTGCGGCTTCCCATCTATCCAAAGACTCACTACGTCATGTCCGACCAGACTAAAGAAACCGCCATGGCCGGCATCATGACAGAGCTCGAGTGGTGGAAGAAGGAGCTCGAAAAGCAGGGGAAGATGATTGAGGCGCAGCGCCTCTACCAGCGCACCATGTTCGACCTGGAAATGATGCGTGAGATCGGATACTGCCACGGGATCGAGAATTACTCGCGGCATTTCTCCGGCCGGCTGCCGGGTGAAGCGCCGCCCACGCTGTTGGACTACCTGCCGCAGGATTCGATCATGTTTATCGACGAGAGCCACCAGACGGTTCCACAGTTGCACGGAATGTATCATGGCGATCGCTCGCGCAAGGAAGTGCTGGTGGCGCACGGATTCCGGTTGCCCAGCGCCCTGGACAATCGGCCGCTCACCTTCGAGGAATTCGAAAATCGCGTGAACCAAGTGGTCTACGTTTCGGCCACCCCGGGTCCATACGAGCTGACCAGATCGGCCGGCGTGGTGGTGGAGCAGATCATTCGGCCCACGGGACTGGTCGATCCCGAAGTGGAAGTGCGTCCCATCAAGGGCCAGGTGGATGACCTTCTCGGTGAAATTCGCAAACGCGTGGCCGTGGATCAACGAGTACTCGTGACGACGTTGACCAAGCGCATGGCCGAAGACCTGGCCGAATATTATTCCGAAGCCGGCGTGCGCTGCCGCTATCTGCACTCCGAAGTGGAAACGCTCGATCGCATTAAGATTCTGCGCGATCTGCGCCGCGGCGAGTTCGATGTGTTGATCGGAATTAATCTCTTGCGCGAAGGGCTCGATCTGCCCGAGGTTTCCCTGGTCGCGATTCTAGATGCCGACAAAGAAGGCTTTCTGCGATCGAGCGGTTCGCTCATCCAGACCATGGGCCGCGCGGCGCGCCATCTGGAAGGGCGGGCGGTGCTGTACGCCGACGTGATGACCGACAGCATGCGGCGGGCGATCGAAGAGACCAATCGCCGGCGCCGCACACAGGTCGAGTACAACGAGCGCAACGGCATCACGCCGCAATCCATCATTAAGCCCATCGACATGAGTCTGGTGGCCATCGCCGAAGGTGACTACGTAACCGTTCCAGTTGAGGCTGACGAAGACGTGGAACAAATGACCCCCGAGGCCCGACAGCACTTTCTCGCGGAGCTCGAGGACCGCATGCGGGAAGCCGCGCGGAAATTCGAGTTCGAAAAAGCGGCGCAATTGCGCGACAGAATCAAGGAGCTGCGGGCACGTGAGGTGGGCGCTTCAGTGCGTTAAGTTCGCTGAAACATTGAAATGCCCGCGATACCCGCGACGCCGGCTTCCAGGCATTGCTCGACGTTTTCCGGGGTGATTCCTCCCAAGGCGAGCACCGGCATGCGCACGGAAGCCGCAGCGTGGTGAAGCAGATTCAATCCGAGCGGTGCTCCGTACGCAGCCTTGGATGCGGTGAAGAACACAGGCCCAAAGACTGCGAAATCGGCGCCTTCGGCTTCGGCGCGTATGATCTCGTCGGTTGCGTGACAGGAAACTCCGATCAGAAATCCCGCCGGCGTTATCTCTCGCAGCCGAGCCGGCGCGATCGAGCCCGCGGGAAGATGGACGCCGTGAGCGCCCGTGACCATCGCGATGTCCACGCGATCGTTGATCAGGATCTTCGTTCCATGCGGATTTGGCTGCTCAAGAACGCGCCGCACGAGCCCTGTCAGCTCCCGCGAGGTCAGGTCCTTTTCGCGGATCTGAATGCGCTCGATTCCCTCAGCCATGACGCGCGCGATGTTCGCGACGAGTGGATCCACACCACCCAGCGGTTTGCGATCGGTAATGTAGTATCGCAGCACTACAGTGGCGTGTAATAGCGTTCGCCGGCACAGGCTTTACACAGCACCCGGCCGTCAAGGACGACCTCACGCTTGAAATTGATGCCTTCGCCGCATTCCGCGCACACGCACCGCTCTCCCTTATAGCCGGGGAACTCTTCCGCGCCGAGTGTGACGCGTACCCACTGCTCCGCGAAAAGCTCTTCATCTGGCAGTTCCCGGTACGCGCGCATCTGTTGCTGATTCTTGTCCGCGATTTCCGGGTAGAGTTCCAGGGCGCGGCGTTTGGAGGTCTCGCGCGCCACTACACGCACCGCGCGATCGTCTCTCAGATCGCAGAAGGTCGCCGCTACTTTTCCGAAATCGCGAAACTTCAGCGCGCGCTTACCCAAGCGGCAGCCGGTTACGATGGGGATCGCGTCCGTCGCGCACCGGTCGATCTCGACGAACGTGACCAGCCGCTTGCGGTCGCGGCCCGTAGGATCCTCGATCCCCAACAGCTTCATGCCGTAGATCGCCATGCGCAGCCCCAGAATCTGTCCCGCGCACATATGGCCGTGCGCCTGTTCGGCGAGCAAAATATATTCCTCGAGAGACTTCACTACAACACTCGTAATGCGGCCGGCGGAAATTCCACCAGCCAATCTTTATTATCCTTCTGCCGTTCGAATTCGTTACGCGCCAGCTCCACGGAGATGTCACCAGAGAATTCGAGGCGCACCGATTGCGGCATCTCCGATACGCACAGCAGCTTCGCCGGGACCTGATTGGCCTCCACGCGCGCGCCGTTGCGCCCGGTCACGCGCAGATCCCCGGCGCGAACGCAGAGCCACACACGATCGCCCAGCAGGTGGCCCGGGAAATACGTCCCCGTGAGTTCGTGCTCCTGAAACCGCAGCCGGCTGGTATTGCGTCCCGGGTCGAGCGCGGTAATCTCCGCCTGGAACAGATTCGAGACACCGAGCAGCCGCGCGACCTCGACGCTCGCCGGTTGCTCCAGGATTTCGCGCGGACTCCCGCTTTGCGCAATCCGGCCATCTCGCAACACCAGCATCTCGTCGGCAAGTTGGAAACATTCTTCCAGATCGTGAGTGGCGAGCAAGATGGGGATCGGGAAATCGCCCTGAACAGCGCGCAACAGCCGGTGGAGTTCCGTTCGCGAAGGCGCATCCAGCCCGTGCGACGGCTCGTCCAACAGCAAAACACGCGGAGCGCTCATGAGTGCCCGCGCCAGTAAGCAGCGCATCCTCTCGCCTCTTGATATTTCTTGCGGCCGGCGGCCGGCGAGCCCTGTAAGCTGAAAACGCTCGACCGTCTCATTGACGCGACGATGGCGCTCGAGTCTCGGCAAACGATCGGCCGCGAAGATAAGGTTCTCGCGCAGAGTCATGTTCGGGAACAACCCGTCGCACTGCAAAACATATCCGCAATTTCGCTGCTGCGGCTTCAGGTGCACGCGTGAATCGGCGTCGAACAGGATTCGGTCATCGAGCATGATCCTGCCGGCGTCAGGGCGCACGAAACCCGCGATCGCATCGAATGTGAGGGTCTTTCCGGACCCTGCCGTGCCAAACAACGCCGTGACGCCCGAGCGCGCTTGGAATTCGATATCGAGAGAAAACCCCGCCGAATCGAGCGACGGCGCAATGCGCTTATTAATGCGCGCTTCGATCATTCCGCCACCGGTCGAGGACCGAGCCGATTGGCGGCATACACGATGGCGAGCGTCGCCACTGAAAGCGCCAGCACCAGCACGCGTGCCGCGCGTGTGTCGCCTCGTTGGATGGCATCATAAATGCCAACCGCCGCGGTTTGCGTTTTGCCCGGCAAGTTGCCGGCAATCATCAGCGTGACCCCGAAATCTCCCAGCGCCCGCGCAAAAGCCGTGAGGCTTGCGGCCGCGACCGCGCGACGTGAGAGTGGCAGCGTCACACGCCAGAATACCCGCCAGTCCGACGCCCCGATGGCGCGCGCCGCCTTCTCGTAATTGCGACCCGTGGTTTCAAATGCAGCTCGCGCCGATTTCGTCAACAGCGGAATGGCGTGCAATGTGGAAGCCACCACCGCCGCCTGCCATGTGAAGACCAACGGTGCACCGAACAGCGATTCGTAAAGATGGCCGAGCGGGCTGGACGTGCCGAGCACAACGAGCAGATAATAGCCGAGCACTGTCGGTGGCAGCACCAGCGGCAGAGTCACCAGCGCGTATACCAACTCTTTGCCGCGAAACTCGCGGTTGGCTAGTACCCACGCCATCCACAGCCCGAACGCAACTGAGACTAGCGTAGCCAGAACCGCAACGCGCAAGCTGAGCCATAGCGGAAACCAATTGGCCGTCATCGCGGAATTCAATTATATCTGCCGGAACCTGGCGCTGAAGTGACGCAAGAATGGCGGCTCGGATTCAATCGCGAGGCCGCGAATGCGCGTGCGCTCCTCATTCACTTCGAGGATCGCTTCGACCACATAGTCGATATGGCTTTGCGTGTAAACACGCCGCGGGATGGCAAGCCGCAGGAGTTCGTGCTGGGCGTTCGCTCCGAACATGACTGAGCCGATTTCCACCGAGCGGATGCCCGCGTGGCGATAGAGTTCGACGGCCAGCGCCTGAGCGGGAAACTGATGCTTCGGAATATGCGGCAACATACGCGCGGCGTCGATGTAGATGGCATGGCCGCCAGGCGGTTCGACGATGGGCACACCATGATCCGCGATGTGGCGCCCCAGGTATCCCGTCGAGGCGATGCGATACCGCCGATAGTCCGGATGCAGAATCTCCTCCAGACCCACCGCGAGGCTTCCAGATCGCGCCCCGCAAGCCCGCCGTACGTGGGAAAGCCTTCGGTGAGGATCAGCAGGTTGGTCTCCAGTACCGCCAGCCGGTCGTCATTGGTACACAGAAGGCCGCCGATGTTGGCAAAAGCATCCTTCTTTGCCGAGAACGTGCATCCATCGGCGTAAGAGAACATCTTTTGCGCGATCCGTTTGGGTGTCCAGTCCGCGTACCCCGGCTCGCGCTGCGCGATGAACCATGCGTTTTCGGCGAACCGGCAGGCATCCAGATATAACGGGATCCCGTGCCGCGTCGCCACCTGCTTCACCGTGGCGATGTTCTCCATCGTCCGCAGCCGGTTCCGCGGTTTCACGCGCAGCGGCGAAGATCTCGGGGTCGAGCGCCGTAAAGAACTGGCGGTGCAAATTTTCCACGGACTGGCGCAGCTCACTTTCCGCCACGGCGAAGCAGACTGTGGAAAGCGAGGATCCTTGAGCGTGCATCCGGACATCGATACCCTTCAATGCATTCAGCGCACGGGACAGGACGCCGGGAGTGGAACCAACGCCTTCACCGACGAGGCTGATTACCGCCCGCTCCTCTTCCACACGAACCTGCACGGATTGATCCACCTTTCGCAGCAGCTCCGGCAAGAGCGCCGAGTTCTCAACGGCAAACGAAACGCCCCCTTGGCGCGCCTGAACGAGTTCGACGGCAATGTTGTGGCGCGCAAATAGATTGCCCAGTCCTTCCGTGATGCTCGGCAGGCCGCCCACGTGACGCACATCGAGATGAACCACGGTCATGCCGGTCTTGCAGGCAATTGATTTCACTGTGCCGTTTGATCCGTTCGCTTTGGCTACGATTTGCGTGCCCTCGATTTCGGGGCGGCGCGTATTGCGAATGGTGATCGGAATCCTCTGCCGGACAGCCGGCGCTACGGTTGAGGGATGCAGCACCTTGGCCCCCAGCCGCGCCATCTCTTCAGCTTCGCGATAAGAGATTGTGCGCACGCGGTGCCCGGCGTCCAGCACACGCGGGTCACAGGTGAGCATGCCATCGACGTCGGTCCAGATCTGAATCTCATTCGCGCAGATGCCGGCGCCGACGATGGACGCAGTCAAGTCGGAGCCGCCGCGGCCCAGAGTTGTGGTCAGGCCGTCTTCAGTCGCGCCGATGAATCCGCCCAAGACGGCTACGGTGTCTTCACTCAGGTAGGGAAGAGTCCGCCGCAGTTTCGCGTAGGTTTCCCAGTACAACGGCGCGGCGTGTGTGAACTGGTTGTCGGTCAGAATAAGCTGGCGCGCGTCGAGGTGAGCGGTTTTGATTCCGGCGCGATTGAATGCCGCGGAAACGATCTCGCTTGAAAGGCGCTCTCCGTAACTCAGGATCTCGTCTTGCAACTGCGGAGTGAGTTGCCTATCGCCCTCAGCCAGGGCTGTGAGCAGCACATGGAGCTCGTGGAATTTTGGCGCGATACTCTGTTCGACGAAGACTTGCGCTTGGCTGCGAAGAAGGCGCCGGGTCTCCTGGAGATGGAAATTACGCAGCTCGCCCAATTGCCGCCAGGCAAGATACGAGTTGCCACGAGCAGCGTGGTCGGCGGCAGCTACCAGTCCGTCCGTAGTCTTCCGCATGGCGGAAACGACAACCACAGGCCGCTGGGCGAGATAGGACTTAACGATAGAGGCTACTCGTTCGATGGCGCTCGCAGACTCCAGCGAAGATCCGCCGAACTTCATGACAATCATTTGAATTGCTCCTTTGAGATGTTGGCCGCAATTGCAAAAGCGGGACATTGGCGTCCCGCTTGCCGATTCAGGCTGACTGAAGTGTTTGGTTAGACGCAGCCCGAAGAAGACTTTCCCGGGCCGCTTGCGTTGGTATGGGGGGTTACCCATCGCTCAAGCGGCTCGCAACGTCACCGTTGAGGCGCCGTTGCGATTACCTCACCCATAACTTACGCGACGGCCCATAAATAAGGCATTAGGGAGTTCTAAAGATTTCATAAACGGCGTAACGCTGTAATAAATCGCGACTTGCGGCCTACCGGCAAGCTCTTCACTGCCGCATTTTGGCGACGTGCACGTTGAATCCCGTGCCTGGCAACAGTGACGTCAGAACAAAGGCATCGAAGTCCCGTCCAAGCATTTCCGTGTTCCGATAGACGCCCGGCTCACTTTCCACGCTTTCGCGGCGCGCGTCGAAGTCATCCAGGAAGCCTTGCGCCGCGCCGACTGAAGCCACCGCCGCTCCCCACTTCGCACGGCCGGGCCGCGCCGACACAGCTTCCGCGGCATACGAGCGAACCAGTTTGGGCCAGTACTTTTCGAGGAGAGACGCACTGGCAAAAATGTCAGCCCATACGATCTCACCGTTGACTGCTACCACGGCGCCTACAGCGTTCTGTTCGCGCAATTCGTGCATGAGCTTGTCATAAGAGCGCTCGATGGGAGCGGCTACCGCATTCATCCGATCCTGCACCTCACGGTTCTCCATGGTCTTGGCGTAAGACGACGTGCCCGCAATAGCTTGAGCGGCGGGCGCCGACACGGAGTCAGCGACTGACTTTTTCGATCGGGCGACTTCGTCCCACACGGCCTGCTGGTCTTTGTCCGCCATGGCCTTGAGACGGACACTCGGCTGCGCCATGGCGAAAGTGGCGCCGCCGAAAAGGGCGGTGCTTCCTACCCAGCGGTGCGGCTCCACGCAGAAGACACTGAGGTCAATGGGCACGCTCTTCGCCGGAATCAGGCGGTCTTTGCCTACGACGCGGTCCTGCTTGCCGCCCATGACGATCTCGCCCGCCAGAAGAATCAGGGGCCGGTCGGAGTTGTTGGTCAGCATCAAGCGATTGACCTCGGCTCCGTGGCGCGGAATTCCGGTTTGGGGGGAGGGATGCTCTTCCCAAATGCCTGGTCGCGGACGCACCAGGCCCGGCGATCCACCTTCCTCGGTGACCACTACGGAGCCGTAACGAATTCCCTCGTCGAGCGTCAGAAAGTTGTGTGTGTCATAGGTTGACTCTGTGACAACTGGAAATATGGTGAGGTTATCCTGGGTCACAGGATTGAGGACCTTGTACGAGGCGCCCGCGGATTTCGGCCCCCCTTCAATACAGACACCGAACAACAGGATAATGGTTGTGGCCAGGCAGGCAGCGCGCGCGACGGTGGTCATTGCTCATCCTCCCGAGAGTTAATGCCTTAGTAACGGGCTTGACTCTCCGCTCGTCATAAGAACGCTGGCTATGAAAGTTCTTGCAAAGAATTTTTGATGGCGCATCGTGGCACGATCGCGGGGATGGAAGCGCACGAGGCGCGGGAGGAACCTGGCTCGTCGGAGTACCCGCCGTATTTCGCTGAGTTGTATGCGCGATCGGGTGGGCAGAAATTTGGCTTGAGCTTGCAGGATTTTGCGCTGATTCTTCAGGATGTGAGTGGCCGGTATCTTCCTCCGCACCCGTCCCCGGCTGAGGCGGCGGAATTGCACCGCAGCTTGCGGCTGGAGGAACTCGTCCTGGCGCGAGCGTGCGCCCGCGGCAATGAATGTGCGTGGGAGTATTTTCTGAATCAGTACCGTTCCAAGTTGTTCGGGGCTGCGGCCGCTATCGCGAAGGAAGAATCGGCTGCGCGGGAGCTAGCGGACGGCCTCTACGCGGAATTATATGGCATGCGTCAGGGCGAAGGCGGACACCGGATATCCAAGCTGGCCTCCTACACCGGACGCGGTTCACTCGAAGGCTGGCTCAGAACGGTTTTGGCGCAGGAGTACGTCAACCGGCAGCGCAGCGGGCGCCGGCTGGTGAGCTTCGAGGAACGAAGCCAGCAGGGAGAGCAATTTGAGGCGAAGCCCGATACAGTGAGTCTGGTGGATGCCCGCCTCGAGCAGTCTATTGACCAGGCGCTCGATGAAGTGGCGCCGGAAGAGCGCTTGCTGCTGGCATCGTGGTATCTGGATGGACACACGCTCGCGGAGATCGGGCGCGTGCTGGGTGTGCATGAATCGACCATCAGCCGGCGAATCGATAAGATCACGGCATCGCTCAGAAAACGCATTTTGCTTGGCCTTCAAGAACGTGGGATGACGGCGCGGGCGGCTCATGAGGCGATGGATGTGGATGTTCGCGATCTTTCGGTAGACGTTCGCGGGCGCCTGGCGCAAGGAAAGGGCGCATGAGCGTTCTATATAGAAGGGCCGTAGGCCGCTGGGATTGCTGATGGAGAAGATGCCTGAGATTGTCAGGTCGAGGCTGGCCAGGAAAACACCGGAGCACTCCGCGCATCCGGATGCAAATCTGCTGGCGGCGTTTGCCGAACGCTCGCTGCCGGAGCGCGAACGCGCAGCGGTGATTGCTCATCTGGTAGGGTGCGCGGATTGCCGTGAATGTCTTACGTTGGCGTGTGCGACGGCCGAGCCCGAGATGCCCGTGGCTGCCAGGCACTCAGCTGGGTTCGGAGAATGGTTTCGCCGGTGGCGGTGGATTTTATCCTCGGCCGCGGCCTGTTGCGTCATAGCAACAGCGTTGCTGCGTTTTGGCGAGCCGCCTGCGCGGGTGATTTCCGTCATCGTTTCCTCGAAGACTGCCGAGCCTCAAATCATGGACGCGCTAAAGAGTGAGCCGGCAGCGCCGGTTCCAATGACCCTGGCGCGGAAGAAGAAGGTTGAGGCGCCCGCGAGCAACAAAACACAGCCGCCGATCTTGATGGCGGCGAAGAAAGACGTCGCTGTGGAAGCCATTTTGACTCAACCGCCAGTGCCGCAGCCGCCGGCGGAAACAGCGCTGACAGCACCTCGTTTAGAAGCTCCCAAGGCGGATGCCATCTCCTCTTTTGTTGATTCGGAGCGAGGGGCGGCCGTGCCGTCCGAGCAGACTTCGTCCACGAGCGCAGCGAAACGATTCGGTGGGCAGGCAGCCCTGGCCGGCCGCGCACAGGGCTTCGCTACGCGACCCCGGGCCCCCGAACCTGCGAAGCTTGCCCTGCGGCCCGTGGCAGCATCCGCGCGGCTATTGTGGAGCATCAACGCGTCACCGGATACGGCAGGAAAATCACGCGGCGTTGTCCAGCGGTCAATGGATGGGGGTCAGAATTGGCAAGTCGTTCCTCTGAGTGAACGCGCCAGTTTCCGGGCGGTAGCAACCTTTGGACCCGATGTATGGGCCGGAGGCTCAGAGGGAACATTGTTCCATTCGTCCGACGGCGGTTCGCATTGGGCGGAGATCAAGGTCGCCGGCGACAACGCCAACATCTCCGGCGACATCGTGAGAATTGATGTGCGCAGTCCGAGTCAGGTGACAATTACAACCGCTCAAGGTGAAGTATGGACCAGCGGCGACGGGGGCCAACATTGGATACGCGAGTAAACTCACCGCCAGTTGGCTACACGGAAACGGGATCTTCCGCGGGCGCAGGATACAGCTGTGAAAACCAAAACGCGTAGGGTGTCGCCCCGTGTTTCCAGTAGTGTTCGAGTCTTTCGCGGCCCTCAGCGATCGTCGGACGATGCCCGGACGGCACCCACCAGAGGCAGTAGTTCGGCAGCTCCATTTTCTCGAACCACTTTCGTCTGTCGCGGAACACACTCAAATGGTGCGAGCGATACGTGAAATCTTGCAGCGTCTCGACGGATTCCCACACTGACATGTTTACGATGACAAACGGGTCATCGTTGTACGCGAGGTCAGTCGCATTTCCCGAATCAGACTGAAGCCGCCAAACGAAGCCGGGGCTCCCGTCGGCCAGAGCATTAATCGGCGCCAATTGGGAAACGAAACCGGCAATTCTGGGGTCATCAAGGGGAGCGATCAGACGGCTGATATTGATCTGAGCCAATTGGTGCGAAGCCATGAACCGTATTTTAGCGGTATTCACCGCGTGCGCGTTGTCTCTAGAATATGTTTCCGCTTCGCTTCCGAGAATCTCTCAATGGCGTAGCGCACGGTGGTGCGCGGGATCGCGGAGCCATGTTTGAGCAGATGTTCCTCCAGGCGTTTCGCGTCCGCCTTGCCGCACTCGCGCAGCAACCAGCCGCAGGCTTTGTGGATGAGGTCGTGGGTATCAGGTTCGAGAACTGTCGCGATGCGATAGGAGCGGTCGAGATGGCGGCCCTCACGGGCGAGGTTCACAAACGCTACAGCGCTCGAGCGGCGCACCCAAAGATTCGGCGAGCGGTCCCAGGATTCGACGGACGCCGCCAGCGGCTCGAATTTGTCGATCAGGCTGCTCAATATCCGCGTTGCCAAGTGATCGGTGGTGGCCCAGTTGTCGCACAGGCCACGCTCCAGCCAACTTTTGGCGCGTGGTAACAGATCCGGTTCGAACCGGCGGCGGTAGCGCATGAGCAGCATTAGCGCGAGACCTTTGGATTCGAGATAACGGTCCGGCATCAACACTTCGCAGAGTGCGATAGCGTCGGCGCAGGTCCACTCTTTACGCACCAACCCGTGCAACTCGCGCTCGATTTGGCGCAGTTCCGGTGTCTTGAGGCCGTAGAAATGTAGTTTTTCCCATTTCTTGAAATAGACGCGCTGTTGGACGGCGACACGAGGATCGGCGGACTTGCGGAATTCGGCGCGCGCGCGCTGCGCCAGTTGCTTCGGAGTCATCGTCTTCGCACTCTATACCAATTGCAGAAACGGTGGAGAACCTCATTGAGCGCAGTCCGAACGGCCTGTATTGCGCGGCGGGTGATTTCTACGTGGATCCATGGGATCCAGTGGACCGCGCCGTAATCACGCACGCACATGCGGACCATCTGGTAGCGGGGTCGAAGGCCTACATTTGCACACGGCCCGGCGAGACGTTACTGCGGGCGCGGTTGGGAGCGGATGCGCCGATTGAGTCGATCGATTACGGGCAGACTATGGAACGCGCTGGCGTGCGCGTCTCGTTTCATCCCGCGGGGCACATTCTCGGCTCCGCGCAGGTGCGCCTGGAATACCGCGGCGAGGTCTGCGTGGTTTCGGGCGATTACAAGTTGGTGGCTGATGGCACCAGCACGGCGTTCGAACCAATCCGCTGTCAAACCTTCGTGACAGAGTCCACGTTCGGGTTGCCGATCTTTCGTTGGCCGGAGCGAGACGAGGTGTTTCGTGAGATCAACGAATGGTGGCGCGGCGATCAGCAGGCAGGCAAGGCCAGCGTGCTGTTCGCATATCCGCTGGGCAAGGCGCAGCGCCTGCTCGCGGGAATCGATTCCTCGATTGGCCCGATTTACACACACGGCGCGGTCGAGCGGTTCAATCGCATCTATCGAGAGTCGGGCGTAGCGCTGCCGCCAACTGCGTACGCACGGTCAGCCTCACCTAAGACGGACTGGACGCGCGCGCTGATTCTCGCTCCGCCAATGGCAAAGACTTCCCCATGGCTGCGGCGCTTCGGCGATTTTTCGACCGCGCTAGCGTCCGGCTGGATGCGAATCCGTGGCACGCGGCGCAGGCAATCCATTGATCGCGGCTTCGTGCTGTCCGATCACGCCGATTGGCCGGCGCTTCTCACCGCCATTCGCGCCTCCCAAGCACAGAGTGTTTGGGTGACACACGGCTACCGGGTGCCGCTGGTGCGCTGGCTTACAGAGAATGGCGTCGATGCCCACGCGATCGACACTCGATATGAGGAATCAGCGAACCAAGAGGCGGCGGAGGCCGAGCCGTGAAGGCTTTCGCGGATCTGTATGCCGCTCTCGACGCCACCACCAAGACAAACGGGAAAATCGCGGCGATGTCGCAGTACTTCCGTTCGGCTCCGCCGGAGGATATCGCATGGGCTGTGCACTTTCTGATTGGCAGAAGACCGAAGCGGCTGATCGCGACCCGCGATTTAGTTAGCTGGGCGGTCGAAGAAGCGGGCATGGCCGATTGGATGTTTGGCGAGTGCTACCAGGCGGTGGGTGACTTAGCGGAGACTATCGCCCTGCTGCTGCCCGCCGCGGAAACGTCCAGTGACAAGCCCCTGCGGTATTGGGTGGAAGAACGCCTGCTCCCCATGCGCGATTGGGATGATGCAGCACGGCGCGCATCGATGATCGAGTCCTGGCGACAGATGAGTGAGCCCCAGCGCTTCGCGTGGAACAAGCTCATCACAGGTGAGTTTCGCGTAGGCGTTTCGCAAAATCTGGTGGTGCGCGCGCTGGCGGAGGCGAGCGGCGTCGAAGCTAATGTGCTGGCACACCGGTTGATGGGCGACTGGCAGCCCACCGCCAATTTCGCCGCGCAGATTCTGGCAATGGAAACCGCCGACGCCGACGTGAGCCGGCCGTACCCTTTCTGCCTGGCGTATCCGCTCGAAGGCGAAATCGAGGAGTTGGGTGACGTGCGGGAATGGCAGGTCGAGTGGAAATGGGATGGCATCCGCTCGCAACTGATCCGTCGCTCGTGGCGCACATTTCTGTGGTCGCGTGGCGAAGAACTGGTAACGGACCGGTTTCCGGAACTGGCCGCCGCAGGCGCTTTGCTCCCGGAGGGGACTGCACTGGATGGTGAGGTGCTGCCGTGGAAGGGCGACGCGCCAATGCCGTTCACGCAGATGCAACGCCGCATTGGACGCAAGGAACTCGGGGCCAAGATTCTGGCCGAAGTGCCGGTAGTACTGGTGGCTTTTGATCTGCTGGAGCACGGCGGCAGGGACGTGCGCGAGCAACCGATCGAGTGGCGGCGCGCGGAACTGGAGAGGATTGTCGGCGCACTGGGAGCAGAAAGCCACTTAATCGCGTCGCCGTTGGTGGAGGGTGCGTCGTGGGAAGATCTGAAGCGTACGCGCGGTGAGGCCCGGGCGCGTGGTGTTGAAGGATTTATGCTTAAGCGGCGCGGTTCGGCTTACCGGGTAGGACGCCGCCGCGGAGACTGGTGGAAGTGGAAGATCAATCCCTACGCGGTTGACGCCGTGTTGATCTATGCGCAGCCGGGCAGTGGCCGGCGCGCCAGCCTGTTCACTGACTACACATTCGGCGTTTGGGATGGCGGTGAGTTGGTGCCTTTCGCGAAAGCGTATTCAGGGCTGACCGACGAGGAGATCCGCCAAGTGGATGCGTTCGTCCGCAACAACACGATCGAAAAATTCGGACCGGTGCGGCGCGTGAAACCGGAGCTGGTGTTTGAGCTGGCCTTCGAAGCCATACAGCCATCGACCCGGCACCGCTCGGGCATTGCGGTCCGGTTCCCGCGCATGGCGCGCTGGCGGACCGACAAGAAAGCGGAAGACGCTGACACTATCGAGACGATCCGCGCATTATTGCCTCGCGAGCCGTAAACGCGCTATGTTCGGGCGGGAATGCCCTCGGTAAACATTGTTGGCGGCGGACTGGCGGGGCTCGCCGCGGCGGCGGCGCTGGGGTCGGCTGGTTTTGCAGTGGATGTTTTCGAGTCGCGCCCGTTTTTGGGAGGGCGGGCGACGTCATTTCCAGTCACGTCCGGCGACGATGACGCCGAGATGATCGATAACTGCCAGCACGTGCTCCTGCGCTGCTGCGTCAATCTTCTGGATTTTTATCACCGGCTGGGCGTCGACGATCGCATTCGGTTCTACCGCGAGTTCACTTTCTTAGAACCGGGCGGGCGGCAATCCACATTGCGCCGAGGTTCGCTGCCCGCCCCGCTGCATCTAACACGATCGTTTCTGCGCATGCCATGTTTGGGCGCCGCGGACAAGGTGGCCATTGGGCGAGCCATGTTGGCTCTCATGCGGGAGCGCGCCCGGCGCAAGGATCTGGACCAGATCACGATGCTCGACTGGCTGCGCGAAAAGAAACAACCGCCGCGGGCGATTGAGCGTTTCTGGCGCCAGGTACTGGTCAGCGCAATCAATGAAGAATTGGACCGAATGGCCGCGCAACACGGATTTCAGGCGTTCTGGCTGGGAATGCTGGCGCGCGCTGACTCCTACGAGATGGGCATTCCGGATGTTCCCCTACGCGAGCTGTACAGTGCGGATGCCTGGGCCAGGATCGGGCAAGTAAAGATTAACACGCGCACACCAGTGGAACGTGTGGTCTTCCGCGAGGGAGTGGCGTGTGGCGTACAAACCGGCGCCGGAGTGAGAACCGCCGATTACCACATCTGCTCGGTGCCCTTCGAACGGTTGGGCGCCCTAGCGCCGGAGTTGGAGATCGATACGACGCCATTCGAGCACTCGCCAATCACGGGAATTCACGTGTGGTTTGACCGGCCGGTGACCGAACTCCCTCACGCCGCGCTGCTCGACCGCACGATACAGTGGATGTTCAATAAGGACAAGGGCCGCTATGTGCAGTTCGTGGTCAGCGCATCGCGCGGTCTGGTGGACATGGGCCGGGCCCAGGTGATCGATCTGGTGCTGGCGGAAGCAACCGAGTTTTTTCCGGCGGTGCGCGAGGCCAAAGTCGAGCGGGCTCAAGTAATCAAGGAAATCCGGGCCACGTATTCGGCGCATCCAGGGATGGAAGCCGTGCGGCCGAATGCCGTAACGCGCGCACCTAACGTTTTTCTGGCAGGTGACTGGACGCACTCCGGATGGCCGGCCACCATGGAAGGAGCGGTGCGAAGCGGTTACCTGGCGGCCGAAGCGGTGGCTGCTGCTAGCGGCCGGCCGGCGAGATTTCTGCTGCCAGACATTGCGTAAGCGGTTTCCGGCGTCTTGCGGAGTTTGCCATAATCGAGAGATGCGGAACCCTGTTTGGCTGATCGCCGGTGTGGTTGTGCTGGCCGCGGGCCTGGCGGCGGAGACGGACCTCACCACGATCACCGTCGCTGTCAAGAGTCCGTATGACAATCCCGTGGACAATGCCAGCGTGGTGGTTAAATTCGTCAAAGGCCGTTCCAAGGCGAAACTCGGAAAGAAGATCATGACCTCATGGGAGCGGCGGACCAACCAGGATGGCTTGGCGAAGATCCCGCCTATCCCCCAGGGATCGATTCTGGTTCAAGTGATTGCCAAGGGATATCAGACCTTCGGACAGACTTTCGACATCGAGGAAGAGCAGAAAACCATCGAGGTGAAGCTGAATCCGCCGCAGTCGCAGTACTCTTCGCATCAATAGGCAGACGATTCACGCACCGTCCGAGTAGTCCTAGGCCAGTTTGCTCAGCCCTGGCTTGGCATGGTATAAGCGCTTCTAACTGTGGAACGGACTGGCGTTATGGCGTACCGGGTGGTTCTCGTCGAGGATCACAAGATCATGCGCGAGGGGATCCGGGCGCTGCTCGATCGGAGCGGCGAGTTCACCGTCGTGGGCGACGCGGAAAGCGCTTCAGAAGCGGTCCAAATGTGCGGAGACACACGGCCAGACGTGGTCCTGATGGACATAGGCCTGCCAGGACTGAATGGTGTGGATACTACCATTGAGCTGCTGCGGCACTCCCCGGCTCTCAAGGTCATCATACTCTCCATGTACGATGACGAGGAGTCGGTGGTCAGTTCCATCCGGGCGGGCGCGCGCGGTTACGTGGTGAAACGCGCCTCCTCGGGCGATCTGCTGGATGCGTTGCGTGCCGTGGCGCGGGGCGGCTCTTATCTGAGTCCGCATGTGTCGGAGCAACTGCTGGCCAGGATCCGGCGAGGCGATGTGGAAGCGCCGGGCCGGCATCCATTGCTTTCGCAGCTGACGCCCCGCGAGTTTCAGGTGCTCGGCATGATCGTCGAAGGCAAAGCCAGTAAAGAGATCGCGGTTCTGCTGAATCTCGGAGTGGAAACCGTGCGGAGCTATCGCAAGACCATGATGAAGAAACTGGGCGTAAACAACGTGGCAGGCCTGATCCGAGTGGCCGTGTCGGCGGGGCTAGCCGGCAAAACGCAGGGCCCAGCGCCCGGCTCGTAACGCGCGTTCTCCCTCAACACACGTTGTATCCCCGGCCAAAGCTTGGTGTGTGATACATTACACATGTTCCGAGTCATCCGAGGTCCGGGTGATCTGCGGTACCATGCAAAAAAAAAGGGAAGCCTATGAATCGACGACATTTTCTGATGAGTTCTGTCGCGGCAGGGACGGCCGCTCTCCGTTCGAGCAGCCTCGCCAGCCCTAATGACACTGTGCGCGTGGCCTGCGTGGGCGTGCGCGGGCAGGGGCGAGCGCATATTTCTCACTACGCCAAAATGGACAAGGTGGAGATTGCCGCCATTTGCGATATCGATGAATCGGTCTTGAATTCGCGCCTTGCCGAAGTGGAGAAGATGGGCAAGAAGCGGCCGGCGGCGTACACGGATTTGCGCAAGCTGCTCGAAGACAAATCCATCGACGCGATTTCGATCGCCACACCCAATCACAATCACACCCTGCAAGTGGTTTGGGCCTGCCAGGCGGGCAAGGATGTTTACGTGGAGAAGCCGTGCTCGCACGATATGTTCGAGGCGCGGCAGATCGTGGCGGCGGCCGAGAAGTATAACCGCCTGGTGCAGCACGGCACCAATTGCCGCTCCGGGATCGCGCGCGAGGCTGTGCAGAAACTCCGCGAAGGCGTGATCGGCGACGTCTATATGGCGCGCGGTTTGTGCTTCAAGTGGCGCGACACCATCGGCCGGAAGCCGGTTGAGCCGGTGCCTGCCGGCGTGCACTACGATCTGTGGCTCGGCCCCGCTCCCGAGCACGAATTTACCCGGAATCGTTTCCACTACAACTGGCACTGGTTCTGGGATTACGGCAATGGCGATCTGGGCAATCAGGGAATCCATCAAGTGGACGTCGCGCGCTGGGGTTTGGGCGTGAAGTATCCCACAAAAGTCAGCGCCATGGGCGGCCATTTTATGTTCGACGACGACCAGGAGACGCCCAACACTCTGACTGCAACCTTCGAATTCGACAACGCGGGTAAGAAAAAGTTCATGGTATTTGAAGTGCGCCATTGGATCACCAACCACGAGGGCGGCATCAACGAAACCGGGGCCGGCAAAGAGATCAATACGGTGGGCGATATCTTCTACGGGTCGAAAGGCTATATGGTGGTGACCGATGAAGACCACGCGACCTACTACACGTTCCTTGGGAAAGAGCAGCAACCGGGGCCGTCGGGCCACGATCCGGGCAACAACTGGGCCAATTTCATCGATGCTCTCCGCACGCGCAAACATTCGGACCTGAACGCGCCCATCGAAGAAGGCGCCATCTCAACCACACTGGTGCACCTGGCGAATATTTCATACCGACTGGGGCGTACCCTGCGTTTCGATGCCGACTCTTATTCCTGCATCGGTGACGAAGAAGCCAATGCCATGTTCCGCCGCAAGTACCGCGCGCCGTTTGTCGTTCCGGAAAAAGTGTAGCTCCATTGCGACGCCGCAGTAGCGGCGCTGCAATCAGGGTTTCCAATCCCGATCCAGGAAGTCGAGAAGGATTGGGTTCAGCCACTCCGGCCGCTCCAGAAATGTGCCGTGACCGGTGCCCGGCAAGATGCAGATTTGCGCGCCCGGAATCTTGTGAAAAATCTGGGCAGCCTCCTCCAGGCCGGTAAAGTCATGGTCTCCGAAGACCAGGAGTGTTGCCGCTTTGATCGTCGCCAGTTCGTCCAGAGAGATGCCCCAGGGCTTGGACCACATGGTGCGGACCTTCTCGAAGAATACGGGCCAATGTTCGGGCCCGTCTGGAGAAACGCGCGCGTATTCCTCTCGAAACGCTTTCGGGAGCCGGTCGATGGAAAGGTTCTGCATGGCCTTCTGCCCCTCTGGTGTGACGGGGCCGAGCCCGACGCCAGACGCAATGACTCGCCGCACCAACTCCGGATGCGTGCATGCAAGCCGTAGCGCGATCTGGCCGCCGTCGCTGAATCCGATCAGATCCGCATTCCGGATTCCCTGTTGAGCGAGAAATGCTGCCGTATCTTCGGTCATGCCTTCATAAGACATCGCGCGGCCCGAGACATCGCCGGTATGCCCATGGCCCATCTGCTCAATGGCGATCACACGATGAGTGCGCGCCAGCACAGGAATCTGGGCGGCGAATGAGAACTGAATTGTGGTCATGCCACCATGCAGAAGCACAACGGGCCGGCCTTCGCCATGCACCTCGTAGTACATTCTCAGGCCGTGAACCTCCGCGTAATCGCCCGCGGCAGGCCATACCAGCAGGAAACCAAACACGGCAAGCAGTCGCATCACGAGAGTCTATCTCAACTTGCATCCACCGCCGAGCCTGGTGTGAAGAAGATGGAGGGCGCCGCGAGAATTCACACCCGGAAATAATCCGCGCGCCAGTTCACGACTGCCTGCTTAAGCTCGCGCGGGAGCATGGTCCCGTCCAGAGCTTTTTCCACGAGCGCGGGGACCTCGGCGTCGGATGCGAAGCGCAATGCGATCAACTGTGCCTCGGTCAGGTCGCCAATTCTGTCGCGAAGAGGCTCGGCGAGCAATTGCGATAACCGAAGTCGCTCCTCCAGACGGATGACGCGATCCTGAACCTTAAGCGCATAGGTCCTGATCTTCACCACGGCGACGGCCCCCGCCAGCGCCAGGACCACGAGCCAAGCGGATCCCATGCCAGGGCTGCGAACCAGATTCCAGATGGCAGCGAGTATGTTGATGGCTGCCACAGGCAGCACGAACATGTGAAAGGGTGGATCCAAACGAGTGTGATTGGCGTAATTTTGCACGTGTTGCGTGGCCATAGCAGTCTCCTGTTTAGAACTGTGCCCATTTTACCCGCGCCGGGATTCAGCCGAAAATGTTCACCGCCCGCCCTTAGCTTTCAGTGCGGCAGCTACCTGATCGAAACCGTTCGATTCCGCCGCGTGGAGCGGAGTTGCGCCCGATTTGGTGGCGGCGTTGGGATCGGCTCCGCGCGTCAGCAGCAGATCCACCACGTCCAGGCGGCCCATGGATGCCGCGTCGTAGAGCGCTGTGGCGCCAGACTCGCTCTCGCGCGCATCGCGGTCCGCGCCGTGGTCGAGAAGCAGCTCGGCTACATCGCGATGGCCGCCTACAGCGGCATCGTGTAAAGGTGTGGCGCCTTCCGCATTACGGGCATTGATATCGGCTCCGTGATCGATCAGCAACCGCGTGATCTCGAGATTGCCTTTCAGTGCCGCGGCGCCGAGGGCGGTCGCACCCGATTTTCCGCGCGCGCCGGCTTTGCAGCCGCTATCGAGCAGGACGGCTACGATATCCGCTTGCCCGCGCATGATGGCGCTCTCCAAGATGCCCGGATCGGCGGCCGCCCCCTTCTTGAGCAGCAGGCGCACCGTATCGGGATGCTGCCCCCGCGCGGCGTTTTCCACCGGCGTGGCGCCCGATTGATCGCGCGTGTCGAGAGTCGCGCCGTGCGACAGCAATATCTCGACAACGTCCGTATGCCCTTGGGAGGCGGCTGCGTTGAGTGGCGTCGCACCGGAATCCGGGTTCTTCGCATTCACCTCCGCGCCTTTGTCTATCAGGAGCGCCGCCGTCCGCGCGTAGCCCTTCTCCGCCGCTTCATCCAAAGGTGAGGCGCCGGTTTGATCGCGTGCGTTTACATCGGCGCCATGCGCCAGAAGTAAGGAGACGACATCGGGATAGCCGCCGGCCGCGGCCAGGTGCAATGGCGTGGCGCCCGAGCGATAGGTGGCTTTCACGTCGGCGCCGTGATCGAGCAGCAGGGCGACGATGTCGGCGTGATCCTTGATGATGGCGTAGTGCAGCGGCGTCGAGCCGGCTTCGAGGTGCCGCGCATTCACATCGGCGCGATACTCCAGCAGCAGCTCCACGATTTCCCGATAACCGTTCCAGGCGGCGTCATGCAGCGGCGTGGCGCCCAGACGGTCGCGGAAATTGGGATCGCTGCCCGCGTCCAGCAACGCGCGGACACGGACGGCGTCATTAGCCCTGGCCGCTTCGGGCAGCTCGTCGGGGCCGGGCGCGAAGGCCAGCAGCGCGGCAACGAGCAGCGTGATCATGGGCGCGCCGCATCAGGGAAGCCCACATACTGCACTTCCTCTTCGAGCGTGAGCGAGAATCTCTGCTCGACGCGCGTTTTCAGTTCGGCGATGACGGCGCGCAGGTCCGCTGCGGTTCCAGCGCCGCCATTGTAAATCAGGTTGGCGTGATAGTTCGCTACATGGATGTCGCCGCGCGTCATGCCCTTGGCCCCAACTTCTTCGAGAAAATAGGCCGCCGGAACCTTGCCCTCGCGAATTACATGCGCCGGCACGCGCGCGGCCACGCCATCGGGAAGATCGGTTACCAGCAGATTCTTGAAAATGCTGCCGGCGCATTTCATGGTTACAGGAAACTTCTCGTTCCGCACCTTGACGATGTCGCCCGATGTTTTGCGCAACTCGGAGGCGTCGGCCTTTTCCAGCACCAGTTCCGTTGAGAAAATAATCCAGTCCTTGTGGCGTTTGAAAATACTCTCGCGGTAGTGGAACTCGCAGGCTTCGTTGTCAAAGACGCGCACGTCGCGCCCATCGTAGAAACGCACGGTACGGACACGCTCGGCAATCGAATGGCCGTAAGCGCCGGCATTGCCGTAAATGGCGGCGCCCACCGAGCCGGGAATGCCGGCCAGCGTTTCCAGACCCTTCAGGCCACGCTCGACTGTGAAATCCACCAGATCTTGCAGCACGGCTCCACTATCCGCCACGACGCGCTCACCGGCGGCGAGAATACGTCGAGCGGTGAAGCGCAGGACGATACCGCGAAAGCCCTCGTCGGATACAATTAGATTCGTTCCGCCGCCGATCACGACATAAGCTTCGCCGCTCTCCTGAGCCACATGCAAAGCGGCGATGAAAGCCTCCGCGCTGGACGTCTCGGCGTAGACATCGGCGGCGCCGCCGATGGCGAATCGCGTGTAGCGGGAAAGCAGCGCGCCGGGCAGGACGGTTAAATCCGGAATCGCGGCGAGACGCGCGAGCGTCTCTTCCGTGTGCACCATCACTTCGATTATAAAGGAGCGTCTCGAAACCCATGGCCATCTTTCCCGGTTTGCCAGCAGAAGGCGTGAAATTTCTCAGCGCGCTCGCGCGCAACAATCGCCGAGAGTGGTTCCAGCCGCGCAAGCACATCTACGAAGAGCGGGTGAAGGCGCCCATGGCGGAGCTGGTGACGGCGCTCAACTCCGAAATGATGCGCTTTGCCCCAGATTATGTAAACGAGCCGGCCAAAGCCATCTATCGCATTTATCGCGACACGCGCTTCAGCAAAGATAAAACGCCATACAAGACCCATATTGCCGCGATCTTCCCACGGCGCGGACTTGAGAAGCACGGTGGCGGCGGTTTGTACTTCAGCGTGTCGGCTAAAGAGATCGAAGTGGCTGGCGGCGTGTATATGCCGGGGCCGGAGACGCTGCTGGCCATCCGCATGCATCTGGCCGAGCATCACGAGGAGTTCCGGAAAATCATCCGCGCAAAGAAACTCCGCACGCTGATGGGAGAGATGCATGGTGAGCAGCTCTCACGCGTCCCCAAAGGATTTCCCCGCGAGCATCCCGCCGCCGGCCTGCTGCGCCACAAGCAATGGCTGGTCTATGTCATGCTCGACGCGAAGCTCGCCACCACGCCCAAGCTGCTGCCCGAGGTACGGCAGCGTTTCGAGGCCATGATGCCTTTTCTGGATTTTCTGAACCGGCCGTTGGTGCGCGCGCGCCGTTCTACACAGCTCTTTGTGTGACCCTCCCTCTCCCTAACACGCGATAATAGGCATTACCCGCCATGGATTTCGTAGCGCAGCTCAAATCCTCGGTTGATATCGTCCAGGTCATCCAGGAATACGTGCCGCGGCTGCGCCGTGCCAGCGCCACCCGCTACGTTGGCCTATGCCCCTTCCACAACGAAAAGACGCCCTCGTTTTCTGTGCGCACCGACCATCAGTATTACTACTGCTTCGGCTGCTCGGCCAAAGGCGACGTGCTCAAGTTCGTCATGGAAATGGAGCGCATCAGCTTTTATGAAGCGCTGAAGCTGCTCGCCGAGCGCCATGGCATTCCGATGCCTAAGCGCTCCGAGTATTCCGATCCCGAAACCAAGCTGCGGGCGGCGCTTTATCAAATGCACGAGCTCGCGCAAGAAGGCTTTCGCGCGAATTTGCAGGGGCCGGCCGGAACGGAGGCGCGCGCGTATCTGGAGCGGCGTGGCGTGGCGCCGGCGGTCGCTGCGGAATTTGGCCTGGGTTACGCCGAGCGCTCGGGGCGGGGCTTGGTGCGCCTATTCGAGCCACACGGCTTCACCAGTGCGCAGTTAGAGGAATCGGGACTGGTGGGCAAGCGCGATGACGGCAGCGTTTACGACCGCTTCCGGCATCGCCTGATGTTTCCCATCCACAACGAAACCGGCAAGATCATCGGATTCGGCGGGCGTGCGCTCGATCCCAACGAACAAGCCAAGTATCTCAATTCGCCCGAAACCGCGATCTATCACAAGAGCTACGTCCTCTACAATCTCCATCGCGCCAAGAACGCGATCAATAAGTCGGACCGCGCCGTATTGGTGGAAGGCTACATGGACGTAGTCGGCGTCTACGCCGCGGGAGTGCATGAAGTGGTGGCAAGCTGTGGTACGGCGTTGACCAATCATCAGGTGCAGGCCATGAAGCGTCACTCGCACAAGATCGTGGTGAATTTCGATCCCGATCCGGCGGGCGCGAACGCCACCGAACGCTATATCAACATGCTCCTCGACGAAGGCATGCACGTACGCATCCTGGAACTGGATGGCGGCCTTGACCCCGATGAATTCTGTAAAGCGCACGGTGCCCAAGCGTATGCTGCAAAGCTGGCTGCCGCCAAGAACTATTTTTACTGGCTGGCCGATCGCGCGCGCGGCAAGTTCGATATGAAGACGGCCGACGGCCGCGTGGCCGGATTTCAGTTCCTCTTGCCCGGCATCCAGCGCCTCTCCGACAAACTGGAGCGGCTGGCCGTGGTCAACGATGTCGCCGGTTATCTGGGCGTCGACGCCGGACCCGTGCTCGAGAATTTCCGTAAAGCCGCTGCCGCGCGTGAGAAGACCGTGCGGCCTGCGGCGGAACCGGTTCGACCCGTGGAGCGCCTGCTGCTCAATCTGCTGCTGGCGAATGCCGACGCCCGCTCCCACCTGATTCCCCGCCTCAGGCACATGCCGGCCCTCAGCCAATTTGCAACGCGCCGCATCTTCGATGCCATTTTCGCGCTCGATGAAGCCGGCGAGCCGGTCGAGTTCGCCGGTCTGGATGCACGCCTGGAAGATAATGACCGGATGTTGCTCGTTGCGGCAGTTTTGGCCGATGAGACAGATAGCGCGGTGCTCTCTCTCGAGCAGGGAGAGTCATGCTTGAGCCGTCTCGAGACCTCCCAGCGCGATGACCAGCGTGCGGACTTGAAGGCCAAGGTCCGGGCGGCCGAGCGCGGTGGTGACTTGGCAGAGGCCTTGCGCCTCAGTGCCGAGCTCTCCCGCATGGACCGGAGTTAACTTCGGGTAACAGCCGGGCGATTTCGGAACGTTGTGCGTTGTACAATGTGGATGATCAGTTTCAGGGCAGTGCGGAGCATCGGGGGCTCTCCGTGGCAGTTGAAGATAAATTTGATCGTCTCGCTCGCCTTATGACCACGGGCAAGGAAAAGGGCTACGTCCTCTACGACGAAGTCAGCGATCTCTTGCCTACCGATCTGAACGGCGGCGCGGACCTCGATGATTTGTTGGCAGGTCTTGATGTGGCCGGCATCGAGATCCTGGAAGAGCCGAAGCTCGACGCCAAGATCGAGGAGGCCGACGAGCTTCTGGATCTGGATCTGCTGCCGGCCCCTGGCAGCGACAAGACCAATGATCCGGTACGCATGTACCTGCGCGAAATGGGCGCGGTTCCGCTGCTCACGCGCGAAGGCGAAGTCGAAATCGCCAAACGCATCGAGCGAGGCCAGTCCACGGTCCTCAAGGCCCTTTCGCGATCTCCGCTGGTGATTCAGAAGATCATGTCGATGGGGGAAGAGGTGCAGCGAGGCAATATCCCCGCACGCGACCTGATTCAGCTCTCCGATCCACTGGTCACCGATGAAATCCTGGAGGAGAAGAAGCTGGAGTTTCTCGCGGCCGTGGAAGAAGTCTCCCGCCTCTACAAGAAGCTACTGCAAGGCCGGCAGAAGCTGCTGGCTGTGCCGCGCGGAATGAAACCCAAGCAGCACCGGAGGTTGCGCTGGGAACTCGGCCGCCTCACCGTGCGCATCGGGCGGCAGGCGCGGGCCATCAAGTTCCAGTCGCTGGTGTTGCGCCACCTGATCGACTGCATCCGCTGCGCCATGGAAGAGGTCAAGCCCGTAGAGCGCGAGCTGGCCAGGTTGCAGCGGAAAATGGAGGTCGTCCCGGGCGCCGATGCTCACGCGGGCCGCGCCAACGGGTTCAAGGATCTGCGCCGCGAGCAGCGCAGCCACCTGCAGCGCATGCAGCAGCTCGAAGAAGAGTACGGCGCGTCCGCCACCGAGCTGCGCCGCACCTACTCCATCATCAGCAAGGCCGATCAACTGGCCGAAGCCGCCAAGAAAGAATTGATCGAAGCCAACCTCCGCCTGGTGGTCTCCATCGCCAAGCGCTACACCAACCGCGGGTTGCAATTTCTCGATCTCATTCAGGAAGGCAACATCGGCTTGATGAAGGCCGTCGACAAGTTCGAGTACCGGCGCGGCTACAAGTTTTCAACCTACGCCACGTGGTGGGTGCGGCAGGCCATCACGCGCGCCATCGCGGACCAGGCACGCACTATTCGCATTCCGGTCCACATGATCGAGACCATCAACAAGCTGATCCGTACTTCGCGACAACTCATCCAGGAGCTGGGCCGCGAACCTACCAACGAAGAGCTGGCGGAGCGCATGGAGATGCCGGTTTCGAAGGTCCGCAAGGTGCTGCGCATTGCGCAGGAGCCCATCTCGCTCGAAACACCCATCGGAGAGGAGGACGAATCGCACCTCGGCGATTTCATCGTGGATCGCTCCGGCATTTCGCCCTCGGAAGCCGTCATCAATCTCAATCTGCGCGAGCAGACGGCGCAGGTTCTCAAGACCCTCACGCCGCGCGAGGAGAAGATCATCAAGATGCGCTTCGGTCTGGAAGACGGCAGCGAGCATACCCTTGAAGAAGTCGGCCAAAACTTCGCCGTCACGCGCGAGCGCATCCGCCAGATCGAAGCCAAGGCGCTCCGCAAGCTGCGCCATCCCAGCCGGAGCCATCGACTGCGCACTTTCCTGCAGGACGGCGCCAGAGAAGCCTAGCGGCGAACTCGCTGCTATTCCTCCACCACAATCGCCAGATCCCACGGCTTCAGCTTCAGTTGCTGCCCCTTCTCGACACGGACATCGGTGAGCAAGTCCGTCCCGCCGCCATAGGGATACGCCAGGCTCTGCTCGGCTCCCGAAAAATTCAGGTAATAATGCAGCAACTTGTTCTGGCTGTTCCGCCCGTGCCGCACTTTCACCGCCACCTGCAACGACTGGTCCGCTCCGGTAAGTCCGGCAGTCCTCAAAACTTCCCGAATGATTTCACGCTGCAGGACGTCGCTGACCACTGTGCCTTCGTAGGTGAGTACTCCACTTCCGTACCGATTGCGCGTGATCGCGGGAAACCGCCAGTACGGATCGTCGAATGTGGCGACGGCCTCTGCCGTATCCGGAACCAGAAATTCCTCCCACACCGAGCCTGTGTTTTGGTCCCCCGCATGATACGGGTCCGGCGTGAGCCGCACCGGCGCAGTAAGGTTCGTAAACTCCTGGTAGTGAATTCCCGCGGCAGCTCGCAGTCCGCCAGGCTGCATCGTGTCCCGCACCGTCGAGTATTGGTTCGTGAACCCGCTTTTGAACGCCATAATGACCCGGCCGCCACCCTTGACGTATTCGGAAACGCGCTGCAGCACTTCGTCCGACGCACTGTACAACGGCGGAACCAGAATCACCTTGTAACGTGACAAATCCGTAGCGCTCGCCGGAACAAAATCCGGCTCGATATTCAGGTCATAAAGCGCGTCGTACATCTGGTGGAGCACGCTCATGTAGCCCACGGTGTCGCTGAACGGCATGTAACTGATGGCGTTGGCGGAGTCCGTGCTGACCAGAATCGCGACCTTGTTGTCTTTCCTCAAATTGACCAGGCGCGGCCCCACTCTCTTCAACTCGCCCGCAACGCGCGTCACCTCGGCGTACGTCCGGTTCGGTTCCAGGTCATGCGAGAGCACCCCCCTCCAATACGTTTCCTGCCCGTAGTGAAGCGATGACCAGTGCCAATATTCCACCATGTTTGCGCCCGCGGCCAGGTGCGTATACACCACCAGACGCAATTGCCCTGGATACTGCGGATATTGCGTTCGCGAGTCCCAGCCAATGGACTGCGCGTTGGTTTCCGTCACCAGGTAGTTCTGATGTTTCAGCGACCGCCCCACATCGCCCGAGAGCCAGATTCCACGGCCGTCCAATTGCTTTTGCGTTGCGAAGTACGGGTTCTCCGCGACGATGTCCAGGTTTTCCGCAATCGCCCACTGATTCAGGTTCGTATGCACTCCACCGCTAAAATCTTGCGTGATGAACTGGTCCGGCCGCTTGTACTCGTTGACGATCTTCGCCTGCCACGCGAGAAAGTCCGTAACAATGTCGTGTTGGAAGTTCTCCCACTCCAGCTTGTAGCCCGGATTTAGAATTCCATCGCGCGAAGGTAGATCCTCCCAACGATCCACAAGCTGCCCCCAATACGCCAGGCCCCAAATGTGGTTCAGAACATCCGTCGTTTCGTACTTGTGCCGCAAGCGATTCAGGAACGCTCGCTCCGTGTAGGGCGTCACAGCTCCATTTGGGAAGGTCTCGTTGTCGATCTGATATCCAATAACGGCTGGATGATTTTTGAAGTGGCCGGCGATCTGCCGAATAATTCTCTCCGCGTATTTTCGAAAGTCCGGATTGAGAAAATCCATATTCTGCCGCGGACCATAGAAGCCCGGCGGTATCGACGACGGGTACGTGGGCTCGTATGGGTTCCGCAGCGGCGGTGCTGTGCCGTTGTGCGTCACCAGGATTTCCGGGTGCGCCTTGTGCAGCCATGTCGGAATCGTATAGGTCGGTGTTCCCAAGATCACCTTGATTCCTGCCTGCTGCATCCGGTCTAAGACCCGTTCCATCCACGCGAACTGAAAATCCCCGTCCCGCGGCTCCCAACTGCTCCACGTGGATTCGCCCACTCGGACCACCGTGATGCCGGCCTTCTGCATCAGTTCGACATCCTTATCGAGCCGGTCGCGTGGCATGTACTCCGGATAGTACGCGACTCCGTACAGGATCGTCTCCATTCGATTCGGAGCAAAGGTCCCGGTTTGCGCAACGGCGGCAACGGAAATGGCCAGCAGTGTGGAAAGCAACTTCATATCAGATCGACCATATCGCACCTCGGTGCACTGCGTCACGGCAAGTCCCACCGGGTGTACACTGAGCAGGGGTGCTGAATGCGACTGACTGTCGCAGTCTGTTTCGCCACTGTCGCTGTGCTGAGTTCACTCGCTGTAGCCGGCGACTCCGGCCTCCAGCCGCGTCCCAGCAGCACGGAGTACCCGGTCAGTAAGACAGCTCAAGCAGTCGCCATCGGCGCCCAGCTCGCGCCCGGTGACCAGGTAAAGAAAATCCTCCCCGCGGAAATCGGCAAGAAATACATCGTCGTGGAGGTAGCCCTTTACCCGCAAGCCGGTACGGCCGTCGACGTCGCGTCCCTTGACTTCGCGCTGAAGTTCGGCCCTGACGACATCCGTTACCCCTCCACACCGCGAGATGTGGCCACGCTTTGGAAGGAGGATCAGCCTTCGCTCCCTAAACGCGGCGTGGATGTCCACGGCGAGACCGGCGTCACCTACAGCCGCGGTAACGATCCGGTCAACGGTCGCACACGCAGCTTGTCCACGTACGAGGGTGTGGCCGTGACGAACGATCCTCCGCCGGACGCTCCTCCGCCGCCTCCGCCCTACGATCCTTACGTCGTTGAGGCCAGGGCGAGGGAAAAAGCGTTGCCGGAGGGGCAGACGAGCCAAGCCGTGGCGGGCTATCTGTACTTTTCTCGTCCCACCAACAAGCACAAGAACGCCGCTCTCGAATTGCGGTATTCAAAAGACGGCGACGTGGTCACTCTGCCTCTGCCGGTCAAGTGAAACGCGACGGCCCGGCTGTCACTTTACAGGAAACCGTACCGACCCAATCCGGCCGTGTGCCTCGTCTAGAACCAGTACCTGTGCCAGCGCCACATCCTTGGCGGCTTCCATCGTCAGTGTCAATCGCAAGCCTCGCTCCAGCACTGTGTGGATCTGATCCTGCGGCAACGTGATGGTAAACGGGCTTCTGGCGGCATTGGCTACGCTCCCATCGGTTCGGAACTGAGTAACCTGCAGATCCACGTTCGCCGTCCAGTTCTCCTGTTTCCGCACCAGCGGCAGGTCCGGACCATTCAGGCGCACACGCAGCCGGTATGTCTGCGCCTTCGCCGCATCCGGCTCTACGCTCACCTCCATCCCAATCTGTGCCGACGAGATCGGGCTCACCATGGCGCGCTCAACCTGCACCTTCCAGGCTTCCGCCGGAGGGGTGCGTCTGCTGAGTCTAGATAACTCTTCCGGTACCGCACGTCCAGTCCGCTTCGATTGACCTTCACTTTCAATTCGTGATATCGGTCATCCGGCTCGCTATCGGGGTAGAATCCCAGCGTGTAGGTTATGCGCGCATCATCCACTGCTTGCGCAATGGCGCCCGCAAAATCGTTGTTGTTGAAGAACGCGCGTCCGCCTGTCTTGTCCGCGAGTTGGCCCATGGTATCGAAGTTCTGGTCCACGGGCACCGCCGTGTGGTTGAACGCGCCAATCCCCCGCTTGGAAGATCGCGCGTCCGAGGCCGCGGTATCGTTGCGGTCGATCCGTGTGCCTCTGGCGTCCACCGGATAGATAGCCACATTCGCGTTGCTCATGGCTCGCGCCGCCCTCAGCCCCTCCTCGATAAACGTGCGGCGATCCCTCAGAGTCTTACCGAGGGGATCGGCTCCTAGAGTGGACGAAGACTGGAGATTCGGATTGAGTGGATCGGTTCCGAGCGTCAACGGAAACCCGCCCGAGATCCACACCAGATTCTTGCGCCCTGGCAAAGCCGACACGTGGTCGGCAATCGCTTCGAGCGCATAGTAAGTCCGCAACGCGCGATCCGTATTAACAAAATCAGACATCTGCTCCTGCATGCCCTTCAGAAACGTGTCGAAATCGTCGTCGCCGGTAGAATCTGGCGGATTCGCTTCCGATGTCTCGAGTTCGATCGGCACGCGCCCGCGGTATTTCGCTAGCGCGCGGAGCAGCCGTTCCGGCGAGGTCGTGAAATCGTGCAGCACTCGCACTTCCCGGCCCAGCCCGTACAAAGCCACACGGTCTTCGGGACGCATCTTCTCCAGAAACGCGATCACGCCCTCCCTCACCTGCTTTTGATCCTCAAAATGCGTATTGAGCACATCCATTAGAACGATGGTTACGCTCGGCGGGATGTTTACGTCGTCTCCGCTGCGATTCGAAAACAAATTTGCCGGCCGCGAGACAGATGCCGTTCGCGCCGCGTCTTCCGCATACATCGAGAAAAACGCGATCTTCTGAGGCCTGCCCCGGTCCAATAGTGTGAAGTCGTCCTGGCGCAGGTCGGCAACCGGCCGCCCACTGTGATCATGCACGATCACGCTGACCTGAACCAGCCGGGTATTAACCCGGATCACAGGTTCCTGGGCCGGAGAGAAGAGAACGATCGCGAAAAGGAAAACGCTTAGCCGTTGGATCACCAGACTTGCCTCGAAACCATGCTAACAGGCCGTCGTCACGTGCACGCCGGGCCATTTCGTGGGCTTTCTCGGCGCCTCGGCGTCTCGGCGTTGAAAGCATTTTCCGGCCTGCACAAAACATTTTGCAACAGAAATGTTTCGCGGTAAGATTGGCACATATCAGCCCAACTCAAAGTCCTGTCTGGCGGTTCGAAGACGGCTGCGCCCGCCACGAGCGGGCTCCGCACCGATGGCAAGCCATTGCTCGCCCCGGACTTCGATCATCCCTCGCTCTACTTAAATCCCGAGCTGAGCCTGCTCGAGTTTCAGCGCCGCGTCCTCGAAGAAGCTCGCGACCCACGCAATCCGCTGCTCGAACGCGTTAAGTTTCTCGCCATCCTCACCTCCAACCTGGACGAATTCTTCATGGTGCGCGTGGCCGGATTGCTGCAACAGATCGAAAACGGCGTTCAGGATGCCAGCATCGACGGCCGCCAGCCCGCGTCGCAACTTGCCGCCATCCGCACAGAAGTCATGCGCCTGTTCGGCGAGGCGTACGCCGCATACCGGGACGAGCTGCTGCCCGCGCTCGCCAATGCGGGAATCACTATCACCGAATATTCCTCGCTCCATGCCAGCCAGCAGGCCCAGCTCGAGGCATACTTCGTGGACAGCATTTATCCCGTACTGACGCCGCTGGCGTTTGATCCCGGCCGGCCGTTTCCGCATATCTCAAATCTGAGCCTCAATCTTGCCGTGGTGGTGCGGGATTCGCACGGCACTGAGCACTTCGCTCGCGTCAAAGCGCCCGATAGCCTGGCGCAGCTCATGCCTGTCCCCAAAGGTCCCTGGCCATCAGCCGGCGATTGCTTCGTCTGGGTTGAACAGGTGATCCTGGCCAATCTCCATCTTCTGTTTCCTGGCCTGGAGATCGTGGAGGCACATCCATTCCACGTTACCCGCGATGCCGAGGTCGCGATCAAGGAACTCGAGTCCGACGACTTGCTGGCTACCATCGAAGAAGCCGTCTGGCAGCGGCGCTTTCGCGATGCCGTGCGCCTCGTGGTCGATCGCAATATGCCCGAAGCGTTGCTCCGCATCCTCACCAGCAACCTGGAAATTGAGTCCTCCGGCATTTATCGCGTCGATGGACCGCTCGATCTCGGCCGCTTGCGCCAGTTGGCCTCGCTCGACCGTCCCGATCTCAAAGACCGTCCCTTTCTGGCCCAGGCGCCTCCCGCTCTCGTGCGGAAAGATGGAGATTATTTCGCCGCGATCCGCGCCGAAGATATCCTGCTCCACCATCCGTTCCATTCCTTTCAACCCGTGGTCGAATTCCTCCAACAAGCCGCGCGCGACCCCGGTGTGCTGGCCATCAAAATGACGCTCTATCGCCTCGGGCGAAATTCTCCAGTAGTTGACGCCCTACTCGAGGCCGTCAGGAACGGCAAGCAGGTGGCGGTGGTGGTGGAGTTGAAGGCGCGCTTCGACGAGGAAAGTAATATCGAGTGGGCGCGCGCACTCGAGAGCGAGGGCGTCCACGTCGTCTACGGCCTCGTCGGCCTCAAGGTTCACTCCAAAGTTGCGCTCGTCGTCCGCCGCGAAGGCGATATGATTCGCCCCTACCTGCACTTGGCCACCGGAAACTACAACCCGACCACTGCGCGACTCTATACCGACATCGGCCTGTTCACTTGCGATCCCCAAATCGCCGCCGACGCGACGGCCCTGTTCAATTACCTGACTGGCTACTCGGACAAGAATCTGTTCCGAGAGCTCCTTGTCGCCCCCATCAATCTTCGCCAGCGTCTGGAAGAACTCATCCGCCGCGAAATCGAACATCAGAGGCGCGGCGAACCCGGCCATCTGATTTTCAAGATGAACGCTCTCGAGGATCCGGGCCTGATCCAGTTGCTCTATGAAGCGTCCGGCGCCGGCGTTACCGTGGACCTGCTGGTCCGCGGCATTTGTTGCCTGCGGCCAGGACTGCCAGGAGTCAGTGACAATATTCGCGTCACCAGCATCGTGGGCCGGTTCCTCGAGCATAGTCGTGTTTTCTATTTCCGAAATGGCGGCTCGGACGAGGTCTACCTGGGCAGCGCCGATCTGATGCCGCGCAATCTCAATCGCCGCGTCGAAGTCCTGTTCCCCGTAGCCTCGCCGCGCTTGGTGGCTCGCTTGCGCGATGAGATTCTCGAAACCTACCTCGCGGACTGTGCGGCCGCCCGCCACATGCGCACGGACGGCAGTTACACGCGCAAGTCAGGACAGGATGGGCTCGATAGCCAGGCTTGGTTCCTGGGGCAGCGCGGATACCGGCCGGAAGCCATGCCGCCGCCAGCGGTGCCTCGCCCGGTATGCGTCCTCGTCGAGACCGAGCCCACCGCCGTGTCCGCGCTGGCTTCCCGCGTCGCAGCCGATCTTGCCCTCTGCTTTGTAAACGCTGCCGACGAGATTCGCCGCCGCGCCGCGCGCGGCTAGCCCCACACCCGCCGCATCCATCCTTCTACCAGCGGCCCGGCCTTCGACGGAAAGCGGTGGCCGCCTTCCAACATGTGGAACTCCACGTCGTCCGCCCGTATTCGCAGCCGCTCGGCATAGCGCTCGGTGGTGGAGGGCGGGTAAAACTCGTCCTCAGTCCGCGCGATATGGAGCAGCGCCGCCGACACTTTCTTATACGGACCCTCTTCCCAATTCTTAGGGACGCCGCCGCAAAGCCCCAGCACACCGCGCACCGCCTCCGGGTGCGTCGCCGCGAACCGGTAGTTCATGCCCACGGGTTGTGAGAACCCGACCAGCAGTCGCCGCGCCGCCGGGATCGACCACTGCCGCTCCACCTCCTCGAACACGTGCAGCAGTATCTCGTGATGCATCCGCACCGAGGATTCGGAATGCTTGTGCGTGGCCCAGCAATAACCGACCTCGTTCGACTGTTGCGCCAGGTAAAACTGGCTCGGCGCCTGCAAGGCCGCGATCACATGCTGCGGGCCCAACAATGCCTCGGTGAGCCGCAGCATCATCTCCGGATTCTGCCCGAAACCGTGCAGCGTAGCTACCACCAGCGTAGACGGCGTGATCTCTTGTGGCGCATGCACCAGGTAGTGGCAGTCCATACGCACACTGAATGTCCGGTGCTCAATCGCTTCAGAGGCCATTTCCTGAGTTCTACCATGACGCCGGGAACGCCGTGCCCCGGCGAAAGAGGTGCTGGCTACTTCTTGCCGATTTCGTACAGGTAGATCGTGCGCGGCCGGCCTTCCGCTTCCACCTGTTCCACCGCGGTGGGCTTCCATCCGCGGATCTCGAAATCGTGTGAAACCACACGCGCGCCCGGCTTGAGATCACGTTCCAGGTTCGGCTTCAGCAGCTCGTTGGCGGACGTCAGAAGATAGATCGTCACCACGTCGGCCGGCCGGAGATCCACCTTCAGCATGTTGGCGTGAACGATCTTCACCCGGCTTTCGAGCCCCAGCGCCTTGACGCGCCCTGTGGCTATTTTGCACAGTTCTGGCGATAGTTCGATGCCGACTGCCCGTGCTTTGAACGTCCGCGCCGCTGTTATCACGATCCGGCCCTCGCCGCTCCCCAGGTCATAAACCATCTCACCCGCCTGCAAATGCGCCAGTTGCAGCATGTGCTCGATCACTTCCTGTGGGCTTGGAAAATCCGGCGCAATGATATTGGGATCGCCGAACCGCTGAGCGTACGTCGCCGGAACGCATAACAGAAAGGCGGACGAGGCAAGCAGGCGGAGTACGGACGTGGCAGGCATGGGCAACGCGGAAACCCCTCTCACCCATACTATACGTCCTACGCGCACAGTAGATTACAGGAAATTAAGGAAATCTGGCAGGTTACAGTGGGCCGGGATCCGTCGTCAATTTGGTCCCGCGGGCCTTCACGATTCGGCTCATGATCTCAGACCACGCGTACCACAGGTCGCGCGGCCGAGAAATAGTGTACTCATACCCCTTCAAGTGCTTGACAGCGTTACCAATAGCGTCGCGCCAGGGGTTGGCCTGCGGGTTCAGATTGAAATTCATGTAAAAAACCGGGAAGTCCACTGTCGCAAGCTGGTTCAGCGATTCCTGGGGCAGGCTGTCGTCCAGCATTACTTTTGGCCCCGCGAAGATCACGGCATCCGGATGGTCTTTGTTGCTGACCTCCTCGGTGAGCAGGCCGGTCAGAAACTCCGTCTCGCCGTGTTTCTGGCTCAGCCGCTTCAAATCCACAGTACCCAGATTGAGAGAACTGAGGGCGTCCCCCAAGGCCGGAAAGTTGATCTGATCCGTATCTTCCTGCCGGTAAACGATCCTCTGTTCCTGCATGTTGAAGGCGACGATCGAAAACCTCCGGATGCGCGGCTCGCGCGCGATACTCCTGAGGATCGAAATGAGCGCGTTGGTATCGAGCGGCTGGAGCGTAGCGGAATTTGCATTTTGAGGTGCAAAATTTACAATTACCTTCACATTGAGCGGCCCTTCAGTCTCCGGCCGCTCCACCGGTGGCTCGTCCTTGAAAGGCTCTTGTCCAGCCTGCACCGTGCCGGGCGCCATCATGAGCACCAGTTGCTTGTCTTTAAGCGGCAGTTCGGCTTGCGCGTCCCAATAGAACGAGCAGACACGCTCGGCGCGATCCCGCATCAGGAAATCGACGTGGTAATTCCCTTCGCCAAGGTCGAAACCGCCCTGCAAGTAAGCATTTCCCTTAGCATCCTCTTCGATGGCGGGCACGCTGAGACGCTGGGAGAAATAAACCGGTTCATCCTTATGGCCTTGGGGCGTGACACGAAAAAGCATGGTGAGCATGTCTTCCGAGCCTGCCAGGTCGTTCAGCGGAATGGTGACCTCGTATCCCCCGTGGAAACGGAGATCGAACCCCAGAGTCGGTTTGACTGGCGTTACGCTGCACGGAAGGTCTTTTCGCACATCCTGCGCTTCCAACACCGCCGAGTCCGTATTGAAAATCCGCACCACATCCCCGGGCCCCGATCCCCGCATCAAAGTCTGGGCCTCGGAGCCACTGGCGGCCAGGAATGCAATGCTAAGAAGGGCCCATGTGGGTCGGTTTTTCGATAAACCGAATCTGCTCATCGCCACGAGATCTGCACCTGGGGTACCAACGTATATCTTGAAACCAAACTGTGGATGTCCCCGTCCATATACGATCGTATTATCGTCCAAAATTCTAAAACTGCAAGGGAAACTTGGCTCCGGGCGGGACTTTCGGTTCCACCGGTACTCATCACTCTCGTTCACTCTTCAACCGCTTCCTCTCGGAGAAATGCAACACCGGTGTATCCATTCAACTCGCCCCGCCCGCGTCCATCCTATCTGAGAGATTGTGCACTCTCAGCCGTCAACGTTGCACTGGTTAACGAACACTCGCCACCACGCGCTCGTGCTGAATATCGCTGGCTCACACGAAAGGATCAACGGTTGTTGCCCGGTACAACGCGGGGCGGCACAGAGGTAACGTCGTACGCCTAGCCGCGTCCCTCTCGGAGGATCAGAGCGGTTTCGTTTGCTGAAGGCTGGAAATTGTGGCCCAGGCACCACTCGCGCGGTGGAATGGCAACACCATGCGCCGCGCGGGGCGGCGATTGTTGGGATCGTCGCGCCCCGCGGGCCTCGTCGCCAACCAGCGCATCAATGTCCGGCGAAGCGAATTCGATCGCCTCAAAGCGACGCTGACCAACTGTATCCGCGTCGGTCCCGAGAGCCAGAACCGCAATGCTCTTCAGCACTTCCGATCCCACCTCGAAGGCCGCGTCGGCTTCGTCGAAATGATCAACTCCGCTCGCGGTAAACGCCTGCACCTGATTTTCGAACGCATCCAGTGGCAGTAGCACACTAGCCCGCTTGGATGTCCATTTCCGAACAGCACGGTCACGAAACCGGCCAGCCCCGCATCTCACGCGTCCGCCCAGGCGAGCGCAACTGACGGCTTTTCAATCGCTTGCGCAATCAACACCACTGGCATCGCAGTTGCGATTTAAGTTCCGATGGAAACCCTCGTTCAAGACACGCGCTACGGTCTGCGAAACCTCCGGCGCAACCCCGGCTTTACAATCGTTGCAATCCTGACCCTCGCCCTCGGCATCGGCGCCAACACCACCATCTTCAGCGTCATCAATGAAACCCTGCTGAGGCCGTTGCCATTCCCTCATTCCGATCGGCTCGTGCTGGTTTGGGAAACCTTCGGCAAGGGTCCCGACAATCTCAATATCGTCTCCGCGCCCAACTTCTGGGATTTCCAGCGCCAGGCTCAGTCTTTCGAGTCCATGGCCATCTTCGATTCCGCCGGCCGCGGCTACAATCTCTCCGCCAGCGGCGACAAGCAGAACGCGGAACAGGTATCCGGCTTGCGCGTGACCGCCGGCTTTTTCTCCGTGCTCGGAGTCAAACCTCTCCTGGGCCGCACGTTCCTTCCCGAAGAGGAGACGCTGGGAAAAGATCAAGAAGTCGTCCTCAGTTTCGGGTTGTGGAAGCGTCGCTACGGCGGCAGGATATCGCTCATCGGGGAAACGATCCGCATCGACGGTGCGGACTTCACGGTGGTCGGCGTCATGCCACCCGATTTCGCTTGGCAGTTCTGGAGCGGCCAGCGTCAGCTCTGGGTGCCCGTGGGCTATACCAAAACCGATTTCGGCCGTGGCGACAACAGCTTTGTTTCGATCGCCCGCTTAAAACCCGGTATCAGCGTCGAGCGCGCGAGAACTGAGATGGAAGCGATCGGCAGCCGAGTCCAGAAGCAGTATCCCGCGGACGACGCCAACATGGGCGCAACCGTTTCGCCCATGGCAGACTACGATATGGAGCGTCCCCGCACCACCATGCTGGCACTCCTCGCCGCCGTCGCGTTCGTGCTGTTGATCGCATGTGTGAATGTCGCAAACCTGCTGCTGGCGCGAGGAGCCGTCAGGCAGAAAGAGTTCGCCATCCGCCGCGCTCTCGGGGCCGGAGGCGCTCGCATTGCGCGCCAGTTGCTTACCGAAAGTGTCTTGCTCGCGCTCGCTGGTGGTGTGGCTGGGCTGCTGGTCGCAGCCTGGAGCACCAAGCTGTTGTTTAACCTGTTCGAGCTTGGTTCCATAGATCTGCCCATGCGCTCGCTCGACTCGCTCCACATGGATGGCCGCGTATTCGCATTTGCCCTGCTTGTTTCCTGCTTAACTGGCGTGCTGTTCGGTCTTGCACCCGCCTTGAGCGCTCTGCGCGGCGATGTGAACGAGCCTCTCAAGGAAGGCGGACGCAGCGCCAGCACCAGCGGCAGGAATCGCCTGCGTCACGTGCTCGTTGCATCGGAGATCGCACTCGCGATGATCGTGCTTTGTGCCGCCGGCCTGATGATCAAGAGCATGTCGCGTCTGCTTGGCGTCGATCCCGGATTGGACCCGAAAAACGTGCTCACCATGCAAATGTCGGTCCCCCAGGAGGTGATCTACAACGGGCCTCCAGACCTCCCGCGCTTCTGCGAGGATCTCGAGGATCACGTCGGCGCCATTCCTGGCGTTCTGTCCGTGGGCGCGGTGGCTCACTTGCCATTGGAAGGAAACGCCGGACGTGGTTTTCAGGTTGAGGGCCAGCCGCCGGCCGATCCCGGCAAAATGCCCGGCGCCAACTACACCGTCGCCTGCCCGAATTATTTCCGCACCATGGGCATTCCGATTCTCAAGGGGCGCGAGTTCACCCGGCAGGATACCTTGCATTCACCCGGTGTCATCGTCATCAACGAAACTATGGCGCGCGCGTACTGGCCTAAACAGGATCCCATCGGCAGAGCCATCCGGCTCGGCGGCTCCGACGGGCCACGCCTCACCATCGTGGGCGTGTTTAGAGACGTGCGTAACCAAGGTCTGGATGTCCCAGCTCCCCGGCAATTCCTCCGTCCCTATACCCAAGCCGGTTGGCCAGTCATGACCGTGGTTGCCCGCACGCACAGCGCTCCCGCCACTTTCACTGCGTCCATCCAGAAAGCTCTGGCGGATTTCCTCCCTGACCGGCCGGCCTCTGGTGTCGAAACCATGGAGCAGGTGGTCCGCGATTCGACCGGCACGCGGCGATTCCCCATGCTGCTGCTCAGTGCATTCTCGCTCTTGGCGCTGGTGCTGGCGGCGGTCGGCGTCGCCGGTGTGGTGAGTCACTCGGTGGCGCAGCGAACACATGAGATCGGCATTCGAATGGCCCTCGGCGCCGGAACAATGGATGTTCTCCGCCTGATGGTGAGAGGCAACATGGCCTGGGTGCTGGCCGGCCTCTCCGTTGGTATCGCCGGCTCGGCCGCGCTCACGCGCCTGCTGGGCAACATGCTTTATGAAGTCCGGCCCCTCGACCCGCTGGTGCTCGGCGCCGTTGTGCTGCTGCTCGCCGCCGTAGCGCTGTTTGCCAGCTACATACCGGCCCGCCGCGCCGCAAAGATCGACCCCATCGCGGCCCTGCGCTGCGAGTAGCACGGCGGTAAGATTGCGGCGCAACGAGTTGCTAGTATAATGCGCATGTCCAGACTCGTTGCGTTGCTCGTTTCCTTTATGACTTTGATCTCCGCCGCCGATCTCCCAACCAAGAAGTGGTTGAATCTCGTGGCCATCAAGACGATGGTCGCCGCAGCCGAAAATGAAGCCGAGAAGCGCGGCGTGCAGGTGACCATCTGCATCGTCGACGAGAGCGGTAATCTGCTCTTTCTCCAGAAAGCCGATGGTGCGGGTCTGAACACGATTCAAATCGTGCAGAAGAAAGCCCGCTACGCAGCCCTCTATGGACGTCCGTCCAAGGCCGGCGCCGACCAGCTCAAAGGCGGCGATCTTCAGGTGCTCGCTTTTCCGGATGCATTCCCCAACCAGGGCGGGCTTCCCATCAAGGTGGACGGCCAGACGCTCGGCGCGATCGCTGCCAGCGGGGCGCCATCCGAAGTGGATGAAGCCATCGCTCAGGCCGGCATCGACGCGTTGCTTCGACGGCCGTGAACCGAACTGTAGCGCAGGGCCACGCGCATTCTGCGGGGGCCTGCGGGGCCTTTAGGATTCGCGGCTCTCCCGTGGCCTATTCATTCCGCAGCGCGCGCACGGGGTCCACTCTCACGGCCCGGCGCGCGGGAAGATAGCAGGCCGCCAGCGCGATGAACGCCAACAATAGAGAGACGATCGACAACGTCGGCCAGTCAGTCGGCGAGACGCCGTAGAGCAAGTCTCCAATGCCTCGCGTCAAGACGTACGCACCGGCCAGCCCGATCAGAATGCCGGGCACCGCCAGCTTCACTCCCTGTTTGAGCACCAGCCCAAGCACACTGTGGGAGCCGGCGCCCAACGCGATTCGCACGCCGATCTCGTGCGTTCTCCGGCTGACCGTATACGACACCACGCCATAAATTCCCCCCGCCGCGAGCACAATGGCCACGGCGGAAAGAAAACCGAAGATCTGCGTAAAGATTCGCCACTGCGCAAGCCCCTCTGCTGCGGCTTGCTCCATGCTCTGGACGTCCGAAACCACCTGCGTGCGATCGATTCCCGCAAGGACTTTGCGCACCGTCTCGGAAAGGGCCAGCGGTTCGCCACTCGTGCGTACCATCAGAGTATTTGAAAGGTGCGTACGGCTGGCGCCTCCTGGGTAGTCGCGAATGTGCTGGCGTTCAGGCACGTAAATCATGGCGGGCGCCGGCTGGCCAACGCCGAACTCTCTGACATCTCCCACTATGCCAACGATCTCACGCGCGCGGCCTTCGGCTACCCTGCGCCCGCCCGTATCCGTGAAGCTCACGAAAAGCTGCTGGCCGATCGGGCTTTCATGCGAAAAATATCGCTTCGCCATGGCCGCATTGATCACCGCTATCCAGGGCGCGCGCTCGTCGTCCGCTGCCGCCGGAGCACGGCCCGCAATCACTGGAATCCGCATGGTTGAAAAATACCCCGTGCCGACCTCCATGAACACCGCGGACGCGCCCTCAGAACTTTCCTCAGAGTGCCCCGCGATGCGAATGGGGCACTGGCGGGCCCCTCCCTCCAGAGTCGCCGACACCACGCCGGGGATCTTCGCCAGCCGCTCAACCGCCTCATGGAAGAAGGCGTCGACCGCCGGCGTGACACGTTGCATGTCGTCTGCGAGCAACTCCCGGTAGGTCGTTCCGTCCAACTCCAGGTTCGCAGTGAGAAGGTGCGACCGGTCGAATCCGGCATCCACCTGGCTCACGCGGATGAAACTGTTGATCATCAGGCCGGCGCCAGCCAACAGGACCATGGTGAGCGCCACTTCTCCCACCACCAGCAAATTTCCCCCAAGTTGCCGCGAACCGCCCGACCGGTCGCCGCCTTCCTTCAGCGCCCGGTTCAGGTCAAGCCCGGAAACGCGAATGGCTGGGGCCAGCCCGAACAGAACACCCGTCAACATCGAGAGTCCCAACGTAAAACCCAAGACGGTGCCATCGATGGCTACCTGTCCGATCGATACATAATCCGGAATCAGTGACATCATCAGCGCAACGCCCCCGTACGACAATCCCAATCCCAGCGCCCCGCCGATCAGGGACAGCAGAACGCTTTCCGTAAGAAGCTGCCGCGCGATGCGTATCCTCGAGCCGCCGATCGACGCGCGAATCGCCATCTCTGTGGTTCGCGCGCTCGATCGAGCCAGTAATAGGTTGGCGACATTAGCACAGGCGATTAGGAGCACGAAACCCACCGCGCCCATGAGCATGTACAGCAGATATTTGTCGTCTCCAATCCAGGACTCGCGAATAGCAACGGCGGCGGCGCCCCAGTCCTGGTTGGTCTCGGGATGGGCCTCAGCCAAGCGCTGACCGAAGACCCTCATCTCGGCTCGTGCCTGCGCCACAGTTGCCCCTGGTTTCAATCGCCCAATGCAACTCCACCAGCGCGTATCGGGGCGCTGGTCCGGACCCGCAGGATCGAGAGGAATCCAGACGGGATCGCGCGCAAACGGTACGACCCACGTGTCCGGCGGCATGACGCCAACAATTGTGTACGTGCCGCCGGAGGTTGCAAGTCTCTTGCCCAGCACCTTCGGATCGCCGCCCCAAAGCCGCTGCCACAGCGTATGGCTGATGAGGACGTTGGATTGCGCCGGGTCTTGCGTGTTGAAATCGCGGCCCAGCACCGGCTTCAGTCCCAGCATGCGGAGCAGGCCCGGACTCACAAACTGCGCGTCGATGCGCTGGGCTTCGTTCCCCGCCACAATATTTGTTGTCTCGCTGTAGTTCACAGCAAACTCGATCTGCTCAAACGAATGGGCGTGCTTGCGCCAATCCAGCGATGTCCCGAGCGCCGGGTTCCGCCAGTGGCTACGCTTCATATTCTGTTCCCTGAGAATCAGCAACCGGTCGGGATTGTGAAAGTGAAGCGGGCGGAACATCGCGGCGTTGACGACGCTGAAGATCGTAGAATTCGCGCCGATTCCGAGAGCCAGCGTAAGAGCGGCCGTGACTGCCAGGCTCGGGCTGCGGCGCAACATGCGCAGGCCAAAGCGTACATCCTGCAGGACGGAAGTCATCCTCGTTCACCTCCGTAAGCCTGATTATGGTGTAATTAGCCCCGAATAACTAGCACCATCTCGCGTCAGCTCCACGGCAGTTTCGCCAGCTTCTCGTAAGTCACCGGCAGCTCTTCCGGCAGCACGCGTGTTTCGCCGATCGTGCTCATGAAATTGGCGTCGCCCGTCCAGCGCGGCAGCACGTGCATGTGGATGTGGCCCGCCACGCCCGCGCCCGCGCTCTCGCCGATGTTCATCCCGAGATTGAATCCGTGCGGCTGATACGCCGCGCGCAGATTGATTTCGGCTCGCTGCACGAGTTGCATCATTTCCGACAAAGCGTCCGAGGCGGTCCCGGCGAGAGTGGCCACGTGCTGGTAAGGAGCGATCATGAGGTGGCCATTGGTGTACGGAAAGAGATTGAGGAGAACGAAATTCAGCTTGCCGCGATAGACGATATAGTTTTCCGCGTCCCGGTTCTCCGCGGCTTTGATGCAGAAGATGCAGCCGTCGGTTGGCTCCGCGTGGCTGATGTAGCGGTAGCGCCATGGAGTCCAAAGGCGGTCCATGGCTCGTCCGTTTAGTGAGGCTGCGGCTGCTGCTGATCGGCAGGCGCCAGTTCTTTGGCTGCCGAGCTGTTGACAACGTCCTTAAGTTCTTTGCTGGGCTTGAAGTAGGGAATCTTCTTGGCGGGCACTTCCACGCGCGTCCCGGTTTTTGGATTCCGACCGATGCGAGGTTGCCGCTGGCGCGTCCGGAAGCTGCCGAATCCGCGGATCTCGATTTTGTCACCGCCGCGCAGGGCCTTCACGATGCTGTCAAAGATAGACTCGACGATGACCTCGGACTCTTTGCGGGTCATCTCCACTACGCGCGAGACCTCTTCAATCAGATCCGCTTTGGTCATGTTCACGCCTCCTTAAAAGCTCAAAAAACTATGTTCCCTCAACAGATTACAGGCCTGCAACAGTATCGCGTGCCAGGCTGGCCTTTTGCAATCCCCTTTGTTTCCAACATAACATGTCAAATGTGGGGACAAACCCACCGATTCCAGCTAAGTCTTTTTCTCTTTTATACTTACGGCCTCTTCGATGGTGCTGGTAGCGGCGGCCGCCTGGCGCTGATAATCCTCCAGCCTGGCCCGCTCCTCGTCATCGGTAACTGCCTTCAGGCTTAGGCCGATTTTCTTCTCAGCCTCGTTCATCTTGATGATTTTAAAGTCCGACTCCTGGCCCACCGCAATTGGTGGTATATCCGATTTGCGGCCGGAATAGCCAGGCACTTCGGAAAAGTGACATAAACCCTCTACGCTTTCGGCGAGTTCCACAAATGCGCCGAACCCGGCCAGCCGCATCACACGGCCATGCACCATGTCATTCACATTATGCGTCTGGAAGAAGCGCTCCCAGGCGTCGGGCTGCAATTGTTTGATCCCCAGCGAGAGCCGATGTGCTTTGGCATCAATCGCTAGAATCACAGCCTGGACGATTTGGCCTTTTTTTAAAACCTCGGACGGATGCTTAACGCGTTTGGTCCACGAGAGATCGGAGACATGCACCAGTCCGTCGATACCTTCTTCGATTTCCACAAAAGCGCCGAAATCCGTCATGTTGCGGACGCGGCCTTCGACCACCGAGCCAACGCTGTAGCGGTCGGCGATAGTGGTCCACGGATTCGCTTCGAGTTGCTTTAAACCCAATGAGATACGGCGGTCTTTGGGATGAACATCGAGGACTACGGCTTCGACCTGGTCTCCGGGACTGACCACCTTGGCGGGGTGTTTCATGCGCCGCGACCAAGTCATTTCAGTGACATGGATGAGCCCTTCGACGCCGGGTTCCAGTTCGACAAAGGCGCCATAATCGGTGACGTTCACGACGCGTCCGACGACGCGGGTGTTGACGGGATAGCGCTGCGCCACGCCTTCCCAGGGATCGGGAGCGAGTTGCTTGATGCCGAGCGAGACGCGCTCCTTGGCGCGATCGAACTTGAGGATTTTGACGGTCACTTCGTCGCCGGGATGCAGCATTTCGGCAGGGTGCGCCACGCGTCCGTAGGACATATCGGTGACGTGCAACAGTCCATCGATGCCGCCCAGATCGATGAAGGCGCCATATTCGGTAAGATTCTTCACCACTCCGGTGACGACCGCTCCCTCCTGCAGATGCTCGAGGGTGACGTTCTTGCGCTCGCTGGCTTCCTGCTCGACGGCGAGTTTGCGCGAGACCACGACGTTACCGCGGCGGCGATTCAACTTAATGATCTTGACTGGGATATCCTGGCCGATGAAGGAATCGAGATTGCGGACGGGCCGCGGGTCGAGTTGCGAGCCGGGCATGAAGCTCTTGATCCCCACGTCCACGGAAAGCCCGCCCTTCACGCGGCCCAGCACGCGTCCCGAGATGATGAGCTGTTGCTCGAAAGCTTTTTCCAGGTTATCCCAGACACGGATGCGCGCGGCGCGCTCGTGCGAGAGGAGGGTGTAGCCCTCGACTTCCTGGCCGTGGTCGATCATGACGTCGATCACGTCTCCGGGCTGCACCTGGACTGAGCCATCCGGCGCGCGGAATTGCTCGATGGGAACCAGGCCTTCTGATTTGTATCCGAAATCGACGATGACTTCCTGAGGGGTGACTTTCAGGACCCTGCCTTCAAGGACTTCGCCTTCACCTGGGGGAACGAAGTGGCTGTAGTCGTCGAGGAGGTGCTCGTAATCCTCCGAATTGTTCTGCACGGGCTGTTCCAGCTTCCCGCTGTTTTGGTCGACGGCCATTGCCAATCTCCGGAGCCACTGATTCCTTAATGGTTCGCGAGAATGCTGATCGCGCGGTATGTCATAGAAACAAAGAGGTACGACCCAGACTCCGGATGGAAAGTTCTCCCGCCGAAATCACGACGTTTGGCCACCGACAAACCAATAAAAATCAGTATGTTAAGAAAATATAGCGGAGGAATTTAGGGATGTCAACGCCGCCGTCCGTGACGGAAAAACGAGTATGAGAGTGGATTATGGGATTCGACGGGCGGCGCGCTGATGTTGCGGTGCGAAACACTCTTTACATCCTGGTTCGGTAGGCGGCGTTGCCCGGCTAGTGCCGGTGCTCTTCTTCGTGTGCGCCTTGTGCACCCTGGGAGAGTTTCAGAGTCGGCCGCGAATTGCGGATTACGCGCAAATGTTAGTTACTGTTGTCAGGCGGCCGCCGCGGGCGGTGAATTCGCGGATCGTATTTTCGGAGGCTTGGGCGGAGAGAGTCTGGATGGCGTCTGTGACCAGGCTGACGGGCTTGCCGGTGGCCAATAGGGCCAGCGCGGCGAAGCGCACGCAGTACTCGGTAACAACTCCGTAGACGACATAGGCGTCGGCGGCAAGACGATTCAACAGCGGTTGGAAGTTAGGACTGGAGGTGATATCCAGTTGGTTCTTTTCGAACAGGATCTGCTGGGCGCCGTCGATGGCATATTCACCGGGCGCGACGTTGATGACCGCACGCTTTTCCAAAAGAGTCTCCGGGGGTTTGAGGTGGCCGACGGTACCGGCGATGCAATGCGGAGGCCAGTCGCGGAACTCAGGATCGTCTTCAGAGTGCGCGCACGTGCTGGAAACGAGCGGGATGCCGTGCGCCGCGGCGAAATGATTGAGGCGGCTGAGCGCGGGAATCAAGCGCTCGGCACCGGGAACGTAGAGGGCGCCTGCGGGAAAGAGAAAGTCGATTTGGGTATCGATGTCGAAGAAGGCCAGCTTCATGCCAGGTTCTTGCGCGTGCGCTCGATCAGCGCGACCAAATCCTTACTGTATTCGACGGGGTGGGGATCGGCGAGTTCGAGGCCGCGCAGCTCAGCCGGCAACTTAACGATGGAATCGAAGGCGCGGGCCTGTGCGGCGGTCGCATCGGGAAGCGGCTCGATCAGCTTTCCGCCAAGAATGACCGGACGCAGAAGGGCCTCGGCTCCGGCGCAGCACTCCGCGGCACGGCCGAGGACATCGTGATCCGGAAGGCGGAAAATTTGTTTGGCGCCGGGAAGGGTCCCCTTGTTCTCGCTGAATTTTGCGGTGAAGCGCTTGATGCCGCAGATGTCCACCTCTACCAGCTTGTATACCGTGCCCATCGAGGGCGCGTCGGCCGACGTGGCAAGTTCCGTACCGACGCCGAAAATATCCACGGGGGCGCCGTCGGATACGATGTCGCGAATTTTGTATTCATCCAAATCGCCGGTGACCATGATCTTGGACTCGTGGAGGCCAGCTTCATCGAGAATGCCGCGAACCTGGCGCGCCAGTGTGACGATATCGCCGCTATCGAGGCGCACGCCCCAAAGGGGCCGGCCAAGCCCGGCAGCGCGGCGCGCGCCCTCGAGGGTGTCGTAGGTGTCGATGAGCTGGACGGTCTGCGGCCCGAGCAGCTTTTGCAACTGGCGGAACGAATCCAGCTCATTGGAAAAAGAAAGCACCCAGGAGTGGGCGGCGGTGCCGAACACGGGAATCCCGTAGCGAAGGCCGGTGAGTGCGTTACTGGTACCGAGGCAGCCACCGATGTAAGCCGCGCGAGCCGCGAGAACGCCGGCTTCGGGAGTATGAGCGCGCCGCGTGCCAAACTCGACGATGCCCCGGCCGCCGCCGGCATGCACCATGCGCGCGGCTTTGGTGGCGATGAGGGATTGAAACGTAATGGCTGAGAGCAGATATGTTTCCGGGATCTGCGCTTCGATGAGCGGGGCACGGACCATTAGCATCGGCTCGCCGGCGAACAGCGGCGTACCTTCCGGTACGGCGAAAAGGTCGCCGGTGAAACGGAAGTCACCCAGATAGTCGAAGAAGGCGGGAGAAACCTGGGCGAACTGGGGCAGGCCGCGGAGGTAGCCGATCTCTTCCGGGGTGAAACGCAGGTTCAGCAGGTAATCGACACACTGGGGAAGACCGGCAACGATGACGAAGTTCCGTTTAGTGGGAAGGCGGCGGACCGATAGCTCAAACGTGGCCTTTTGCTTGGCCTTGCCGGCGTCGAAATAGCCGGCGGACATGGTGAGCTCGTAAAGATCGGTGAGGAGTCCGGTCACGGTTGTGGCGCAGAGTAGAGCGCATTCTGGGCCACTTACTTTTTACCACTTTTCGGAGGTTGGGATTCCTTGACCTCAGCGGCCGCTTTCTGGAGATCCTCGACGGCTTTGGAATCGAGTTCGTATACAGTGGGCTCGGCTTCGCGTTTGGCGAAGTATTTATCGGCCTGCTTCCAGATAGAGACTTTCTCTACACGCTTGCCGTCGCTCGAGGTCACGCTAGCCTCGAAAATCGCGGTTCCGGCGCCGGAATCGAGGAACCTAGTGGAAGTCAGATCACGCAGTTTGTCCACGAGGGATTGGATGCTGGGACCATCCATTTGTTTCGCGCCCGACATCCACTTATCCCCACTTTTTTGATAAGTAGCCTGCGTGGTTCCGTTGCGAATATCCAACTTAGAGGGATCGTTCCAGCCGAAGTCGAATAGTTTCTTGTTGCGGAAGTCATCCAGACTTTTATCGAGACCATCGCCGAAATCGCTGAGTACTTTATATATGCCTTCGACGGCCGAGCTCTTGGCGTAATAATTCTTATCCTTATCCTTACGGACTTCGATTTCCTGGGCACCACTGGAATCGGTGACGCTGGCTACGGCGACGCGGGTGCCGGTAGAGAAGCCAGCCACGGCCTTCTTGGCATCCTCATCCGAGCCGGACACATCCATCTTGGCATCCTTGAGCTTGCGGACAAGCTCGTCAACCTGGAGGCCGTCGGCGCGGAGCGGCCGCGGTTTGAGGATCTGCCATTCGTTTTGATTGTTCTTGCCAAATTCGACTATCTGGCCCTTGGCGGTGAGGTCCACGCGAGTCAACTTGTCCGAGTTGAATGTCAGCAGGCGTTTATCGCGAAGGTCTTTGGATGTCTTATCGAGACTGGACTTCACGTAAGTGGCGATGGTGAAAACACGGGGATCCCCGTCCAATTTTGCATAGGCGCCCGATCCGGTGAGAGTGTCATCGCCGATCAGCAGGGTTTGCACCTTGCCATCCTTTTTTGTAATTTTCACCTGCTCCGCCGGAGCGTTGAACCCATAAGTAGAGAGGTCCGCAGCTTTATCTTCGATCAAGCGGTCCGCGGACAAGGATGAAAGGGAAGTGACCAGCGAACTGACAGAGTCCTGGTCGGCGGCCAGCGGTTTTGGCTGAACGATCTTCCACTTGCCGTCAGTCTTGGCAACCTCAAGTGCACCGCCGGCTTTCTTGACCAGATCAATTTGCGTGAACTGGTCCTCGGCAATGGTGAGGATCTTCGTAGCGGAGTCAGCCGGAGGCTTGCCGGCGTCGGCCTTCTCTTTCCTCTCCGACCACCAAGCGGCGCCGCCGAGAGCCGCCAGCACCACCGCGGCGGCAAGGAGGCCTCGGAACTTCATCAGCTATCTCCTCTGCCACCAGACCACGAATCCGGATACAACTACAAGCAGCGGGAGAAACAACATGCTGGAGTAAGCCAGGGCCGACATCTGGCGGCCGCTGATATTCAGACGGCGATCTTCCGGATCTTTAGGGCGAATGGAGATGAGATCTTCATCGGAACTCAGCCAGTTCATCATGTTGAGGAACAGGTCGCGGTTGCCCACCGAACGGCTGCCTAAGAAGTTATTGCTGACCCAGTTGGAGCTACCCACCACGACAAAGCGGCCTTCCTTGCCGGAGGAGCCTTTGTAGGTCCCGGCGGCGCCCAATGTGAGGGGCCCCTTCTTGTCCTTCTTGGGATCAATCCGGATTTCGGGTGAGTTGAACTGCGTGATGGCGAAACTATTGTCCGAGGTGGCAAATAACTTCTCGACGGTTCCCTTGTCAGAGGACTTGACGTCCAAAGTACGAGCCAATGGGAAAGCGGTGGGGATGTCCTTGAGGTCGCGAACGATTGGCTGCGACTCGTAGTTGGTGACGAGAGGGACCTCTGGAGGGAGGTTGAAAATCTGGCCCACCCCGCTGGTATCGAGAGCCAGGTCCTTGTTCAGCGTGACCCCCCAGCTCTGGATCATCGCGGAAAGCGCCTGGTTGGCGGCATAGTCATCGCGGCCCAGTTTGAGCGGTGGATCGACCATCAATAGAGCGTGCCCGCCGTTCTCGACGTAGGTCTTGATGGCTTCGACTTTCGGCTCCGTGTAATCGTATTTCGGGCCAGCGACCACCAGGACCGTGCAATCCGCGGGGACCGAGGGTTTAGGCCCGTTGGCCGCGGCAGCAGGAGGCTGGCCCAGTTTCACGGGTTGTGAGGCCGGCGACGGGGCGGAACCGGCATCGAGCAAAGTGGTGGTTCGGGTCTTGTAGTTGTTCTTTTCGAGCGCTTCCTTCGCAAAGGAGTAGCCGGATCGCCCGCTATCGTCCAGGCTACCCTCGCCACTGCCGCCGACGAAGCAAACGTTGCGCTCGCCGGTTTTGAGTGACCGAATCAGAGCTCCGGTGAGGTCTTCCTCGGTAAGGCTCTTGGCTTCTTCCTTGCGCTTGGCGCTGACAATCATTGTGGTTCCGAGGGTCATCTCACGCCGGAAGCCAGCCGCCAGCGCCTCTCGCCTGTTGCGGTCCGGATCGATGTACTGAATGTGCACCTTACCGGATAGAACAGCATACCGATCCAGAAGATCCCGCGCCTGCTTATACTGATTCTGGTTGTTCTGGTCGAAATAGATGAAAGTTATATCCTGGTCCAGACCTTTTACGACCTTAACCGTTTGGCCGGAAAGACTGAAGCGCTTGTTTGAAGTCGCGTCGAAGGATTTGTTATGCCGGTTGGCGAGCCAATTCGTCCCGCCGAGCACGGCAATGATCACGACAAGATAAGTGAATAAGTAAGCCCCGTACCGGGTTTGTCTTGCTTTGAGCCACTCTGCGTTCATTTACGACCTCCACCGCAGTGATTCTACGGACCGAGTGGTTAGAAAGAGTCCAAAGAAAATCATAGAAAGATAGAAAATCACGTCTTTCGAGTCAATCACGCCTTTAGAAAACGGCTCGAAGTGGGTAACGACCGACAAATAAGACACCACCTTGGCCCAGGCGGATTGATCATAGGCGCTCACCCAGTCGAGCACCCAGAGCATGAGGCAAACCGCGAAGGTAGCGCCGCCGGCAATAATCTGGTTCTTGGTCATCGTAGAAATAAAGATGCCGATGGCCAGCAGGCAGCCGCCCTGCAACAGCAACCCGAGGTAACCAACGAGAATCGGCTTCGGGTCCGGGTGCCCAAAGGTGTACAGGATGGCAATGTTGATGCCGGAAATCCCCAGAATGGAAAGGTAGAGGACCAGGGCAGCCAGCCACTTACCCAGGACGATTTCGAGATCGCGCACGGGCGAGGTCATGAGCAGCTCGATAGTGCCGGAGCGCTTCTCCTCCGCGTACAGGCGCATGGTGATCATGGGAATGAGAAACAGTCCGATCACACTGGCGTTGCTGAGGAGCGGGCGGATCACGTACTCATTCACGTCCATGGGCATGCCGCGGCCCATCATCTGCATTTGCATCCCTTGCAAGACGAAGAGGCGGGTCGCGCTGTAGAAGAAAAATCCAAAAATGACGGCGAAGATCGCCAGCAACAGGTACGCGATGGGCGAGGCGAAGTAACTTTTCAGCTCTTTCTTGAAGATTACCAGGATATTTCGCATGACTAGACTTTGGCCTCCGCTTTGGTTTCCTCGGACTTTTTCTCTTCTGGTTTCTCTTCGACCTTCTTTTCAGCCTTTTCGGAAGCAGTCAGTTGGAGGAAGATGTCTTCCAGGCTGAACCCGACGGGGCGCAACTCATTCAAATCCCATCCCGCGGTCACCACGGCGCGCGCCAGCTCGGCGCGAATCGAGCGGCCCTGCATGCTCTCCACTTCGAATGCGCAGTGGCTGTCTTTGGTGTCTTTGAGGACGACGCGGCTGACACCGGCGACCTGTTCCAGCCGCTGGCGCACTTCCGCCTGGTTCAGATTTCCGTTCGCGGCGGCCACTTCGACCGCCACCGACTCGGACCCGCGCAGCCGATTGGTGAGATTTGTCACAGTGTCCTGGGCGACCAGCTTGCCCTGGTTGATGATGATGACGCGCTCGCAGGAATGCTCCACCTCGGAAAGGATGTGGGTACTGAGGATGATGGTGTGATCACCGGCGAGGCTGCGGATGAGCTCGCGGGTCTCGATGATTTGCTTGGGATCGAGGCCGGATGTGGGCTCGTCCAGGATCAGAACATCGGGATTGTGCAGGATGGCCTGCGCCAGGCCCACGCGCTGCCGGTAGCCTTTCGAGAGCTTCCCGATCAGCTTCATTCTGACGTCGGCAATGGCGCAGCGGTCACAAACCTCGCTGACGCGTTTCGGAACGTCGGCGCTGGCCAGTCCTTTCAGCTTGCCGACGAAGGTCAGGTATTCGCTGACTTCCATGTCGGGATAGAGCGGCGGGGTTTCGGGGAGGTAGCCGATGCGTTTTTTCACTTCGAGGGGCTGCTCGAGGACATCGAAGCCGGCCACCTGCGCCGTTCCCGCCGTGGGCGGCAAGAAGCAGGTGAGGACGCGCATGGTAGTGGTTTTGCCAGCACCATTGGGGCCGAGAAAGCCAACAATCTGCCCCTTTTCCACCCCGAAGGAGATGTTATCGACGGCCACAGTGCGGGCGTATCGCTTCGTCAAACCTTCGACTTTAATCATAGTGAGTCACTACCGATAAGCAGCGAACCAGCCCTACGGCAACAGGGAGTGCCGGATCAAGGCAACGGTCGCGGAATTAATCCTTGAAATTTCATGATAAGAACGACCGGCAAGACTTGTCAAATCAGCGCCGGGCGTACGGGTGGGGATTTTGAGAGTTTCGCACGACTAGGCCCACAAGGACTTTTGCAATATCTCCGTCTGCTCGTGTCCCATGCCGACCGATGCGTGGCCGTGTGCCTGGTCCCTCTGGCGTGCTGGGTGTTGCTAAACGGGCTGGACGATCTGTTTCTCGACGTGGCTTGCGCCTGGTCGTGGCTGGCCACGCGATTCTTTAAACGCCCGCAGTTTCACCGTCCTTCGGAATCCGAGCTCGACGCCACACCGCAAAAGCGGATCGCGGTTTTTGTGCCGCTGTGGAAAGAACACCGTGTGATTCAGAAGATGGTGGAGCACAATATCACGGCCAATCGTTATCGCAATTGGGACATATTTATTGGCGCCTACCCCAACGACGGGCCAACGCTCGCCGCTATCCGTGAAGCCTCCAAGCAGGTCAAAAACGTCCACATGGCCGTAGCCCCGCACGACGGTCCCACCTCGAAAGCCGATAATCTCAACTGGATTTACCAACGCATGCTGCTCATGGAAGAAGAGGAGGACGTGCACTTCGACATCATCATGACCCACGATGCCGAAGACATTATTCATCCTGATTCGCTGCGCTGGATCAATTATTTCGCGGAAACGTACGACATGGTGCAGATTCCGGTGCTGGCGCTGCCCACGCCGCCCTTCGAGCTGACACACGGCGTTTACTGCGACGAATTCGCCGAGTTTCAGATGAAGGACCTGCGCGCGCGCCAGATGCTGGGCGGCTTCATTCCGTCTTGCGGGGTGGGGACGGGGTTCAAGCGCGAGGCTCTCGAAAAACTGGCGGCTGCGCATTCCAATCGCATTTTTGAGCCTGTCTGCCTGACCGAGGACTACGAAAACGGATTTCGCATGCACCGGCTGGGCTGCCCGCAATTTTTTGTGCCGGTATACAAGACTGAGCGCAGTTTCGTAGCCACGCGGGAGTACTTTCCCCGCAAATTCAAGGCAGCGGTGCGGCAGCGGACGCGGTGGATCACGGGGATCGCGCTGCAATCCTGGCAACGCCATGGATGGCGCGATACGGCTACCCAGATCTACTGGTTCTGGCGCGACCGGAAGGGACTCGTCGGCAACCTCGCGGCGCCGCTTTCGAACATCTTTTTCCTCTACGGGGCGCTGACTTGGTTGTGGAGCCGGTATACGCATGCGCCATGGGGGCTAGCGCACATGGCGCAGAATCACTTCCTGCGCTTTGCGTTCTTCGGCACGCTCAGCTTGCAAT